>Ga0182027_10009077_pt1 | contig 14359 bp, 13 predicted proteins | sample 712E1DmetaG_FD_121300 | JGI IMG/M metagenome (GOLD analysis project Ga0182027, IMG submission 121300) | Permafrost microbial communities from Stordalen Mire, Sweden - 712E1D metaG (Illumina Assembly) | ecosystem: Environmental > Terrestrial > Soil > Wetlands > Permafrost | place: Sweden...
CACACCGTGCTTGCCGATGCGTGGCCGCCGCGGCGGGACCGGCTTGGTCTTGATGTGATATTTATCCGGCATAACTTCTTTGCCGATTACAGTCCAGCAGCGGCAACAATCCCGGGCACGACTTCTTCATTGCCGCCTGAAAGAATATGGATGCCACGCAAACCCTCGAGCCCCTTGAGTTGCTTGATGGTTTCGACGCAGATGGCGAGTCCCTCCTTTTTCTGCGCGCCGGCATCACCCACCTTTTTCAGTCGTTCGATTACCTGGTCCGGAATACAAAATTCGGCGTAAGTGTCACGAAGCTTTTGGGCTTCTGCTGCGCTGTCCAACGGATAAACACTGGCTAAAATCGCCACCTTTTTGGTGAAGCCCTCCTTGCGGACGGCGTCGAGCCACAGCTTGAAGGTCTCGATATCAAATATCGCGTGGGTTTGGATAAACTTCGCGCCGGCCTCGATTTTTTTGCCGAGTCGGAATAGATTAAGTTCCAGCGGTTTTAAAAATGGATTCGCCACACCTCCGACCAGCATCGAAAATTGCCCGTCAATCTTTGACCCGTCGGCCAGAACGCCTTTTTCGGACATTTGTGTGGCCAACTCGACGAACTGGGTGGAATCAATCTCGAAAACATTGGCTGATTCCGGATAGCCGATCAGCGTTTGATGATAGCCGGACAGACACAGCACATTCTTGATTCCCAAACTGGCGGCTCCCAATAAATCGGATTGAATGGCGATGCGGTTCCGGTCACGGGTGACCATTTGGATGACCGGTTCGATGCCGAGTTTGATTGCCGCTACGGATGCGGCGACAGCCGATATTGCCACGCCATGGCAATTGTCAGCGATATTGACGACCACCGGTTTGCCACCAAGAGATTTCAAGGCCGCTTCGGCGGTGGCGCTGGCCGCGGTGGCGCCCGGTGCGCACTCGGCGGTGACGATAAAATCTCCCGAATCAATTTTTTTTGCGAGTTTGCTATCTGATTTCATGCAACCGTGCTCTCCTGTTTGTTAACGCGTGATGGGGGCAGATTTCTTACTTTGTTAATGAACTGCTTGATCTCGCCCATGACTTGTCCTGCGTCCTGTTTCCCGCATTCAAAAACCGCCATCCGGCCCGCGGTCATGCCGATCTCTTCCAGCAACGATTCGACGGCCTCGGCGCGTTTGTGCGCCCGCAGGTTGCCTTCGAAGTGGCGACATTCGTCTTTTTTGCAGGTCACAACCGCCACGCCGTCTGCGCCGGTCTCAAACGCCTTCATCAAATAAGGGACATCCACTTTTCCGGAACAGGGCAAACCGATGGTCTTGATGGTGTCCCCCTCCAATCCATGACACAAACCTGCAAACTGGTTTGCATCAAGATTATTTGAGCAATAAAACACGTACGTTTTCAAAGCTCGATCGTTCATAAAACTGGTTTCGGTTGTTATCTGAAAATCAATTGGGCAGGCCGATCCATTTGGGCCTTTCGACAATGGAATGAAAGCTCATTTGGTTGCAACAACACATGGCGCGTATGTTCTGTCCAAAAGAGTAATTCGGAACCGCGGAATGGGCTTAACTATTATTGTCAATTGTTTGCTCTTTTTTGGGTGGTAACGGTCTCGGATGGCAGAGGCACCGGATGATTTGGCGCGGATGTGACTGGTATTTGATGGCGCACACCGATTTGCCCTGACAATAGTTGTCGCAAGGAGACAATTCTGCTATAATCAGCCCATGGCACATGCTGATCGCACGACGCGTCCGCTCGCGATCGTTTTTTATGAGAAATTGATGCCTGGCAGCCAGTTGGTGAACCGGTTGCAGGACTTGAATTATCGCGTTCGGGCTGTCAACGACTTGGCAGCACTCCAGCAATGCGCACGCGATGAGGGTCCGTTGCTGGTCATTGCGGATTTAGCCGGGCGCGAAGAGGTCTGCGGTGCTATTGCCGCATTGAAGGCCGATTCCAGCACGAATCACATCCCCATCATCGCATTCACGAACGAGAAAACGACTGTATTGCAAACCGCCGCGCAAAGGGCAGGGGCGACACTGGCGGTGAGCGAAACCGCCATGATTAATTACCTGCCACAGCTTCTCAATCAGGCTTTGCAAGTGGGATAAGTAACCCCTTGCATTTTCGGTATTTAAAGGAAAAAGTGTTGGAATAATGTTAAAAACTTATGCTTGACAGCACTTTAATCAGTATTTATGCTCGCCGAGAGTTAAGGCATGAACGGTTTTGAAAAGTGATTGCAGGCACGACTAAATTACAGTCGTGTCTTTTTCGCTCTTGGGCCGTGCAATAAAAGTCAGGAGCAATTATGGCCAGTGGCAAAGTAAAATGGTTCGACAATAAAAAGGGATTTGGGTTTATTGCGCAAGATTCCGGCCAGGACGTGTTCGTACACCATTCGTCCATCATCGGTTCGGGGTTTAAGACCCTGAACGAAGGTGAGGAAGTTCTGTTCGAGGTGGTTGTCAGTGACAAGGGATTGAAAGCCCAAAACGTCCAGCGCCCGCAGGCCTCTCAATAGCTGCGCCGTTGGAAAGTCAGTTGTTTTGCGACCGTAAAGATTTTCGTTCGCTGCTGTCGGTTGCAGGGGGTAGTTTGTTCCCATGGGCAATTCCAAAACGATGTCAGTTGCCAGCCTTTATATTCACGTTCCATTCTGTGCGCAGAAATGCGCGTATTGCGCCTTTTACTCCGAGCCGTCGTCCGGTGAGTGGGTGAATCGTTATATCACCGTGCTCATCCGTGAATTGGAAATCGTCGCGGACGATCTCAACCCCAAAACCATCTTCTTCGGCGGTGGCACGCCGTCCATTCTCAACCTGCGGCAGTGGGGAAAAATTCTACAAGCGATGGAACGATTGAATTTGCTCGGCGCGGAGGAATTCACTGTGGAGTGCAATCCCGCCACCATTTCGCCCGACAAAGCCAGGTTGCTCCGTTCGTTCGGTGTGAACCGTATTTCGATGGGGGTGCAATCGCTCGACGAAAAACTGCTGGAACGCCTTGGTCGTATTCATACACGCGAAATGGTTTTCAAGTCATTCGATACTCTGCGCCGGGCCGGTTTTGACAATTTGAATCTCGACCTGATGTTTGCCATTCCCAGCCAGACGCTCGAAATCTGGCGCAGGACTTTGGCAGAGGCCATCGTGCTTGGCAGCGAGCATTTATCCAGCTACGAAGTGATTTATGAGGATGACACGCGGCTGTTTGAACAACTTCACGCCGGCAAATTTGCCGTCAATGAGGAACTTGCTTGCGCGATGTATGACGAATTTATCGGGCAGGCAGTCGCGGCAGGGTTTCAACAATATGAAGTGGCGAACTTTGCGCGTAGTATTTCGACAGTGCCCAAAGTTCAAAGTACAAGGTCCAAGGTCAGCAATGCGATAACGACTTCAGATATTGGACATGGGACATTGGACATTCCCATTTACGCCTGCAAACACAACGTCAACTATTGGCGCGGCGGCTCGTTTTACGGGCTTGGCCCAAGCGCAACGAGTTATGTGCGCGGCGTGCGGACGAAGAACTGGTCCAACACGCGGCTTTATTGCGAACAGCTTGAAAATGGAAAACGTGCGATTGAATCCAGCGAAGAATTATCGCCATTGAAGCGCGCCGGTGAAACTGCGGCGTTTGGTCTGCGCATGGTCGTCGGTTGGCCATTCGACCAGTTCCAGCGTGTCACCGGGTTTGATTTGCGCGACGAATGGTCGGTGGAAATGGATCAGGTGGTCGAGCGAGGTTGGGGGCGGCGCGATCCACAGCGATTTCAACTGACACAACAAGGATTGCGTTTTGCCGACGCGGCGGCGGAATTATTCCTGCGTTGAATCCAGACAGTGGTGGTGTGGGCTCTGGTGAACCGCACTCTTCTTTTGTATCAATCCCTGGATGCCGGGATTTTCCCGCTGACAGTTTCAATTCCGTTACCCAGTCGTTGCATCACCAGAATGCCGGCGAGAATGGAAATGATGCCGCACGTTATGTAAGGCAGCATCGGGATATGCATATAAAGCGTTGCGGCGAAAAGTGGGCCGAGAATGCGTGCCAGACTGCCGGCGCTTTGTGCCACGCCAATGGTGGTGCCTTGTTCATTCGCGGGAGTGAGGTTGGAAAGCAAACCGAATACCGGCGGACGTGTCAGGCTGGAACCGACGGCCAGCAGCGCGAGCACGAGGAGCATTTTTATCCACGGCCAATCGGCAGCGCGCAAAACTGCCAGCCATTTGAGTGGTCCGTCACCTTTGATGAACGGCAGGAGTGCAAGGCTGATACCCGCGAGGATAAGGCTCATGGAAATTAATTTGGGTTCACCAAATTTTTTCACAAGCCGGCCAATCGCGCCACCCTGGATGGACGCGCCGATGATGCCGCAAAAGACGAAAAGAGAAATCACGGTGGCAGCCGGTTTGGTTTCGTCCACGGCGATGCCAAGGTTGAAATTGTCGTTCACCAGCAACGGCAGGGTGCTTTCAAAGCAACTGAAGGCAAATGTTGCCAGGAAAAAAATCAGGATGAGCAGGCCGATTTTCGGCTGCGCCAGTGTGTATCCCCATTGCTTCAACCGCGGGCGCCGGGTCGCCTGGCTGGAACCAGGTTTCAAACTTTCGGCTAGGATGGAAAATGCCAGAAGGAAATTGGCCGTGCAAAGCGCGGCGGCGGTCCAGCCAGGGCCGGTGGCGCCGAAAAGTTTCAAAGCAATGCCGCTGATGGCCGGGCCGAAAACAAATCCCAGTCCAAACGCCACGCCAATAAGCCCCATTCGCTTCGACCGGTTTTCCGGCGGTGTGATGTCGGCGATGTAAGCTTGGGCAACGGTGATGCTTCCACCGCAAATGCCGGCGAAGATGCGTGCAAGAAGCAGGATCCAAAGCGCGACGGTGTGATTTTCAAGGCCCGAACCGATGGCGAACAGGACATACGACAACGCCGCGCCGGCGGTGCTAAAGAGCATGACAGGCCGGCGGCCAATGCGGTCAGACAACCGGCCCAAGACCGGCGCGAAGAGGAACTGCATCGCGGAATACGAGGCGATGATGGCGCCGATGACGAAGCCACCCGCGCCATAATGCCGGCTGTAAATCGGCACCAGCGGCACCACGATGCCGAAACCAATCAGATCAATAAAGACCGTCAAGAAAACGACGAGCAAAGATGGATTGCGTTTCATGTTGACGGCGAGTGGGAATTCTAATTGCGGCTAGAAGTGAGTCAATTTTTACGGCCAAATATATTTCGGCGAATAATTCGTGAACAAGATAAATAACTTTGTCTTGCTGTAAGCGAAGTTACGAAGTCTTCTTGGCGCATGATTGATTCTGTTTCGGATGGTCCCAGCGCAACGCCTGATTTAAAGCAGGCGCGCCGCCGCAAAAATGTTTCCGCGTCAGACCCGGTAAAATTGGACCGTTTACCGCCACATTCGCCGGAAGCCGAACAGGGCGTGCTGGGTTGCGCGCTGCTCTCACCCAACGATTGCATGGGTGAGTGCATGGAAAAACTCAAGGATGGCAAAGACGTTTTTTATGATCTTCGGCACCAAACCATTTTTGAGACGCTGGTGACCATGTATGACACACGCGAGGCGATTGATGTCATCACGCTTCAGCAACGCCTCAAGGATAAGCAGCTTTTGGAACAGGTCGGCGGCATTACTTACCTCTCGCAACTCCAGGACGGCGTGCCGAGCGCGGCGAATTTGAGCTACTATCTCGACATCGTGCGGGAAAAATATCTGCTGCGGAAAATGATTGTCACCTGCACGGATGTCGTCGGGCGTGTGTATGATTACGAGGGCGAGGTGGACGCACTGATGGACGAGGTGGAGCGCGATGTTTTGCGCATCAGCGAGTCGCGCGTGCAGGGAGTTTCGATGGGAATCAAACAGCTCGTACACCAGGCCATCGGAACGATTGAAAATTATTTCAGTCGGAGTGGCACACTTACCGGACTGGCAACCGGCTTTGCGAAGTTGGACCAGATGACGGACGGTTTGCACGGCAGCGAAATGATTGTTATTGCGGGACGGCCTTCAATGGGCAAAACGTCGCTGGCGATAAACATTGCTGAACACGTCGCCCTCGAAAGCAAACTGCCGGTTGGGGTATTTAGTCTTGAAATGAGTGCGGAATCGCTCGTAGTGCGCATGATGTGTTCACTGGCGCGTGTCAACTTGCAAAACGTTCGCGCTGGTTTTGGAAACGAATCAGATTTTCCGAAACTGACCAGCGCGGCGGGCAAACTGGCAAACGCACCGTTGTTTATTGACGATTCGGCGGCGCTTTCGATTTTACAATTGCGTGCGCGTGCGCGGCGCATGGCGCAGCAGCACGACATCAAGCTTTTCGTGGTTGACTATCTGCAATTGCTCCATTCTACTGCGCGCCGGGCACAGGAAAACCGGCAACAGGAAATTTCAGACATTTCCAGCGGGCTGAAAGCTCTGGCGAAGGAATTGAAAGTGCCGGTGCTGGTCTTGAGCCAATTAAACCGTGAACCAGAAAAACGCGAGCGTGGCGCGGTGCCAAAATTATCAGATTTGCGCGAATCGGGCGCGATTGAACAGGATGCCGATTTGGTGGGTCTGCTTTACAAGCCCGGTAAAGCTGACAATGATGATGAAAGCAGCAGTCCGAGTGACGAGCAGGATGGTGTGCCGATAAACTTGTTGATCGCCAAACAGCGCAATGGACCAACAGGCGACATAAATTTGACGTTCTTAAAACCCTACACGCGATTTGAAAGCGCGGCCAAAGTCAGCGATGAAGACGTGCCGGTGGACCGATAGACGATGAAATTACTTATTCGCCTTATCGGGATTTGTCTTTTGTTGGGTTGGGCGCCTCTTGTGTGGTCGCAAACAGCCGGACTCAAGATTGACCGCGTTGACATCAAATATGTCGGTCCCGCGACGGTCAGCGAACAATTCATCCGTTCCCATATCCGCACCAAGGCCGGTGACGTTTATCAGTCCGGTCTGACCGAAGATGATATCCGGGCGCTCTACACAACGGGACAGTTCTATAATATTCGCATTGCTGTTGACCCTGCGGGTGGCGGCGTGGTGCTGACTTATATTGTTCAAATCAGGCCACGCTTGACCGAAATCAGAATCGAGGGCAACAAAAAGCTAAGGGATTCAAAAATCCGGAAAAAAATCACTGCCAAGGTGAATGAACCGCTCGATGAACAAAAGCTGTTCACGGACAGCCGGGAACTTCAAAAGCTTTACGAAAACTCGGGTTATCCCGGCACGAAGGTCAAGTATGTGGTGGACATTGATGAAGGCGCCGGGCGTGGCACAGTGACATTTCAAATCACCGAAGCTCCCAAGGTCAAAATTACCCAAGTTGAATTCATCGGCGCATCCGAGTTTTCACAGAAGGAACTGCGCAAGCAACTTAAGACCAAGCGACGCTGGATGTTTTCATGGCTGACGGGCAGCGATTTGTTCAAGAACGACCAGTTTGAAGAGGACCGCGACCAGCTTGTCGAGTTTTACCACAGTCATGGTTATCTTGATTTTGAGATCAAGGACGTGAAATTCGCATATCCCACGCCAAACAGAATGACCATCCGTTTTTTTATTTTTGAAGGACGGCAGTATAAGGTGGGTTTGGTCAAATTCGCCGGTGATAAAATTTTCAATGAAGAAGAAATTCACCGTGGTTTGGAATATGTTCACAATTTTGAACGCTTGAAAGGCAAGCTTGGCCCGCATGGTTTGGTGATGGATGTAAACGATATTTTCACACCTGATGGCTTGGAGAAAGACAGGCAGGCTGTTGAAGATTTTTACGGGAGCAAAGGTTATATTGGCGGGTCATCGGTCGGAGTGGGGCAGGGTTTCTCACTTCAAGTCGTCCGTATTCCCAATGTGGACACCGGCACGATGGATTTGGAATTTCAGATTAACGAAGGTCAGAAATTTTCCGTCGAGAAAATTGAGATTCGTGGTAACATTAAGACAAAGGACAAGGTGATTCGGCGCGAACTCGCGATCTCGCCGGGCGAAGTATTTGACATGGTTCGTGTCAAAATCAGCAAGCAACGGCTCGAGGGTTTACAGTACTTCAGCAGGGTGGAGATGCAACCCGAGCCGGACGACCCGCCGATTGCAGGGCGTCAAAATCTGGTTGTTGATGTTGAGGAACAAAACACCGGGAAGGCAACCGTTGGTGCGGGATTCAGCTCGGTGGACGCGTTGGTTGCTTACGGGTCAATCGAACAGGACAATTTTGACTTGTTTCATCCCCCCACGTTTACCGGCGGCGGCCAGAGGGCGATGCTGTTTGTTCAGTTGGGCACCGAACGCCAGGACTACGAACTTTCGTTCACTGAACCATGGTTCTTAAACCGCAAACTTTCGCTTGGGGTGGATATTTACCGGCACCAATTGGACTTCGAAAGTCCCAACAATATTTTTGATGAAACCCAAACAGGTGTGACTGTGAGCTTGAAACGCGCTCTCTGGAGTGACTTTCTTATCGGCGCCATCAGCTACACAATTGAAGACGTGGGTATTTCTTTGAATAGCGGTTTTCATGATTGGGAATATGATCCTAGTTCTTTACCCGGGGTTACCCCACCCAATGTTCCGCAATCTATTCTGGATCAAACCGGCGATCATCTCATCCATCGTTTTGATGCGTCACTCGCTTATGATACCCGCAATAGCGCAACGCTGCCCAATGGCGGCCAGCGAACGGAATTCGACCCGGAATTCGCCACTGGCGACAGCCCATTTTACAAACTGGAAGTGAAGACGGCGTGGTATTTTCGCGGGTTGTTCAAGGGCCATGTTATTGAAGCTGTCGGGCGCGCCGGCGTGGCAAGCAGTCTGGGTTCGAGTGACGTGCCGTTCTATGACCGTTTTTATCTCGGCGGTCTTTACTCTCTGCGCGGTTTCAAATATCGAAATATTGGTCCACGTGATCCGAATTATGAAAGCATTCAGTATCAGATGCCTGATGAGCCGATTGGAGGCGACACCTTTTGGTTCGGTTCCATTGATTACGACATCCCCATCATTCAAAAAGAGGGCGGCGCGGGTCTGACCTTTGCGCTCTTCTACGATATTGGAGCCGTTCAGGCGCAATCTTATTCTTTCTCCGGAAGTTTTGACAGTGACTATGGCTTGGGCCTTCTTTTGAATATCCCCCATCTCGGCCCATTGCGCTTTTATTACGGTATACCCATCAACCATGACCAGTACAATGGTGGTTCGGGCAAATTCCAATTCGGTTTTGGCTACACCCGTGAATTTTGACATGATCTCTTCCGTTAAAAAACTTGTGTCAGTGAAATCAATTCTTGCCGGATTGTGTTGCGCAGGCGCGTTCAATTTGTTCGTGTTCGCCGCCCCGGTACAAACCGTGACGGCGCTGGGCAATCTACCGCTCTATTTTGAGGCGAATCCCAGCCAGACAAAACCCCCGGCACAGTTCCTCGCACGCGGGCGCGATTGTCAGTTTCTTATTTCTCCGAGTGAGTCCCGGCTCCTCCTGCGCAAGATGGATGCAGCTTCTGGGGAAATTTCATTGTGTGCCGTGCAGATGCAATTTATCAATGCCAATGCTCAAGCGGAGATTCATGGTGATGCTGAACAACCCGGCAAAATCAATTATCTCATCGGCAATGACCCGGCACAGTGGCGCACCGGCGTGGCGACGTTTGCGCAAGTGCGTGTCGAACAGCTTTATTCCGGCATCGGCCTGATATACTACGGCAACCAACAACAGCTTGAATATGATTTCACCGTTGCACCGCACGCAAACCCCGGACAAATTACAATTCGATTTGCCGGCGCGGATAAAATCTCCGTCAGCTCTCGAGGTGAGTTGGTTTTGACTGTCGGCAAGGATGAAATCCGTCAGCCCAAACCGCTCCTCTATCAAACTGTCAATGGGGCACGCGAGGAAATCAGCGGCGGCTATAAAATTGTGGATGCCCACACCGTCGCGTTCGACATCGGCAAATACAATCACGCACTGCCGTTGGTGATTGATCCTATTTTGAGTTACTCCACTTATTTTGGCGGTAATGTCAGCGATACGGCTTGGGCAATTTCACTGGATACGAATGGTTTTATCTATGTCGCTGGCCAAACATTATCGACACAGTTTTCCACATCTGGAGCATTCCAAACGAACTTTCAAGGCGGTGTGGCGTTGGGCGATGCTTTTGTCGCCAAGTTTGACAATCTTGCCGCCTATCCCGTTTATATCACTTATCTCGGTGGCAACGCCGATGATGTCGTTCACGGTCTGGCTGTGGATGCCGCAGGCAATGCATATGTAGCCGGTTATACGGATTCGGCGGATTTTCCAACCACCAACGCGCTTTACAAAACAATCGGCGGAACAGTGAATAAGGGCGTTGGCTATTACCCCTTGGACGCCTTTGTTGCGGAATTGAATACCAACGGCACCAAGCTGATCTATTCAACCTATCTCGGCGGTTCCCAGGCGGACGGTGCCAACGGCATTGCTGTGGATTCAGCTGGTAATGCTTATGTGACTGGGGCCACTTTTTCGACCAATTTCCCGACGACCCCGAACGCGCTGCAAAAACAGCTAGCCTGCCCGAATTCTTTTTACTTCAACGCCAATGCATTTGTGACTGAAATCAGCGCCTATGGTACAAACTTGATTTATTCTTCCTATTTCGGTGGCACCAATTTTGACGAGGGTCAAGGCATAGCCGTTGACAATTCCAATTACGTTTATGTGACCGGCTTTACTGCCTCGATGAATTTTCCCACGACCAACGCGTTGGTTCAACAACTGATCTTGACGAATAATGTTGGAACCAACCAGATATTCATCACCAATTATATCTGGAACGGTTATTTGCTGAGTGGCTTGACGAATGCGTTTGTTGCCAAATTTGCGCCCTCCTGCACCAATCTGGTATATTCAACCTACCTCGGCGGCACGAATAGCGATGTTGCCAACTCTATTGCCGTTGATGGTTTTGGCAATGCGTATGTGACTGGCTGCGCGACATCAACGAATTTTCCAAATACTGTTGATTTCATTCCAAACAATCTCACCAATAATTCGCTTTATGGCTACGCTATCACTACAAACGCTTTCCTGACTCAAATCACGTGGGACGGCACGAATGCAAACATCGGCTATTCGGCAGTTTTCGGCGGCAATACCATAGACATCGGCCATGGCGTCGCAGTGGATTCATCCGGTAACGCATTTGTGGTTGGAACCACTTCTTCAACCAATTTCCCAACGTTTAACACCTCCGGCTTTCTCTGCGCCACGAATTCCGGGGGCAATGACGTGTTCGTTATCGCATTTTATGCAGATGCTTCGGGGTTGCTTTATTCGGCTTATCTGGGTGGTTTAAGCGATGATTTCGGTTATGGCATTGCTCTGGATCCCACCGACAACGCTTACATTGTCGGTCAAACCACTTCAACGAATTTCCCGACACTCGATGCCCGCCAAACGACGCTCAACGGCACGAACGACACATTTCTTGCGAAAATCCTTTTGCAACAGCCAACACTCGCTTTGATAAACAATAGTGACAATGCCGTTTTGGTTTGGCCGGCGTTCGAAACGGAATTCGCACTACAGTCGAATACAAACCTTACCTCAACCAATACATGGCAAACCGTTACAAATCCGCTTGTGCTGATCAATGGCTTTGAAACCATCACATTACCTGCCACGAACGACGATTTGTTCTTCCGGCTGCGTAAATTCTGAAACCCACCCGAAATTTTTAGCTGACGTCACCGTCCAATTCTGCTTTCCTATCCCCGTGAAAAACATTTTAAGAATCATTCTCCCGACAGTTTTGTTGCTGGCTTTTTTGGGCAGTTCAGCGATGGCGCAAACCGGCAAAATCGCCACGGTGGACATGCGCAAGTTGTTTGATGGTTACTGGAAAACCAAACAAGCCGAAACCGCGCTCAACGAGCGCAAGGCTGAACTCGACAAGGAAGACCAGGGTTTTATTGATGATTTAAAGAAAGCCAGGGATGAATATCAAAAACTGCTGGATGTCGCCAATGATCAGGCAGTTTCGGCTGACGAACGTGACAAACGCAAACAGGTTGCTGCTGACAAGTACAAGCAAATCAAAGATTCGGAGACGACCATTGTTCAATTCGAACGCCAGGCACAGGCGACACTTGGCGAACAAAGCCAGCGGATGCGAGCCAATATCCTGAATGAAATCAAAACTGCCGTGGCTGCCAGGGCGAAAGCCGCCGGTTGCGCCATGGTTGTTGACAGTGCGTCGGATTCCATCAATCAGACACCAGTGGTACTTTACAACAACGGCGAAAATGATTTAACCACTGCTGTTCTTGCCCAACTCAACGCCGGAGCGCCCCTTGACTTGAACAAGCCGTCCGCGACGACCAGCACCAACAAGCCGTAAGTTAATCGTTTTAACTTTCACTAAGCCGCTTCACTGGTTTTTCGTACAACATCCGGTGTGCGTCTTCCAAAATTTCAGGAATCCGTTTTGCGAATGGGCTGTGCCGCAGTGTCGTTTGTGTATCCACTTCATGCACCTTTGAGGCATTCTCACCGGGAAACCAGTGTTCGGCTTGACCCAGCAAGTTGTAACGCATTTTGCCCCATGCCACGAGGTCGAGCGACTTCGCGTAAGTCCACAGCCGCATGATTTCGGAAATGTTGATTTGTCCCGGCACATCCACGTAATTCGGCAGGCCTTCAAACCAGCGCGCACACCAATCCGCGCCAAGCACGCGTTCCATTTCCATTCGCAGCCGCTTTTCAATCGGTGCGATCGTTTCCGGGATTTTGTCGTAAAATTCCAGCGCGGCGACGTGTTCGTCAAAATCGCCCGGCTTGTCGACGCCGCAACTCAATGTGTGCACCTGCGGTCGCGCCAGACAGTAAAGGTCGTTGAATTTCATCGGTGACAGCGGCGCGCAAAGCTCGACCATTTTTTGGGGCGGCTCGTAAAGTTTTCCGCCCTTGTCATTCGGGCTGATGATGAACACGCCCATGTCGAGCTTATGCGCGGCTTCGATTACAGCCCAATTCAGATCATTCACGAAATACCAGTGGACGTTGCAATAATCGAACTCACCGCTGTTGACCGCGTCGAGAATGACATCGGTAGTCGCGTGCGTGGAAAAACCGATGAACCGGGCGCGGCCTTCCTTTTGCAACTGGCGCGCGGCGGCCAGACAGCCGTTTTTCTTCAGTGACCAATCCAGCAACTCGCGGTTGTTGATGCCGTGCAACCCCAGCAAATCCACGTGGTCCAGCCCCAGATATTTCATCGAAGTCTCGAATGTTTCGAGAAATTCCTTCTGCGTGGCGCAGGGCTTGACCTTCGTTTGGACGATGATTTTTTCCCGTGGCAGTTTCGGCAGTACGTTGCCCAGTTGCATTTCCGACGTGCCATAGCCCCGCGCGGTCTCGATGTGATTAATGCCGAGTTCAAGCGCCCGATGGATACAGGCTTCCAGATTTTCCTGGTTTGCGCGCGGGACTTCCTTCGGGTCCACGTCCTGCCATTTGAACTGGTAACGCATCCCGCCGCAGGAAATCACCGGCATCATCAATCCCGTCCGCCCAAAACGACGATATTTCATCGCCGCGAAAATAGGTTACGCGCCGGTCAAAGGCAAGTGATTGAGCTTCAACCAAAGACAAACAAAATGGCGCTTGCTTCACCGCACACCATCACATATATTGCGCGCTCTTTTCGAAAGATTTGATTTATGCGACGTCCCAAAGGTGTTAAAACCAAAAAGTCCGCGGCCAAACGTTTTAAGATTACGGCCAGCGGAAAAGTCCTGTATACCAGCGCCGGTCGGCGGCACTTGGCCCAAGGTAAGAGTCCCAAACGCCGCCGCAATCTTCGCGGCAGATCCACGGTGGATCCGACGGACGTTTATCGCATCACGCAAAACCTCCCGTTCAGTCACCGGGGCTAAACATTTTTAATCTCAACCACCAACTTGATCTGGATTTATGCGAGTAACAAACGCCGCCGCCTCACGCAAACGCCGCAAACGGATGGTTACAGCCGCCAAAGGCTACCGGATGCGCCGCTCGAAACTTTATCGCTACGCCTCCGACGCCGTTGACCATGGCCGTCAGTACGCCTATCGCGACCGCCGCCGCAAAAAGCGCACGTTCCGTTACCTCTGGCAGGTGCGCATCAACGCCGCCACACGCGCAGCTGGCCTCACTTACAGCCGCTTCATGGAGGGCCTCAAGGCCGCCAAGTGCGCGCTCGACCGCAAAGCACTGGCCGACATCGCGGCTCAAGACGCCGCTGCGTTTAGCGAATTGGTGAACATCGCCAAGACCGCGCTGAAGGCCAAGCCCGCCGC
>Ga0182027_10009078_pt1 | contig 14358 bp, 13 predicted proteins | sample 712E1DmetaG_FD_121300 | JGI IMG/M metagenome (GOLD analysis project Ga0182027, IMG submission 121300) | Permafrost microbial communities from Stordalen Mire, Sweden - 712E1D metaG (Illumina Assembly) | ecosystem: Environmental > Terrestrial > Soil > Wetlands > Permafrost | place: Sweden...
AGATCTGCTAAAATTGAGGAGGATTATTCAGAATTGGCTCAGAAACCGATGCCTATATTTTCAGGCCCTGACCAGGGAAAACTCTGGGTCAGGCAGTTATATCACCTGACCCATGATTGATCTCTTCCCTCTCTTTTTGATTCTATGGGATTCTGATACAGTAACAATGCTGAGCGAAATGCTTATGTTCGGACAAGAGTTCGGACGAATGGCACGGAAATAGCAAGAAAACCTCTCCGGAGGGCAAAACACGGGAAAATGTGCTCCAGAGGAGGTTTTCTTGAATAAGTTTACTAATCTTCTAGAATTTATTCAGCGCTTATTTGATGAAGAAGAGACAGCTAAAAAAGCAGCAGAGATCATCAAGGGAATGATTTAGGCAAATTCACCACGGTTGAGCGACATTAGTCGCGAAATGAGCGGAAACGCAGAAGCCGACTACAAGAAAATACAGAGATTTTTGGGGGAAGCTGACCTACAAGAAGCTTTGTTGCGCTTATTTCAAAGTGAAGCAGAATTCGTGATCGGTGATCCTACTGAAATATCTCCTCCCCATGCCAAAAAGACCGAATATGTTGGAATATTAAGCGGTAGTAAAACCCGTGCGTATTGGGCCTTGTTACTGGCAACTCCACTTCACAGCCGTGCGATTCCATGTGAATTCATCAGTTATTCCTCCAAGATCATTCATCAAGAGGTCTCTTCGCGTAATCGTTATCACTTTCAAGCTTTTTCAAAGTTGAAAGAACTATTAGGAGAGAAACCTCTGGACTGGAACGTGAGTTTAATTATCTGGAACTATTGGAAAATCTGGTGACTGAGGAAGTGAACTTTGTCATTCGTCTCACCAATAAAGTCCCATTCTTTGGCGAGGCAGGACAACCTATGGACTTGAGCGTTTCCAAGGGAGAAACACGAAATTTGAATAAGGTTTTCTACAAAGGTAAAGTTATCGTCAACCAATTGGGTATTTGGTACAAAGGATTTAGCGAACCTATGTGGATAATGCCCAATCTCGATGCTAAACAGGCGTTCGCCATCTGTCCACAACGCATGTAGATCGAAGAGGCTTTCCGTGTGACATGAAACGATTCTTCGGCATGACAAAATTGATGAACAAATATCATGATCAGGTGGAGAAAATTCTGGCTCTGCTTTTGATTGCCTACGCCATTAGCCTTTGGTTTTGTGAAGCTTTGCGATCTTTGGCCTTCTCAGAAGGTTCCCGAAAATATTCTCTTTACTCAGGCATCTTTGTTTTTCTCAAACTCAAGCCCTGCCTGTCCCCTCCTCAATATTCTGCCTTTACCTTTCATTATTATGTCTCTTTCCGTTCTTTGCTACCAATGTCCGATTATTAGTCTGAACTTGAAAGTTTATTATTGACAATAAGAACATAATGTATGTATAATATAAACACTAACGAACAACTAAAGGATTGCTATGATATCTGAAGATAGGAACGCTTTCATCTTAAAAGAGATTGAAGAGCGTGGATCTGTAAGTGTCTTGGATCTAGCACAACGGTTGAATGTGTCCGAAATGACCGTTCGTCGTGACCTTGTTGACCTTGAAAAAGAGGGGTTGATTCGCCGAGTCCATGGGGGCGCTGTAAGTGGGCGGGGCCGAAGTTTTGAACCTTCGTTAGTTTTACGTGAAACACAGCACCGAGATGAAAAGGCCATAATTGGAAAGCTTGCTGCCGAACTTGTCGCGGATGGCGATAGTATTGCGTTGGATATTGGTTCAACTGCTTTTCAAGTTGCATTAAATCTAATTGGCCGCCATAACCTAACTGTAATTACCCCCAGTCTGAAAATTGCCAATGTCCTTGTAAACCAACCAGATATTCGTCTGATATTACCAGGTGGCATCGTTCGGCATGGTGAACTTTCTCTCACTGGCGATTTGGCTCGCCGCGCCCTGGAAGGCCTTTTTGTTGACCGATTATTTTTAGGTGTTGGGGCAATTGATTCCCACGATGGTCTGACTGAGTATAACTGGGATGATGCTCTAGTAAAGCAAGCTATGGTACAAAGCGCAAAAGAAGTCATTCTTATTGCCGATGCGAGTAAATTTGAAAAAGTCGCTTTTGCTAGAGTTGCCCCATTAAGCGCAGTTCACATGTTGGTTACCACAGAGCTTCCGCCACCCCCATTACTCGATGCGCTCGAAAAAGCTGACGTGTTATTAAAGAGAAACAATGAAAGTGATAATGATAATTTAGATAAATAGCAGGAGTGTAAATACCCTTACCAATGTAATTGAAAAGTCAATAAATAGACCGATTATAACTGCAGCGGTTAATTTTATCGTGCCCTGCACTCCCCTTTACTTCCCCACAATTGGGGTAAATACCGGTAGCACTATTAACGAAATTAAAAAGGAGGTTCATGGACCTAAAAAATAAATAGGCAAGTTAATTTTTAGAAAAGATCTACCAATCATAATAGGAGAGAACAAGATGAAAAAGTTTTTGTTTTTGGCTACGTCAATTATGCTGATTGCAGTTATGCTCACGTCATGTGCCTCAAAGGCTGCAACTGAAACGCCAGTTGTTACTGTACCTGCCGCAGCAACTGCCGCTCCTGCTACTGCCGTAACATCTGCTGCACCAACAACTGCTGCCGTAACAACTGCTGCACCAACAACTACCTCACCTTATTCGCCAATTGCAACTGCTAGCAAACCATATGTGATGGTTACAGTAGTTAAATCAATGGCCTTTAACTGGTTCGTCCGCATGGGTGTAGGTATTACTCAGTTTGGAAAGGATACTGCCACGAAAGCAACCATAGAAGGCCCTTCGGTGGCTGATGCTCAACAGCAGGTAGGTGAGATTGAGGATGCTATTGCATCGAACGTGAGCGCAATTGGCGTTGATCCATATGGCGTTCCTGCATTGGAACCTGCAATGAAGAAAGCAAAAGATGCCGGAATAGTTGTCGTTGGTCAGGAAGCCTCAACAGCTCATGCAGATACTATGAATTACGATTTAGAGGCATTTGATGATTGTGGATATGGCCAGGAAATGATGAAGCAGCTGGCAACTCGCATGAATGAAGTAGGTCCATATATCCAGTTTGTCGGCGATTTAACCAATGCCTCGCATATGACTTGGATGAGTTGCGCAAAAGATTATCAAGTGAAGAATTATCCTAACATGCAATTCGTTCAATTATATGAGTCGAAGGAAGATATCCCCACCGCAAAAAACATTATGGAAGATGTCTTGAAAACCCATCCTGATATCAAAGGTGTGATGGGTTCTGCTGCCGGTGATATCGTTGGTGCTGGGCAGGCAATTCAAGAAGCTGGATTGCAGGGTAAAATCGCAACAGTTGGTACCAGTATTGTTTCTTATGCTGGCGATCTACTCAAGTCAGGTGCTGTCGAATTGGCAATGGGCTGGGATCCTGCAACTGCTGGTTATGCAGCGGATGTAGTTGCTCTAAAAGTGCTCGAAGGCCAACCAATCACCGATGGTATGGATCTGGGCGTTGATGGTTATCATCATATTAAACTTTCAACTGGCCCTAATGGCGTGCCTATCATTACGGGAGACGCATGGATTGAGATAGATAAAAATAATATGGATCAATACAATTTCTAGATAAGTCAATGCATATTTCTTTGGGTGGTAGATATTACTGCCACCCAAAGAAAACATTTCCGATAGTAAGGAAAAAGCCATGGTTGAAGAAATCTTGCGTGTCGAAAATATCAAAAAAAGATTCGGTGGCGCCGTAGCTCTTGATAATATTAATTTGTCTATTCATCAGAAAGAGATATGTTGTCTTGTCGGAGAAAATGGGTCGGGAAAATCGACACTGATAAAGTTAATTTCTGGGGTTTACGCACCTGACGAAGGTGATATTTATATTAATGGCCATCTCTATAAGAAATTGACACCGATCGAATCGATCCATGAGGGGATACAGGTAATTTATCAAGATTTTTCGTTGTTTCCTAACTTGAGCGTGGCCGAAAATGTTGCAATTAATGACCAGCTGGCAAGTGGTAAACAGTTGATTAATTGGAAACAGATTAATCGTATTGCAGCCGAAGGGTTAGCTAGGATTAATATATCCCTGCCTCTTGATGCACTCGTCTCCACATTATCTACCGCAGAAAGGCAATTGGTTGCCATTGTTAAGGCGCTTCTAGCGAACGCCAAACTCATTGTTATGGATGAGCCTACCACTGCTTTGACTCAAAAAGAGGTGGATTCGCTTTTTAAACTAATTAATGACTTGAAGGATCAAGGCATTTCTACCTTATTTGTAAGCCACAAACTTAATGAGGTCTCTGCGATTTCAGATCGAACGATTATTTTTCGAAATGGTCATAAAATTGTAGACCAAAATGCAAAAGAATTAAATATTAAGAAGATGGAATTCTATATGACAGGGCATGAAATTGACAATAGCGTTGTCCAATTCAATAAGATAGAAAAAGACTCTAAGCCATTGTTAAAAATAGAAAACTTGAGCCTAGCAGGTGTCTTTTCGGGGATTAACTTTGAACTTAAGGTTGGGGAAGTTCTAGGAATTACCGGATTGCTTGGTTCTGGACGGACCGAACTTGGACTGGCCTTGTTTGGTGAATTACCGGTAGATTCAGGCAAAATTTATATTAATGACAAGGAAATATTTATAAAGAGCATAGCTGAAGCAGTACGAGCAGGGATTGGGTTTGTTCCAGAAGACCGTATCCGTGAAGGGTTGTTCCTTGATCATTCGATCATTGACAATACTATTGTTGACATAATTGACCGATTGAAGGACAAGCTTAATTTTATTGACTATAAAAAGAAAACAATCACAGGAGAACAGTGGATAAAGAAACTTGAGATAAAGACTCCCTCTGGCGAATTACCGGTCAAAAGTCTTTCGGGTGGAAATCAGCAACGAGTGGTGCTTGCAAAGTGGTTGGCAACCAACCCGAAGATATTAATCCTGAATAACCCAACTGTAGGCGTCGATGTTGGTTCAAAAGCAGAAATCCACGAATTAATCCGTTCGCTTGCAAAGCAAGGATTGGGAATTATGGTGATCTCTGATGATATTCCTGAATTGATTCGTACTTGCCATCGCGTTCTGCTCATGCAGGGAGGAAAGATCGTCGAAGAGTTCACCTACGACAATATTTCAGAGGAGCGGTTAAATTCTGAATTGGTTCGAGCGAATATTATTGATGATAATCCTCGTAGGAGCGATGAATAATGATCAAAAAACTTATCAATACAAGTGAATTCGTGGTTTTATTGACTCTGATTGGATTGTACGTCATAGTTGGACTCATAAACCCAGTATTTTTCTCAATTTCTACTATTTTTGATACATTACGTGCCTCTACAGTTTATTTCTTTTTAGCTTTCGGGTTGCTTCCAATCATCATTTCAGGCGGCGTAGATATATCTTTCGTCGCTGTGGCCGCTGTTTCTTCCTATGCGGCTCAGATGTTCCTGGTTAGCAGAGGGTATGATGGTGGCATATGGGCTTATTTCATCATTTCGTGTGCTATTGGAATATTAATGGGCTTGCTAATTTGGTTTTTAGTTACTCGTTTTAATCTGCCCATTTTTAGTGTTTCCTTGGCATTGTTTACAATGTGGTATGGTTTCGCGTTATTTTTCATAGGGGCACAAAATAATTTTCAACTCCCTGCGAGTGGAGTTGGGTATTACGAAAAAAACCTTATGACAGTCAAACTTCCAACTGGGGGGATAACTAGCCTACACAGTTCAATTATTTACGTAGTGCTCGCGGGATTATTCATATGGTGGTTCTTGAAATATACAACTATAGGTAGAGGAGTGTATGCCATCGGTGGTAGCCGTGAAGTGGCTGTCCGTTCTGGCTTCAATGTGAAATTAATCTTGCTAACTATTTTCGTGATTATGGGTATTTTAGCAGCTATAGCAGGCGTATTTTTTGGACTTTTGAATCGGTATTTTGGCCCAATGGACCTGCAGGGCGATCCATTGAATGTAATTGCAGCTGTTATCCTTGGGGGCGCCAGCATCACAGGAGGTAAGGGCACAGTATTTGGTACTGTATTGGGGGTCATTCTAATCCAGTTAATCAATAGGGCCTTAATCTTTTTAGGTATTCCGGCGCAATGGCAAGTACTGGTAGTCGGTTTTATGTTAATAATATTTATTTCTATGCCAGCTATAAGAGAGCGTCGTGCAAACAAACTGGGCCATTCAACGGCAATGACTGAATTGGAGTAAAAAATGGCAGCGAACTCAGATTCACCCAACTTTCAAACATCATTATTCAATAAGTTTAAAAACCATCGGAAAGATAGCCAGACGTTTATTTTACTTGGTGTCTTTGTGGTACTTTTCGTTTTCTTTGGATTAATCAACCACAATTTTATAGCCGCGCCAAGCATAATATCAATGGCTTTCCAACTCCCAGAAATTGGTATTCTTTCGTTGGCAATGCTATTGCCTACCATAGTTGGCGGAATTGACCTTTCGGTAAACTCCGTAGCCAATTTGGCGGCAGTGGTGAGTGGTATTTTTCTGGTAAAAATTCTTCCCGTCAATCTACTAAACCCCGCTCTTTCAGTCGTGTTGGCAATTGGTCTGGCTTTGTTGATCGGAGTGATATGTGGAATGTTGAATGGTTTCCTGGTAGCATACGTTGGCGTACCCCCAATTCTAGCGACTCTAGCAACTTATACCACTTTTCTTGGTATTGCTACTGGAATAACCGGTGGAGCATCGGTTACAGGATTCCCTGACCAAATGGGTAGCATTGGATCAGGAACTATATTTGGAATACCCATTACTTTCGTGATATTTGCTTTATTGGCAATTTTGATTTACTTCATTCTCTTCCGGACGACTTTTGGGTTCAAGATACGTATGCTTGGCTCCAACCCAACCGCCGCCAAATTTTCTGGGTTGAAAAACAATTTGATTTTGATGAAGCTTTATATTATTGGTGGGGTTCTTTCTTCTATTGCGGGCGTCGTTGCCATGAGCTATACAATGTCAGCTAATTATGAATATGGCACAACGACTTATGTGCTATTGGCTATTCTGATCACCGTTTTGTCAAATATTACACCTGGTTTTGGCAACGTATTTAATATATTCGTTTCTGTGCTCATTTTACAGATTATATCCACCGGGTCTCATATGGCCTTAATGGGAGTGCAGGGAAGTTCATTCTTCAAGGATTTTTTATGGGGTATTTTAATGATATTAATCTTCATTCTGAATTACTTCATGCATAGAAAAGAAATACAAAACTAAGAAAGGGAATTGAAAAATATGGATAAATCCTGGTACAGATTAGGAAAATTACTGGTAGATTATTCGATGGCAGTCAAGCCTGGAGAGAAAGTAATGATTGCTTTTGGCGAGCTTGAATCGTATCCATTGGTACATGCAATTTATAGGGCGAGCATTGAAGCAGGAGCTTACCCGCAAGTCCAATTCCTTTCTGAAGAATTAAACCGTCTTTCCTTGTTGTATGGAAGTAATGACCAAATTGGTTGGTCGCCTGAAGTAGAAGCATTTGGCATGGAGTGGGCCGATGTGTATTTCGGCTTACGTGGTGCCCATAATCTGGATGTTTTTTGGGACATTTCATCAGACAAGCTTTCTTTGCTGAGAAAAGCGATGGGTCAAATTTCGACTTTACGGTGGCAGAAAACTCGCTGGTGTTTGATGCGGGTACCTAACGCTGCATTAGCCGAACAAGCTGGCGTGGATGAAGAAACGATTACCGAAATGATGTTCAATGCTTGTTTCTTGGATTGGCCTAAGGTGAGCAAAGAATGGCGCCGTTGGGCTGACATTCTCAACCGCGGTAAGAATGTTCATGTCTTAGGAAAAGAAACGGATTTAAAGTTTTCTGTTGTGGGTCGCACCTGGGATGTGGCAGACGGGCATGCCAATATGCCTGATGGCGAGATTGCCACCGCACCGGTCGAGAGTACCTTAGATGGTTGTATTTACTTTGACAACCCGGGTGTATTGGGCGGACGTTTGGTCCACGACATTCGTTTACGCTGGGAAAAAGGCAAACTTGTAGAAGCATCTTCTTCGACCAATCAGGATTTCTTTAAATCTGTTTTAAATACGGATGAGGGTGCAAGTCTTTTAGGTGAATTTGCGATTGGGACGAACCCTGAAGTGACTCATTTTTGTAAAGATATTCTCATTGATGAAAAGATCAATGGCACTATCCATGCAGCCTTAGGAAGGGCATATCCAAAAGTGGGTGGAACAAATAAATCTGCTATCCATTGGGATATTATTAAGGACATGCATCAAGAAGGGGAAATACTTCTGGATGAAACTCCAGTATACCGAAATGGGAAAATGTTGATTTGACACTTGAAAGGAGAGCTTGAAAAATGGTATCAGGTTACCTAATCGGCGTCGATATTGGTACTTATTCTTCCAAGGGTGTACTCGTTAAATCAGATGGCACCGTTGTGACGAGTTTTTCTACGCCTCACAACATGGATATGCCAGCCGAAGGCTATTTTGAGCATGATGCAGACAAGGTTTGGTGGCACGATTTTGTCGAGATTGTCAAGAACTTATTGCAGATTAGTGGCATACCACCCAAAGAAATAATAGGGATAGGTACAAGTGCTATTGGCTCATGTGTATTACCCATTGATGAAGAAGGGAAACCTTTAAGGCCGGGAATTTTGTACGGTATCGATACTCGTGCCTCGGAGGAGATTGAATATCTTGAGAAAAAACTTAGAAAAGATCGAATTCTTAGTCAACAAGGCTCTGATCTAAGCTCGCAGGCTTCTGGCCCCAAAGTGCTTTGGATCAAGAATCATGAGCCAGAAATATATAAGAAAACCCGTTGGTTTTTGACTAGCGAAGCTTACTTAGTTTATAAATTGACCGGGCAACCAACGATTGATGTTTATACTGCATCCGGGTATGCGCCGCTATTTAACCGTGAAAAGTTTGAATGGATCCAAGAAGCTGCAGAATTAATTACGCCTATCGAGCGTTTGCCAAAAGTTTACTGGAGCCATGAGGTCGTAGGTCAGGTAACAATTGAAGCTGCCCAAGAAACAGGATTGGAACCAGGAACTCCGGTTGTGGCAGGAACCACTGATGCGAGTGCAGAAGCACTCAGTGCTGGCGTTTCGAACTCGGGAGATATGATGCTTATGATGGGCAGTAGCATCTTTATTATCCTAAAACTCGATAAATTGATTCGGACGGAACATTTCTGGAGCTCGAACTTTTTGGAAAAGGATTCCTATGTATTAACAGGCGCAATGTCGACAAGCGGAAGTCTTACAACCTGGTTTCGCAATCAATTCGCTCAAAATGAACTGACTATCCAGGAAAATGGCGGTGAAGATGCCTTCGCTGCCCTGGCTAAGATAGCCGGTGAATCTCCAGTGGGCTCGAATGGCTTAATCTTGCTACCTTATTTTGAGGGGGAAAGGACTCCACTTAATGATCCCAATGCGAAAGGTCTCTGGTTTGGATTGAGCCTCAAACACACCAAGAGCGATCTTTACAGGTCAATTTTGGAAGGTGTAGCTTTTGGTATTCGTAATAATCTGGAGACAATGAACGCTGAGGGCGTTTTTCCGAAATGCGTCAAAGCAATTGGCGGTGGAACCAAGAATCCCGTTTGGCTTCAAGTCATTGCAGATGTATGTAATATTGAACTAGAAGTACCGGACCAGCAAATTGGTGCAAGTTATGGTGATGCATTTTTGGCAGGGGTTGGAGTTGGCCTATATAAGGATCTATCTGAAATAAAATACTGGACAAAAGTTGGTCAAATAATTAGACCAAATTACGAAAATCATCAACTTTATGAAATAAATTATCAAATATTCAAAGAGCTCTATGCAAATACGAAACCCTCAATGCAAAAACTTGCTAAATATTTGAAACAAGCCGATAGATAAAATGAATTAAGTCTATTTTAAACCTGTAAGCCATTTTAATTATTTAGGAGAGAAGAAATGAAGCCTTGGTTGGATGATCTTTTTGGTGTAAAAAAACCTATTATTGCAATGTGCCACATGCATGCTTTTCCTGGAGACCCTGATTACGATCCTCAAAAAGGGCTGGAATGGATCTATACAAGTGCCCGACGAGATTTGTTAGCTCTACAAGAGGGTGGAGTAGATGGTGTTTTATTCTCAAACGAATTCAGCTTACCTTATTTAACTAAGGTTGAACCGATTACAATTGCCTGCATGGCAAATATCATTGCTGAGTTGAAGAAAGATATTAAAGTACCCTACGGAGTGAACGTATTATGGGATGCCAGTGCATCTATTGACTTGGCAATGGCCACCGGGGCGAAGTTTGTACGCGAGATCTTTACGGGGGTTTATGCCAGTGATTTTGGCCTGTGGAACACTAACGCTGGTGAAGTAATTCGCCACCAACATAACATATGCGCTCAGAACGTGCGTTTATTTTTTAACATTGTACCTGAGGCCGCTGCGTATTTAGGTGAACGCAATATTGAGCAGATTGCACGTTCTACTGTATTTAATACCCGACCTGATGCTCTGTGTATTTCTGGCCTGATCGCTGGTGCAGCGACCTCATCTCAAACCTTGAAAATCGTCAAGGAAACAGTCCCCGAAACACCTGTTTTTGCAAATACAGGTGTCCGGATTGATAATGTGACAGATCAATTATTGGTAGCAGATGGAGCGATAACTGGTACGACATTTAAGAAAGACGGTGATACCTGGAATGATGTAGAGGTCGACCGGGTAAAAAGTTTTATGAATAAAGTAAAAGAATTGCGCAAACAACTATAAATAGACAATTTTACAGTAATCGATTTTCATTTTATCTGATGAGGATGTTCAATATTATTAAACGAAGGTATTAATTTAGCGACTAGGAATTTGTTGTGAATGATAATCGCAACTTAAACTTTGTTCTCAAAACGCAGTATGGGTGTTTTGAGTGGTGAATCTTCAAATCTGGCAATATTTGATCATCAGTCTCGGAACTTTTCTGGCTGGTGGAGTGAATGCTTTGGCAGGTGGTGGTACATTGATCACGTTTCCGCTGTTAACCGCAATGGGATTACCTGCTATCACCGCGAATATCACAAACACAATAGGACTTTGCCCCGGCTCGTTCGGTGCAACTCTGGTGCAGCTGAATGAATTAAAAAGCCAAAAGTACCGACTTATTTTATTCATTCCAGCTGCCCTTGTTGGTGGAATCATTGGGGGAGTGATATTGTTGCACACCGGTGAACGTTCTTTTCAAAAACTTATCCCTTATTTGATATTACTGGCATCTGTCATGCTTGCGTTGGGGACCTCATTACGAAAATGGGTGAGCCGCAAAAATGTAATACGAGATTCAACCAGGTTTTTTGAAATCTTGGCTATTCCAATAATCATTTTGGCTGCAATTTATGGTGGATATTTTGGCGCAGGTCTCAGTGTGATTTTGTTAGCTGTGCTGGGAATGCTGGTGAATGATTCATTGAAGAAGTTGATCGCCTTAAGACAAGTACTGGCATTCGCGACCAATGTAGCAGCAGCAATATTCTTTGTCTTTTCTGGAAATATTCAGTGGATTGTGGCCGTGGTAATGGCAATAAGTGCTCTAGTGGGGGGGGTGGCAGGTGGTAAACTGGTTGTAAAGCTCAACCCCGAAGTAATTCGCTGGGTAATTGTGAGTATTGGATTAATAATTGGTGTCATTTATCTAATTAAATAAACTGCATTACCTTATTGAAACAAATTGACATATTGCGTATACCTTAGTGTTAAAGCGAATTACCTCTTAAGCCATTAAAAAAAACGGTCTCAATTCTCTATATTAACTAGAATATTGTGGGTAACTTTCCAGTCCTGCAAAAGTCGTAGTTGCCTCGATTCGTAAATCTTGACTTGGGAGAAATAGTGGAATGGAAATAAAATTAGCCTATGGTCGGAAGGGCCTAACTGTTAATTTTCCCGAAGGGGTCGAGGTCATCCAGCCGAAATTTACTGCAACCCTCGAAGACGAAGAAAATACTCTGCTAAATGCATTGCGCTCACCAATTGGATCCAAACCGCTTAATGCGATCGTCCGGGCCGGCGTTAAGGTTGTTGTTGTCCACTCCGACATTACGCGTGCAACCCCCAACCGGCGCATATTACCTATTGTTCTAGATGAGCTTGAAAGAGCTGGCGTCCGTCGGAATGATATTATACTGATCAATGGGCTAGGGACTCATCGCCAGCAAACTGAGGTTGAAATGCATCAACTACTTGGAGATGAGATTGTTGAACATTATCTATGTCTACAGCACAACTGCAGGGACGATCAGAACCTGATTTCCCTTGAAAATACTTTTTTAGGCCACCCAGTGCGGATCAACCGTACCTACATAGAAGCAGATGTCAAAATATTGACTGGCCTTATTGAACCACATTTCTTCGCAGGATTCAGTGGCGGGCCTAAAGCAGTTTTACCTGCCCTGGCGGGTGCTGAAAGCGTCTTTTCCAACCATGGTTACGAAATGATTGTTCATCCAAAGGCAACTTGGGGTATAACCGAGGGTAATCCGGTCTGGGAAGAAATATATCGGGTAGCTTTGAAGACATCACCCGACTTCCTGGTTAACGTGACTATGAACGAACTTCAGGGGATTACTGGTGTCTTTGCTGGGGACATGTTAGCTGCTCACCGGGCCGGATGCCAATTAGTAAAAGAGACTGCCATGGTACCAGTTAAGGAAGCTTTTGATGTCGTTGTCACTACCAATTCTGGCTACCCACTCGACCAGAGCCTGTACCAGTCCATAAAAGGGATAAGCGCTGCAGCAAGAATCGTGCGCCCAGGCGGGGCGATCTTAATGGTGGCAGCCTGTGAAGATGGCCTACCTAACCATGGGATGTATGCGGATTTGTTACGGCAAGCCGGATCTCCGAAAAAAGTATTGGAAATGATAGCAACACCAGGTTTCAACGCTCAGGATCAGTGGCAAGTGCAGATCCAGGCTCAGATTCAACAAAACGTTGATGTGTATATCTATTCAGATGGCCTAAGCGAGTCTCAGATAGAGGCAGCATTGTTTCATTCATGCAGCGATATTGAACAAACCCTAATAAAGATGTCGAAAACCTACGGACCACGAATTTGCGTACTTCCCGAGGGACCTCAGACAATCCCGTATCTAATTGATGCAAGTTACAGCAAACCAAGTATGCCGCTGACCATGCCCTAGACGCGCTGCTGACACGCTGCAGACGTTGACGCAGACGTTGACGCAGACGCAAGAGATTTTTGCGCCTATTGTTGCCAAAAAGACAATTATTCTGAACACACTTGATTGAGTGTAATCACTCCAATCCGATCGGATTTACCGGGAGTGAATCAGTTTACGTCCCATTTATGGTTAGTCGCAGAACCTTATCCTGTCCAAAAAGCAGGTGAATAGTTCTCCCAAATAATTCACGTTCTTTTTTTGCATCAGATAATTCCAATGGTATTGTGAAAACGATATAGCACCCCGTTCTTATCACTTTGTTCTCGTAGAGTCTTAAGGGAGAACAAAGTCGTGACCTGTCACCCTGTTCTCAAGATTACAAAACGGCTTCGTGAAGGCCAGGTCAGAATGCATAAAACCAGACAAACCCCTCAAAGTATTATGTTCTCTTGAAGTATTCAGGGACAATACTAGGTTAGGAGTGTTTAACTTGATGACTTGCAATCAAAGTGAAGGTATCATTCGAACTCCTTATCACCAGGTTATGAGTCCGAATCCTGAATTCGCGGATATTGTTAAAATATTCTTTAGTTTATCAGGTTCATGAAAATACCCCACTCTCTTTCAAAGAGTTGAATTGAGGTGGTAGCTTTTAACAACCTAAAAAAGGAAAATATTGATTATCTATATGCCTATACCTAATTCGTTCGCTTGAATCTTTAAAACCTACTCAAATTGGTATATTGTAGTCGCCTTAATGGCATGATATTCTTGGTCTATCTATGGAAGAGAACGATAAAAATTCGCGTCATCTTCTCTTATAAACTAAATAGTTCAAGGAATCAATGCATGTTTAAACCAAAAACGCCCATTTCTGGGCGTCTGGAAAATAGTAGCGGGGAGTGGATTCGAACCACTGACCTCCGGGTTATGAGTGGTTTTCCTGCTACCAGAACGATTTGCCCTCAGGTCATACATTTCAGCTTAGCCTGAAGATCGTCGGTTTGACGAGGCCGGATGATCTTTGGTTACGATTTATACAGAATATATTAGCAATTATAGGCATCGGCGTCATGAGCGAAATTCATTCGATCCGAAGGACCTTTACCCTAAATATATTGCTTTTAGCCAGCCAGTACCTGACCAAAATCAGAAGGGA
>Ga0182027_10009079_pt1 | contig 14357 bp, 12 predicted proteins | sample 712E1DmetaG_FD_121300 | JGI IMG/M metagenome (GOLD analysis project Ga0182027, IMG submission 121300) | Permafrost microbial communities from Stordalen Mire, Sweden - 712E1D metaG (Illumina Assembly) | ecosystem: Environmental > Terrestrial > Soil > Wetlands > Permafrost | place: Sweden...
CGGGACTCCTATGCGACGGCGAGCGCCCTGGCGGCCGAGATCAAAGGGCTTGCGCCTGATGTCGTTCTTTTCGGCAGACAGTCGATTGACTACGACGACGCGCAGGTGGGAGCTCTTGTCGCCGAGCTTCTCTCCCTTCCCTCGGTGGCTGTTGTAGTCAAGCTGGACATCGCGGAGGACGGGCGCGTCGTGTGTGAACGGGAGATCGAAGGCGGCCACGAAGTCGTGCACACGAAACTCCCCGCGGTATTCATGGCCCAGAAGGGACTGAACGATCCCCGGTACCCTTCTCTCAAAGGGATCATGGCCGCGAAGAGCAAGCCCATAGAAGAAAAACCGGCTGCCCCCTCCGAGGTGCGCGTGCAGACGGTTGCTCTTCGCAAACCGCCCGCGAAAAACCCCGGGCGGATCATCGGGACCGACGCCTCCGCGGTCCGGGAGCTCGTCCGTCTGCTCCACGAAGAGGCGAAAGTCATATGACGACGAACTACGACAAACGGCTGCCATGAACATACTTGCATTCGCAGAGGAACGCGGAGGGAAATTCAAAAAGTCTTCGCTGGAGACCGTCAGGGCGGGGCGACGTCTCGCAGACGCGCTCGGCGGGGAATTTGTCGCGCTCGTCGCCGGTTCGGGGGTCAGCGCCGCCGCCGCCGGACTCGGGCGGTACGGCGCAGGGCGGGTCATAGCAGTTGACGATCCGGGCCTGGCAGAGCATTCAAATACCGCCATAGCAAAGGTCATTGCAGAAGTGGCCCGCGGCGAAGGTGCCACCATGGTGTTCCTTCCCGCGAGCCAGATGGGGAAAGACATAGCTCCCCGCGTCGCGATCAAGCTGGGCGCGGGGCTCGCGGCCGATTGTGTCGCTCTGCGGCCTGACGGAAACGACATCATAGCGACGCGCCCCGTATTCGCGGGGAAAGCCCTGCTTGATGTGCGCGTCACAACTCCCGTCAAAGTCTTTACGCTCCGTCCGAACATCTTCGATGCCGCGGAGGGAGGGGCAGACGCCCGGGTGGAGGCGAGGACGGTCCGGCTGGACCCGGCCGATATGGTGACGACGGTAAAGGAGGTGAGGGTGACCGCGGGGCGACCCGATGTCACGGAAGCCGACATCATCGTCTCCGGCGGGCGGGGCATGAAGGGCCCGGAGCACTTTGTCCTCATCGAAAAACTTGCCGACGTGCTCGGTGCGGGGGTGGGAGCTTCGCGCGCCGTCGTTGATGCCGGCTGGCGACCGCATGATGAGCAGGTCGGTCAGACGGGGAAGACAGTGTCGCCGACGCTGTACGTCGCCTGCGGCATCTCCGGGGCAGTCCAGCACCTGGCAGGCATGTCGTCATCCAAATATATCGTCGCCATCAACAGGGACAAAGACGCGCCGATTTTCCAGGTCGCCGACTACGGTATCGTGGGCGATGTCTTTGATGTGCTCCCCGCGCTCACCGAGGAACTGAAGAAGACGGGAAAATGAGAGTTGCATCTTAGCGCTGTTTTCCCGTACGTTATTCATGGTGATCGTCAGAGAGCGGAGCTGAACGTGGACAAGGTGCTGGTGGACATACTCGGGTTGTCCACAAACCCGGCAAGCGGAGGCGCGTATGCGCTGATACTTCGTGAAGTGAACGGCAGCAGGCGATTACCGATCATTATCGGCGCGTCGGAAGCTCAGTCGATCGCCCTGGAGATGGAAGGGATCAAGCCACCGCGGCCCCTCACACACGATCTGATGAAGAACATCATCACCGCGTTCGGCGCCGAGCTCAGCGACATCATCATTGACGACCTGAGGGACGGGACATTTTACGCAAAGCTGAACATTGACAACCAGATGATTGATTCCCGTCCGAGCGACGCAATCGCCCTCGCGGTGCGCTACGGCGTACAGATCTACGTCGCGACCCCGGTCATGGACGAAGCGGCTTTCGTCCCCGACGACGAAGACGAGGATCAACATCAGGCCCCCCCCTCCGCCCAGCTGAATCCCAAGCAGCAGCAACAGCACCAGCCGCCGGGCAAGATCACCCGTCTGGAACAGCTCAACCAGCAGCTGAAAGAAGCGATCGAGAGGGAAAACTACGAAAAAGCTGCAGCCCTGCGCGACGAAATCCGCAAACTCGAACTGCGCGACTGACCCCCCGCCGCACCCCGCTTCCTACACGAGCGCAAGCATTTCTTTCACCGCCCGGTCAATACCGACAAACAGGGCGCGGGCGATCACCGCGTGCCCGATGCTCACCTCGTCGATCTCGCCGGTCGCCCGGAACGGAATCACGTTGAGGTAGTTCAGCCCGTGACCCGCATTCACGCCGAGGCCGAGCTCCCGTGCCATTCGTGCGCTGGCCCTCACGACATCCAGGAGCTCCCGTTGCTGATCTTCGGTTCGCGCGTTGGCGTACGCGCCGGTGTGGATTTCGATCTTGTCGGCGCCGATCTCCCTGGCTGATTCAATCTGCTCCGGAAGGGGATCGACAAAGAGGCTAACCTGGATTTCGTGATCCTGCAGCCGTGCAACAACGTCGCGCAGACGGTGCCTGTTTCCCCTGACATCCAGCCCTCCTTCGGTCGTCAGCTCCTGCCGCCGCTCGGGAACGAGAGTCGCCAGCTCCGGCAGAGTATCGATCGCGACGGCCACGATCTCGTCTGTCGCCGCCATTTCGAGGTCGAGCCTTGTCTTCACGGTATCACGCAGGAGCCGGAGATCCCGGTCGTTGATGTGCCGCCGGTCCTCGCGCAGGTGGCAGACGATGCCGTGCGCTCCCGCAATCTCGCACAGGTGTGCCGCGGTCACCGGATCGGGTTCGAGTCCTCCCCGCGCTTCACGCAGCGTAGCCACATGGTCGATGTTGATGGAGAGCTTCATAGGCGCTTTCTGACGATGTACTGAACATGCTCCGGCCGTTTTGTCACCAGCTGGACGCCCGCGGGACACGATACGTCGGTATCGACGGCGCCCGTGGAATCAGCGGCGATGCCTGCATAATCCGTCACTGCACGAAAGTCCCCGGCAGACAATGCGGAGAGCTGCCGGATTCCCGCACGGACAACGATTTCAATCCTGGGGGGGATGAGAATCACTTCCCGGCTTACAGGCACGGCAGTCACCTGCACCGGGAGCCCCGCGATGATTTTCTCGGCGAACGGTTCCACGGAGATTGCGATGCGGACAGATGGAACGGAGAACGCGATCTCATAGGGGTCGGCGGAAGCGAGGGGTATTTCGGCGTCGAGGGACGCCCGGACATTCTCAAACAACCGTTTTTCTGTCTTCCATGTATCAATCGTGCGCAGGACCGATTCGGCTCCCGTCACTGTCACGCTGTCCGGCGCCACGGAGGTGGGCCCGACCTGCCCGTAGCCCTCGCGGAAGCCTGCAAGGCAGTCCAGGACGACAGGGACGCGTTTGCGCACGGCGGGACCAAGCTCGATCAGAAGAGAATCAGGCTTGGCCTCGAGAAGTCTCACCCCGGGGGCCAGGGAGATCCGATCGGCGAAGTCCTTGAAAGTGAGCGTCTTGTGTCCGGCGGGGAGCATGGTCGCAGAGAAGACGAGCCGGGGAGCATGCGCGAGAAGAACGCCTGCCAGGCGCCATCCTTCCCCTCTGAAACGGAGCTGGACCGTCCGGGGGAGCGGGGTTTGCACCGCCATTCCGGCGGGGATCTCCTTGAGGACAAACGGTGACAGCACCGTGGTCTCATAGTCCTCCCGCATGGTGACGGAAAACCATGCAAGGACGCCGAAGAGGGTGGAGAAAATCACGATATAAATAGAGCGTCGCTGCATCGGCCCTGGAAACAAAAAGACTCCACCAGCGGGAACCGATGGAGCCGGTCAGCTCACACGCGGTTCAGTCGCCGGCCCGCTTCTTCATCAGCTCGTGGATCAGGGCCTCCTTGTTCGCCATCGAGATCTCGCGTCCCTGGATGGCGAGACCTTCAGTATCCCGCGCGAGAGTCCTGAGCTGGTGGACGGTCATCGCCTCGATCTGGGCGGCGAACTCCGCATCGTCGTCGCTTGCGACAAAATCAAACTCCTCATCTCCACCCTCCGGAATCTCAGGCTGGACTTCAGTCCGGGACAGCCCGGGGGCCGGGACGGCCGGTGTCCGTTCCTTCAGTATGAATTCGATCTCATCGGAGGGGCGGGGAATGACGTGCGTTGAAACGAGCTGACCGACCCGCTGTGCGGCGGCAGCGCCGGCTTCCACGGCAGCCTTCACGGCCGCAACCTCACCGATCACCTCGACGGTAACGAGGCCGTTGCGGATATACTCTGTCCCCAGGAGAGCCACGTTCGCGGTCTTCACCATGACGTCAGCGGCCTCAATCGATCCGACGAGGCCGCGCGTTTCCACCATCCCCAGGGCGTAGTCGAGCATGAGTTATTTTGCGGCGGGACGTTTCGGGAGAATCATCTCCACATCGGCATGGGGCCGGGGGATGACGTGGACGGAGACCAGCTCCCCGACGCGTTGAGCGGCGGCCGCGCCCGCGTCCGTGGCCGCTTTCACAGCGCCGACGTCGCCGCGCACCATCACCGTCACATACCCGCCCCCGATCACTTCCTTGCCGATCAACTGCACCCGTGCCGCCTTCACCATAGCATCGGCGGCTTCAATCGATCCCACAAGACCTTTGGTTTCCACCATTCCGAGTGCATCTAACGAGATGTCCGCCATCGGTGTTTTTCTCCTTGTGAAGTGGCGTGAAGCCCCGTGTCAGGGCACGCAAATATACCCAAGCCCCGGCACATTGTCAACCGCTGGAGCGGCGTGGTCCGGGCGTCTCCTTTATTGCAAATGCGGTAAGTCGATCGCCGCATATGCCGAACATGCCGGTCAGCACCCAGTTCGGGTACTGGAAGAGCTTCTTCCCGAGACGCTGGAGTGCGGGTCCCCGGAGATGTATCCTGTTCGGTGGGATCAAATCCTGCTTGAGTTCGTCGATCCGGAATCCGCATTCATGAAGGAGAAATCCCAGACTCGCCGGCCGGTACTCGAAAAGGTGGTAGGGAGGGAGTGCAACGGTCGCCCGCTTTCCCATCGCGCCGTAAATCCGGAAACCGACCCGGGAGAAGAGGCTGTTTGTCTGAGAAGGGACGCCCAGCACAAGCAACCCGCCCGCAGCCAGGATACGGTGCACCTCCCGAAGCGTGCTCACGGGGTCCGGGAGGTGTTCGAGAACGTCCCCCATGAAGACGACGTCAAACGACCCATCCTGAAAATGCGCCTCAATGACATCTCCGGGGAATACCGTCAGTCCGAACGTTTCTCTGGCCATCCGGCAGGCATCCTCGGACAATTCCACTCCCTGCACCGTGAAACCGAGCTCTCTGGCCGCATTGAGAAACGCCCCTCCGGCGCAACCGATTTCCAGGAGTCTGATCCCGCGGTAAGAATCCCTGATGTGGAGAAGAAGCGTCGGATCTGTCAGGTGTTGCAGTGTGGCGGGATCGCAATAACCGCCTTCATGCCCGCAACGGAAGTCGCCCCCCTCAAAGTACTCGCTCGAGTAAAGCTCCTTCAGCTCCTCTGAGGTCGGCTGAGGATGAATAAAGATAACACCGCACCGTGCGCAGCCGAGTCCGCGGAGCCGGCGTTCCCGGAACAGATACTGAAAAGGTCTCTCCGTGATCCGGGAGGAGCCACATACTGGACAGCGGGGTGGTGTGTCCGTCATCTGGTGCATGCTTCCGGGTCCTGGGTGGGAAAGTGCCGGCCACTGCCTGCACCGGCACTGAAAACGGTCCGTCAATGTAATTGAAGAACGCTCAAGATGCAATTTCCTATCTGAGCAGAACCAGTTTGGATGTTCTGACGAAATCGCCCGCCGTCAACCGGCAGAAATACACCCCCGACGCAACGTTCGAGCCGTCGAAGCGAGCCTGATGGTAACCGGCCTCCTCTTCCCGGTTCACGAGTGTCGCGATCGCCTGGCCCAGGGTGTTATACACGACGAGCGAGACATTCGCTTTCTGCGGCAGCCCGTACGAGATCGTCGTCGACGGATTGAACGGGTTGGGGAAATTCTGTTTCAGGACCAGCTCGCCGGGGACCTGGCCGGTGGCTCCTCCCGTCGTGCCGGTAAGAGGGGCGGGATCCTGTATGCTGTCAGGCAGGGACGTATACGCCTGCATGCCTTTCGTCTGGGCAACGACAATGAACACATACCAGGGGGGGGCGGCTGAAGGGACGTACGGGATCGGGACGATAGCGGCATACTCGTCCAGCGCGATAGCCGGTACGGTGAGTATGAAGTCCCACGCCGCTTCGGTGGATGCAGGCGCCATGATGCCTGCGATGGACGAGCGTGCCTGCTGGTTGCCGGTTCCCAGCACACGCCGCCAGACGCTGTATTGAACCACCGGATCGGCGGCGCCGGTGGAATCATCAATGCTCCTGAACCAGAATATCCTGGCCTGGCTGGAGTTGTTCGGGATAAGGTTGATCTGGTGTATGAAGGGGGCGTGGCCCGGACCGTACCCCTGTCCCGACACCTTCAGTGAGAAAACCGGAGTCCCGGTGTCATTGCTTGATATCAGAACGGCGCCGGTGTCAGGGGCGGCTGCGGCGGGTGTATAGATGACCGAAAGCGTCTGCGCGGCGTGCGGTGCCAGGACCATCGCCGACGGCGACACCGTGAAACGCGCGCTTGTCGGGACAATTGATCCGATCCGCAGTGTGTCGGAAATTCCGCCGTTGGATATTTGAACCCGGAGCGTATCCCGCGACCCGACCTTCACATCCCCGAAGTCCAGGGTTGAGGTCCCCAGGAGCAGAGTCGCGGCCTTGAGTCCTTCCGGCAGCCTGCTCCTGAACACACCCGCACCGTTGGTCCCCACAAAAACATAACCGTCAGGGTTATAAAACACCTGCATCACACGCGTAGTTGTCAGGCCGTCATTGAGGACATTCCACGTTTTGCCGCCGTCGAGCGATGCAAGAATGCCTGTACCATATCCATCCCTCAGGAAGAACACATCCCCCCCCGGGGTGAAGGCGAACGCGTCGGTGTATCCGCTCCAGGACACGCCGCTGTGCATGTCCGCCCAGGTCGCGCCAAAGTCCGTGGAACGGAAAATTTCCGACGTGATATTTCTTCCGTAGTAAGAGCCGTCGGCATGAACACCCCCCAGAACTGCGGTTCCCGACTGCGGGATTGTCGTCCATGAATTTCCATGGTTCAGAGATCTGTACACGGAGTAGCCGTCAGTAGTGACGATGGCATGGGAGCTGTCGAGAAAGACGGCGGAAAACGCCCCCGCCTGCTTGAGAACCCACGATTCGCCCTCATCCGTGGATCGGAACAACCCTCCCTCCGTGGCGACCCACACAAATGCGCTGTCATCTACCATCGCACTGCGCATGGCGAGATTGGTCAGACCGGAGGATTTCATCTGCCAGGACGCCCCGCCGTCCGTCGAGCGGTACATGCCCCTCAGGTAGACGCCGGCAAACACGTGATCGCCGGGATTCGTGCACAAGGCCAGAACGGGATTCGGATCGGCATAGGCACCGCACTTTGACCAGGATCCGCCGTTGTCGGTGGTTTTCCAGATCGATCCGTCAGTCCAGGTTCCGGCGAAGAGGTCGCCGTGCGAATTCACGGTGAACGAACGGACGTCATACCCTGTGCCCGGTCCGTTCGTCTGGATCCAGAAGCTGTTCTGGGATCGGGCGCTTTGCATGGAGCATACGCAAAGCAAAGCGGCTATCATTGTGGTAATTTTCATTTTCATACCCCTTCAGTGGCGCGCGTCATTTGGTTTGAGTCTCATTTTCTGTCCTCACGGGGAATTCTGTGTGACACAGCGTCACGGATCAAAATTTCACGCAAAACAGGACTTTGCCAGGGGGGGGAGAGGTGGAGGGTAATGCAGAGATGAGACTGGGGGATCTCGGATCCGCAAGCTCTGAACCAGAGGCAGAATCTTGTTCCTATAGGTCAGAACATGTATTCATAGATCTGAAAATCGCGCCCAATGTCAAACGAAACATGACGAAGGGCACGCAGGCCGTGCTTTCAGCGGCCCGAACGTGCCCGGCGTCACGATCCTGGAGTCATAGAACGGAAACGGGAGTTGTCAGGAGACCGGGCTCTTCCCCGGCTCCCTCTTTGTCCCGGGAGAGGCCGTCCGCTTTCCCGTGAACCGGACACGCCACACTCCGGCGGCGACACAGACAAGGACCAGACCCCACGCAGCATTTGTCAGGACCCAGCCGACGCGGTAAAGAGGTGGGTCGAACGTGAAGACGACTTCGTGGGCTCCCCCCGGAATGAAGACGGACCGGAGGATATAATCCGTCCGGTAGATTTCAGTTTCCGCACCGTCGACGAAGGCCCTCCATCCGGCAGGGTAGTACACTTCGCTCAGCACCAGGAGAGTCCCCGCCGGGGCATCGGTGGAGATGCGTATCTCGCGGGATTTATACGAGGTGATGCGCGGCACGTGCGTGCTGTCCACGGGCGTTATCTGCTGCGGCAGTTGCCTGTAGAGAACCGCCGTGCGGCCGGGATTGAACCCCGGGGAATTCAACACGCGAAACACCTCCCTGTCGTTGGCAGCGGTGAACGATTCCCCCGCGTAAAACGCACGGGGAAGCGCGCCGGGATTCCTGTACGTGAACGTCCGCTGCGCCTGATCCGCATTCACGAGCTGAAAGAGCGGCTCCGGCAATCTCCCGTGGACGACCAGATACTCCACATTGAGCATGTCCACGACGTTCATATTGACGGGAAACGAGGGATCGATCCCCCGGTACATGCAGGAGTCCAGAAGTGTCTGGTAGATCTTCAACTTGGCGGGGCTGTACCCCGTGATCGACTGGAGGCCGTGATACGCAAACGAATTGTCCATGTAGAGCGGATCGCGCGGATCGATTCCTGCGAACAGCCGGAACAGACCGGGCTGATTCTTGAGAAACGTTATCGTGGGGTCGGGACGAAACGACTGCGCCAGGTCCTGCGATGGTTTCGGATCGATGTACCTGGAGGCCACGAGGGATAGATCGATTATCACCAGCGCAATGAGCGCAGCCGAGAACGTCCATTCGCGGATCCGTCCTTTCACCCACGCGGCGCACAGCGCACAGAGAGCGGCCGCGAGCAGCGAAAACTTCACGTAGTCCTTCCACAGGATCTCAAACCGGGCCTGTCTGAGCTGGGCGATTGCGCGCGGTGCCCGGGCGCCGTACTGCTGCCGAATCTGCTCCCCCTGCCCCTGTTTAAGGAACATCGAGCCGGGAAGACTCTCGAGCAGGCTGTTCTGTAGCAGGAGTGCAATCACCAGGAGCCCCGCGATGACGCCCCCCGCGATCAGGAGCGCCCGGTAGAGTTTGGGCGTATCGATCCCCGAATCCCGCTCGCGGGCGCCGACGAGAGCGGAAAATCCGGTCGCGGCAAGTATCCCCGTGACAAACGGCAGCAGGTGCAGAATCTGCTCCGGTGCCCGAAACTTGTTGAAATACGGAAGATAAGAGAACAGCAGGCTGTAGAGCAGTGAAAAATTGTTGCCGAAGGAGACGAGGACGATGGCGAGGAGCACAAGACCGAGAAATATCACAAACCGCGTCCGGCGATAGACAAGTGCGAGTATGCCGAACAGGACCGGTGCAAGTCCCGCATACACGCTGGAGTTTGTCCACGGAATCATCGGTCCCCAGTACAGGTCCGATTTCATCCCGTAAAAGCCCGGTATGAGCAGCGTGACAAGCTCGCCCGGATGCCAAGACCAGTTTGTCGCGTAGTCATACGCCAGGCCGCCCGGCGCCCCGGTGGTGCCGCCTCCCCGCATGGAATACTGGGCGTATTCAGACACCGAGAGATAGATATACGACGAAATGCAGAATCCAAGGACCACCGCACCGGCAAACAACACAGCCTTCGCCGCCGCGACGGGGAGTTTTCCCCTGAAGTCCAGCGTGAGGTGATAGAGCAGGTACAGACCGAGGAACATGAACACGTAATAGACGATCTGCATATGGTTTGTCAGCATCAGAGTCCCGATCGCGGCGGCGAGAAGTCCGAAACTGAGCACGTCGCGTCGCTCGAACAGGGAATGTGAGAGAAGGACGACCAGGGGAAGATAGCTGAGCGCCATGAGCTTCGAACCGTGTCCCTCGCCGGCGAGGCCCACCATATACGGGCTGAGCATGAACGTCAGCGCCGCGATCAGCGCTGCGGGGCGCGAAAAATTCCACCCCCGCATCAGGAAGAACATGAAGACGCCGCCGAGGAAGTAATAGACGACGAGCCAGGTCCACGTGCCGTTCAGATACAGGAGGTTGAGCACCCACTGGACCTCGGTCTGCACATAGCTTACGTTGTGCGGCACGAAAGCGACGTTCCCGAACGTCGGCATGCCGCTGAAAAAATACGGCATCCAGAGGGCATCCACCCCCTCCGACTTTTCAATCTGCTCTCCGGCATGGGTGTAACTGATGGCCGTTGCGGTGTCCCCCTCCGAAGCAAAGGCCGCGTTATCAAAGACGATCCCCCGGAAGACAATCAGCGTCACGGCGTACAGCAGTGCGACGCAAAGGAGGTCCTGCACGAGCGGCGACAGCGTCGAGAACGGAGACTCTGTCCGGGGCGGAATTCTGGTTCGGTTCTGTTTTGTCATGGCGGTTTACGAGTGGAGGAGAGAGTGATAGTACGCTGATGTCCGTTGCATGATCAGGTCCCAGGAAAAATTCTCGCCGACGACGGCCTGTCCCTGCCGCCCGAGTTCGGCGGCACGGGCGGGGTCACGCAGGAGAGCGACGCAGTGCCGGGCCAGGCCCTCCGCCGTTCTCGAGATCCGGACGGACGACGCGTCGAGTCCCGTGATTCCCTCGGCGCCCACCGGCGTCGTCACCACCGGGCAGCCGTGCGTCAGGGCGTCCAGCATCTTGATCTTGATCCCTCCCCCGAGCCGCAACGGCGCGATGAAGACGCCGGCGTGCAGGAAATGGGGGCGGAGGTCATCGACAAAATTAAGTATCCTGATGCGCGGATCGGTCGCGGCAGCGCGAAGTGCGGGGGAGGCGCCCCGTCCGATGATGGACAGCCCCGCCCCGGGAATATCCGCGGCGATGCGCGGAAAGATCTCCGTACAGAGCCACAGCGCGGCATCGGCGTTCGGCAACTGCGCGAGGTTACCGACAAAGAGGAGCGTACCCCCTTCGCGGGCAGGGAGCGGCCCGGGGGCGGGCACGGTCTCCACACCGGGGGGCAATACCTCAATCGTGCGGATGCCCGTCATCCGCTGGAGCATCAGCCGGTCCGGCTGGGTGAGCGTCGACACCCCGTCAAATCGTCCGGCCATGGCCGGCTCGTAACGCTTCCAGCGGCACATCTCCAGGAAAAACGCCCCGCGCTTCAGCGGCGAGCGTGCTTCCCTGTGGTACCGGAGCATCGTCCGGAACACAACGTCGATTTCGTGGATGATCGTCTTTCCGCTCCTGGCCTCCCTCCGGTACGTCCCCATCTGGGCATACTCGATCTGGACGACGTCGAACTGCACGGCCGAGGTCACGCTCCTTATCAGGCGCGACATCCGCCTGCTGCGAAACTTGCTGACATAATACGGTTCCCACGACAGGACGCTCCGCGCCATCTGGAGCATGCGGGAGACAACGAGGAAAAGGGCGTCCCCGGGAGACCGGGAAGGCCCCCTGCGGCGCGGGACGATGTGGGTGGTCAATGCGAGCGGAGACAGATCCTTCGCCATGGCCATCTCGCGCCGGTCGGCAAACGATATGAGCGTGACGGCATGACGGGTGCAGAGCCGTTTAAGCATCTCATACAGATAGACGCTTCCGCCGTGTCCGCCGAGCGGAAGCGGGAGATAGGGGGAGATAATGAGAATGTTCATGCCAGATCCGAAGGATAGCCCGGCTTCAACGAGTAAAGGACGGTATACCATGCTTCGAGCATCGCCTGACTCCGTGAGGCGCGCAGGGTCCGGGAAGAGAGGACGAACCGTACGGTCCTCACGACAAGTTTCACCGTGTAATGAAAGGCATACAGCGCCCGCGTCAGGAACGCATACGCCTTTCCATGGTATTTCGTGAGGAACAGGTTGTAGCTTGTATATTGAATCTGGATCTTCTTCCGTCCGAGTCGTCCGTACGAAGCGCCGCCGTAGTGGAGAATCCGTGCCGACGGGACAAAGGCGGCGGAATAGCCCTCCTTCAGGACCCGGCGGCAGAAGTCGACTTCCTCGCAGTATGCCCGGAACCGTTCATCAAAGAGACCCACCCGGTCGATTAATTCCCGCCGGCACATCAACGCCGCGCCGGTCACATACCCGATCCTGCGGGGCGCCCTCGCGCCGGAGCCGGGGCGAACGCCCCGGTTAGGGAGATTGCACGACGGGAGCAGATCATTGAGGAACAGCGCATCGACGCATGCCTGATGCAGAGAAGGGAAGCTCCCGAACGAAACCTGGCTCTTGCCATCGGCGTCCGTCAGCCAGCCGCCACAGATGCCGACATCCGCATGGCCGTCGAGAAACGCGGCGAGAATCTTCAGGGCGTTGTTCAGGAGCACGGTATCCGAGTTGAGGAGGAGGACATACTTCCCCTTCGCATGCACCACGCCATCGTTGTTTGCTCTGACAAATCCGCCGTTCACGGGACGCTCGACGAGACGGGCGCCAGGAAATCTCGCCCGGACCATCGCGGCGCTCTCATCGGTCGATGCGTCATCCACCACGATAATCTCATACGCGAGGCCACTGGTCATTGCAATTACAGACTGCAGGCAGTTGCCGAGGACCGCCATGCCGTTCCAGTTTGTCACCAGGACAGAGACAGCGGGCGCTGGTCCCGAAGAGCTGATTGCCGGCGTTGCCAGAGCTACCCCCGGGTGTGACTTACAAAAGACGACCTTCTCGCGGAGAACTCGTTCAGGAAGAAATCATACTTCTTTCTGTCAAACTCGAGCCGCTCACGATCCCGGAGGCGCAGCACTGTCTGACACCGGCCCCAGGCCCTGCTGACGTAGACTAAAGAAAAGAAAAACCCCTTGAGAAACAAAAAGGCCGCCCTGCTGCGGTGCTTCCAGAAAAAGAGCAGGAGACTGACGCGGAATCGCCCGTACAGCCAGGCTTCTTTGAGCGAGTGGCTTCCGCCTGCGTAGTGTATGGCGGAAAGACTCTTGTCCACCATCAGAAGTCCCGTTTGCGTGAGCCGCAGGCACCAGTCGACATCTTCATAATACAGTGTGAATTGCTCGTCCATGAAACCCGCCGTCTCGACGGCCCTTCGCGGGACGAGCATGCACGCCCCCGGGAGCTGCTCGACCGGGAGGAGCGGTCCCTCCGTGTCAAGGGGAAACTCAAAGAACCGGCGCCGGAGGAACGGGATCTTCCAGGCGACCACGCTTGCAGGGGACAGGAACAGGAGTGTCTGAAACACCCCTGGCCATCGCGGGAAGAAGCTCCGTTGCAGTCTGCCGTCAGGATAGTACAGCAACGGTGAGACGCCGGCGATGTGAGGATGTGCCTCCGCAGTACGGGCAAGCCCCATAACGGTGGCCGGCGTGATCAGCACATCGGGGTTCAGGATGAGGAAGAAGGACCCTGCACCGCGGCGCAAACCGTCGTTCACCCCGCCTGCGAACATGCGGTTTGACTGATTGGCGACGACGGTGACCCCGGGATAGCGTGCGCGTATCTCCTCCACGCTGCCGTCCGATGATGCGTTGTCGACAACGATGACCTCGATGCCGGGCGTATCGCCTGCCGCGCCGAGAAAGTCGAGGCAGGCGAGCGTGTGCTCCCGCATGTTCCAGTTGACGACAACCGCGGAAACCACCGGGCGGCGCTCAGAATCTGTCGATGAGGTCATGCCACTGTCCCAGGGCGAACGTGCGTATGTCTCTCACGCGGAGATACGTCCCGCGCACGGAGATTGGAACAAACCGCTGAACATACACGGTCACGGAAACTCCGAACAGCGTCGAGACAGCGACAAAAGCCAGTGCCGCGCCTGCAGCCTGGAAGACCGTTATGCACAGGGGGTAGACGATGCCCGAGACGACGACGAGTCCCACGCCGAAGAAGAGGGCCTCCTTCACCCGCCCGATCCCTCCGACGAAACTGGACGACACTGCCGTCCACGGGACCACAAACACGACGAATCCCAGTATCCTGACAATGGGGGCACCCTCGGCATACCGCTGGCCGTAGAGAAGGTGAAGAATTTCGCCCGGAAAGGCGATCATGATGAACGCGACGGGGAGAAGAACAATCGTAGTGAAACAGATGGTCTTCTCCGCCGTCGAACTCAACGTCTGTATATTTCCTGCGGCGTAATGACGCGACGAGAAAGGGAGGAGGAACATCATTATCAGCTGAGTCATCATGTCGAAAGC
>Ga0182027_10009080_pt1 | contig 14357 bp, 16 predicted proteins | sample 712E1DmetaG_FD_121300 | JGI IMG/M metagenome (GOLD analysis project Ga0182027, IMG submission 121300) | Permafrost microbial communities from Stordalen Mire, Sweden - 712E1D metaG (Illumina Assembly) | ecosystem: Environmental > Terrestrial > Soil > Wetlands > Permafrost | place: Sweden...
AGATGATACATGAGGATCTTTTGGCCGGCTGAATACATATAGGCGTGCGGTTCTTCCTGAGGACGTTAAAAAGGTACAACCGGATTATTGAAAAGAAAACAGATCAGTTCCCGCTGTTCTCACGTGAGAGTGCGCGGTAGAGTGCGTCCTTCCGGTCTTGTTCCACCGGGAACTGGAGGCGGGCTGTTGTAATTATCGCGGGATCGAGATCCGTAAAGACCAGCTGTTCCGTCTCGTTCGCCCTGCTGATGATAGTGCCCTGGGGATCAGCGGTCATGGAATTACCAGAATAGGATTCGATCGGAGTCTGGCCGGTTGTATTCACGCCAGTGATATACATCTGGTTTTCCAGGGCTCGTGCCTGGATAAAGAGCTCCCAGTGCCTGCTGCGTATATGCGGCCAGGCTGACGGGACAAAGACAACCTGCACACCCTTTTGGGCATAGATACGGAAGATATCAGGGAACCTCAGATCATAACAGATGGCAATACCACAGGTTAGTGAGTCAAAGGTAAACACGCCAAGATCTGTACCCGGGGAGTTTCCTTCATCCTCGTGCCCGGATGAGAACAGGTGCATCTTTGCATACGTTGAAAGGATCCCGCCATCCCTTCCAATAGCAACAGCAGTATTTTTCGGGAGGGGTGTATCTGCCTGCCGGAAGGATCCCAGGATACCGATCCCGTATTCTTTCGCATATGCCTGAAGGGATGATACGATGCTTCCGTCAATATCCTGAATATTTTTCCGTGGCTGAGGATCCCAGCCGGTTGCAAACTGCTCGGGAAAGCAGATGAAGGCTGCACCGGAAGCCGCAGCGTGCCGGATAAACATACCTGCCTTTTCAAGCGTCTTTTCCGGCTCTTCCCAGATGCTCGCGATCTGGGCGCTGCAAATCCGGACTACAGAAGGGTTCTTCATACAGGAGCCTTTTTATCGTCGGGAGGGTTTTTCAATATACCGAACACAATCAGGGTGGCGCTGAGAACGATCAGCACTGCACTCATGAGCAGCAGGAACGGGAAAGAGTAATCAGTTCTCCTGAGAACCTTTCGCCAGTGAGAGTACTGGCAAAGGTTATTCTGTTCCCGGTAAACACCAGCCCGACCGATGAAAGGTCTCCCGACATGCATACCTATCCGCCTGCCAGCAGGGGAAATGCAGACCTGATCCCGGTGAGGACAAACTGCACGGCAATGGCAATGAGCAGCATACCCATCAGGCGGTTTATTGCCCGGTATTCCCGCTGGCCGACTTTTGACATGATATAATCTGAATTCTTCATCATATAATAGGTAATCACGATAGAGAGAATGATCGAAACGAAAACCACACCGACTGCAAGCGGTGAGAGGGGGATCGCTTCGTTCATCAGGACGATGGTGGTGGTGATCGCACCCGGCCCGGCGATCATGGGGATCGCAATCGGCATCATCGCAATATCTTCCATATCCGTGGATTCGTATTTTTCTGTTGCCGTAAGTTTGGTACGGGATGTCTTGGCATAGACCATTTCCATACCGATCCCGAACAGGAGAATCCCCCCGGCAATGCGGAATGCCTCAAGGCTGATCCCGAAAAGCTGGAGTATCCATGCTCCGAGAACGGCAACAAAGAGTAAAATGAAAATGGCAAACCGGCAGGAGTCCCGGGCAATAGTATCACGTATCGGCTTGTCAAGGTTTGTGGTAAGGGAGACATAGATCAGGGTTGCACCGAGTGGGTTTACAATGATCAGAATAGAGGATATTGCCAGCAATGCAAAACTGAGGACATCTCCTGCCATTAAGGATAGTGCAGTCGCAAAGGGTAATAGAGATTATGGTAAGATTGCTCTCAATTGTATAAAAATCGAAGAACCCAGACGGATTCTTCTCCACTCCTAATCTCGCTTCAATCGATTACCCGATTTCAAAGAACTCTGACGAGATCGAAGAAGTCCATCAGGACTTCGAGATGGAAAGGGAAGGCATCAGCCGACCTTCGACTTTCTTCTCGTCCTTTTGGTTCTTCGAATCATTCGGATAAAAAAAATCAGTATTCATACAACACGGACTCGTCAATCCGCGTGTAGGTGGAGATTTCTATGGGTTTGAAATGAATGCCAATCTCGCGGGCGGCACTCTCCGGTGAATCGGATCCATGAATGACATTACGGCCGATATCTAGACCATAGTCACCACGGATCGTCCCGGTTGCCGCTTCCTGCGGGTTTGTTGCGCCGATGGTCTTCCGGGCAACACTGACCGCATTGCGTCCTTCCCAGACCATGAGGAAGACGGGCCCTCCCATAATGTACTGCTTGAGAGACGGGAAGAATGGTTTTGAGAGATGTTCCCTGTACTGGTCGGTAACCCGCGGTTCGGGTAACTTCTCGAACCGGGCTGCAACAAGTTTCAGTCCCTTCTTTTCAAGCCGGGATATGATCTCGCCCACAAGACCACGCTGGACACCATCGGGCTTGACCATGACGAAGGTGCGGTCCATAGGAAATTTCACTCCTTCTTAGCGGCAGCTTTCCTGCTGGCGGCTGTCCATTCAACCCGGCGGGGAACCCTGCCGAGCTTGTGGTTGTTCTCACACTTGGTGCTGCAGAAGAAAAAGATGGTTCCGTCCTTTTTCACGAGCATCTTGCCGGTGCCCGGCTCAAGCTGGACACCACAGAAGGTGCAGACATGCTGTTCGACCATTCCTTACCGCCTCGACATTTTCTTTGCTTCACGCTCGGTCTCAAGGAGCATGATAATGTCTCCTTCCCGAATGGGGCCAACCGTATTGCGCGTGATGATCCTGCCCTTGTTGTTGCCATCAAGTATACGGCACTTCACCTGCATTGCCTCACCGTGCATGCCGGTTGAGCCAACAACCTCGATTACTTCTGCCGGCGTTGCATCGTCTGCCATGCTAATAACCTCACGCCTTCAGCGCGGCAAGCTGCTTTGCAAGATCGTCGATCGTTTCCTTTGCCTTGCCGGGCTTTATAATGGCTGCTGCCGCAGAACCTACATCGAGACCACTGGCGGCACCGATGTCGTTCTGCTTGTTGATGAAGATATACGGGATCTTCTTCTCGTCACAAAGAGGGCCAAGGTGCATGACGATCTCTTCGGGTTCAACATCGGCACCGATAACCACGAGCGCTGCAATCCCGCGTTCGATGGCTTTTGTCGCCTCGTTGGATCCCTTCTTTATCTTTCCGGTATCTCTTGCAACCTCAAGGGCTTCGAGCGCCTTGTTCTGGAGCTCCTCGGGAGCCTCTGTTTTAACGTAACCTTTTGCCATAACTCACCTCATTCAGGAGTTGAATGCTCCTTCATTACTCATCAGTCAGCAATGATGTAGCCATATCAGTTCGACAGGAACGGAAATAAAGGTTTGTGCACGGGTGATCAACCAGTCGTAGCGCAGAAAAGCCCGTCCCCGGTTCACCCGATCCAGATCATCCTGAAAGCCGGTAAATATCTGTCCCGCGGGAAGAATATATTTTCTCTAATCCTGTTGCCGGCAGCGTCACATTATACCGTTCGCGTTCTGAATCTCCGATATAGAGCAGCGTTGCATTGTATTTTTTCATCAGGGAAACGGTATTCTGGGGCTGCTCGTAGATTGCCCTGATATCGCTCAAACGGGTGCTGAACCATCCGTCCTTGTCGCCCCTCCACATGTACTCGTGGAACGGCATACCGATAATAGCGGGGATCCCGGTGAAGGATGAGATACGGGAATAATAGGTATAATCTCCTCCCTCGGCCTCAACAATGAGTTCATTGCCGGAGAGCGATCGGAGATATGATACAGCCTCAGCATCGGCCGGGTGCGTGCCCTCAAGGTAGGAAAGCCCGTCGAGGGTGCCGGTACCGTAATCGTACGTAAACGAGATGAGGAACGGCATGGCAAAGAGGCAGGCGATTACTATCACAGCAACAACGGCAGACACCCGAATGGGTATCCGGGGAACTTTACCCCAGTCATGCAGCCATATCGCCACCATGGAAAACGCTGCAGTCCCGAGCATCAGCCATGCAGGAAGATAGCACTTGAAGACCGTGTTCATCCGGAAATAGGTATCGCCCATGCTGTCTTTGAGGTAGATCACTTCACACAGGACAAGGATCACAAGCCCGGGGATGGCAAGGAGATCGGGAAGTTTCTTCTCGTTTTTAAGAATGAAATAAATGAGGGGGATGGTGGCGATTGCTGCTGCGTAATATCCCGCAAGGGCAAAAGGAAGTACAACAAGAAGGAACCAGGGACGTTTTCGCATTTCCCTGGAGAGAATTGCAATAAAAATCGCGATGAACAGCCCGTTCACGAGGAGGAACTGCAACGGTTCGCTCGGTGTACGGACAAGGGAAATCCCCCCGGTATTGGTCACCAGCTGCAGGTAAAACGGCAGGTATACAAGGATGGAAAGGAGCGGAATAGTAACAAGGAACATCCATGATGCAGGTTTCCTGATTTCTGTCCGGTTCCTCCATAGGATGAGTGCACCGAAAAAGAGGGTGATCGGTGCGTACAGCAACACGTCCCAGGTATTGATGAGCGGCATGGAGCCCAGGCTCAGGACGCTCAAAAGGCACACGATCCACCGGCCGCTGAACTCCAGGGACTCCCACTTCTTATAGGCAAAAAGGAGGAGAAAAATCAGGAATGCCTGGTTAAAAAGTGAGATGACATGTGCATGGACATCTCCCCAGAGGAAAGAGAAAAGCGGGTATTCGTTGATAGTATTGGTGATGGTCCGTGTGCTGTCCCACAGAACGGAACTCATCGCTTTACCCTGGGCAATCTGGTAGAAGAATGACGGGTTCGGGAGGAAGTATACGAGCAGGGGGAGCCAGCGGAACCGGTCGAGGACAAGGGTCCCGATGGCATAGACGTTCACGGCCGCAAGAGCGAACACGGTCGGGAGGGCAAGGTTGAACGCGATATTCGAGGGGACACCGCTGACAATGGCAAGGCAGCCGAACAACCAGTACCCGAGGTAATAATAGACATTGAGCGTACCACCGCCGAACCAAGGATCGAGCGGGGGGACGACCGGTGAGCGGATCACCGATGCCAGAAATGCATGATCCATGAATTTTTCCGCAAAAGATATGGTGGGGTTAACGAACCGCACATCGAGCATCAGGAAAAAGCAGATGAGAAACAGGAGCCCCCAGTGCCATTCATTCTTCAGCTCTGCGAGAGAGTAGTCCCGGTGCCAGAGATGGTATACGAGAAGGAGGAGGAACGGGATAAGGGAAAGTTGCACCGGTATCCGCACGAGGCCGCAGTACCAGGACAGGATCGTGAATACCAAGAGTGAAGCCGAGAACGAGACCGGAAATACAAAAGTACCAAATGTCCGTTTCAGGGAGGGATAGACCGAGATCTGGAGCAGGAGGAGCACTGCAAGCCAGCTGATGACGAAAAGGATCTGCTGTTCAGCTGACAGGAGGATCCCTCCCGTCAAGCTTGCTGTTGAGGGCGGTCTTTATGTTCGGAATTACCCAGTCACCAAAGTAATAGATCGAGACAACGCCACCGGCCACGGTGACGAGATTCTTGATGAGGTGATCGATAATCGCAACCAGGTTTGCATAGATTTCTGGCATACCGCCAAGGTTCAGTGTCTTTGCGACAAGGTACTCGTATGTCCCGAGTCCTCCTGGAGTTATAGGGACCGCCTTGATAAGGTTCCCGATAACGATCGCAAATACGATTGTCGCGAAGGAGACATCCTGCCCGAACATCATTACTACAGACAGGCAGACAAGCACATCCAGGATCCAGATTACAATAGAAGAGCATCCAAGGATCAAAATCGAACGCGGGGTTAAGGATGCCTTGCGCATCTCATGCAGCATATTAAGGATGATTTGGATATACTTGTTTTGAGCCTGCAGCCTGTTGACAAAAAACAGGAACAAGAAGAAAAGTGCCCCAATGCCAAGTATCAGGACGATTATTAAAAAGTAGACCGGATCAACATTGAGGACAAAGGGAAAGGCGAAAAGCCCAAGGAGGGCGACAGTGACGATATCAAAGATACGTTCCACGACAACGGACGCGATCCCGTCCGAATATTTTGTCTTATTCTCGTGGTTGAGAATAAAAACCCGGACAAAGTCCCCGAGACGAAGAGGAACGATAAGATTGGCGGTCTGACTAATAAAAATACATGCGGTTGCAATCCGGATATTCACCGGGTTGTCCATCCCCACAAGGATCCGGTGGTACCGCCAGCCCCTGAGTAACCATGCCACAAGGCAGATAAGGATTGCGACGATCAGGTATGAGAGGATGATGTGCCGGAGAGCATCCAGCAGCTGCCCCCAGACGGTATAAAGCATATACCCGAGGATGCCGGCCGCTATCAGCGTCGGTATGACGATAGCACTAATTTTTCGATACATGGATCTGCCACCACAGACGCAGTATTGCTGTACCCATTTCAAAAATATCCTTGAACCGAACCGTCGTGCCTTTTCCTGCACGCCACTGGACCGGCAATTCCGTAACCCGGTAGCCGTCCCGCTGGGCACGGACCAGAATCTCGGTGTCCCAGAACCAGTGGTTCGACCGTATGGCCGGAAGGAGGGGGAGGATCCGGTCCCGGTTAAAAGCCTTGAACCCGCACTGGTGATCATAGATCCTGCTGCCTAAGAAAAACCTGACAAGGAAGTTATAACTCCTGCTTGCGATCTCCCGGCCTTCCGTGCGAACAATATCGCTGGCAGGCAGCAGCCTCGAACCGGTCGAGATATCCGAACCATCACGAATAGCCGCGATAAGGGAAGGGAGGTGCTTCATGTCCGTGGCAAGGTCAACATCATAGTAGCAGACGATTGTCCCTTTGGATTCATAGATTGCCCGGTTCAGTGCCCTGCCCCGTCCCTGGCGTTCATCCTGGTGAAGAAGACGGACCCGGCGGTCCTGTGATTCATACTGCCGGACAAATTCAGCACTACCGTCGGTACTCCCGTCCTCCGCAACAAGTATTTCAAAGGTGCTGGTTATCGCGGATAAGGTTTCAAGGGATACTTTGAGGGCAACCTCAAGAGAAGGGCGATCATTGAATACCGGGATGATGGCGGAGACTTCAGGTCCGGCCATGCAAGTCCCTCCTTTGTATACAGGCTGCCACTTCGATGCCGGCCCTGATCGATCCCTCCATGCTCCGCTCAGGATAATTCGTCTTTGAGAACATACCAGCCATGAACAAACCCTGGTTTTCATATGCAGGAATCAGCGATTTGTATCCTAGGGTATAAACCGGTCCTGCATAGGGGTCAATTGCCACCCGGTGCCAACGGATCTCATTTTGGGCAATGGAAAAGCGGGTACAGAAGTCATCGATGAGGATCTTGTCGATATGGGGCGGGACCGTGCCGGAGAAATAGGACGCCAGATAAACCAAGTGCTCCCCATATCTGTCGGGAGGGATAAAATTCGTATGGCTGACCACGGCACCGTAAGGTGCATTGTCTTTCATATTCAGCCAGTAAATGCCCCGGGTTACATCCCGGTCTATCGCGAGGGTAACACATGCCGCTCCCTGGTAGGGAATGGAAGGGATGACAGGCCCCCCGGTTTTCTGGAGTTCCAGGGGCGGGATAGTGGATATAACTGCATCAAAACGGGTATCGTTGACACGCCAACTCCCCTCCTCACGGGATATCGAGGCAACCGGGCATTGTATATGGAGGAAACCCTGGTTTTTCTCAATGGCTTTTTCAAGGGCATCGATAATCTGGTGGAATCCTCCCTTGAGGTATCCCAGGCGTTCCCCGGACATACCACGGTTCGACCGGATTGCAATCCGGCTGAAAAGCCATGCAGCAGAAACCTCTTTTCTCCGGTCCCCGAACTTGCTCTTGAGCAGGGGCTCGAAAAAAGAAGAATAGACATTCCGGCCGAGATGGCTGATGATATAACGTTCCGCCGGGACATCATCAAGAGCGGAGAGATCGGCCATTTTTGCTGTGAGTGTAAGATAAGCAAGGTTCACTTTGTCAATAAGCGAGAGTTCAGGATACCTGAGGATCTCTCCGACGGTATTCAGGGGATAGATTGTGCCGCCGGAATAATAACCGGTTGTCCCGGTCCTCCATTCAAGACTCTCATAGAGTCCCAGCCCGCGGAGCAGGGCAAAAAGGTGATTATCACCGGAGAAACAATGATGATAATACCGCTCGATCCAGTAGCCATTCACATCATATGACGAAAGACAGCCACCAAGATAAGACATTTTTTCAATCAGCTGGACATCGTGCTCACCGGCAAGTGCGTGTGCTGCAACGAGGCCAGTCAATCCTCCACCGATGACACATATCCGCATACTCGTGATCCATAGTATTTTTCACGGCGAAATGAAAAAGGCTCCGTAAAAAAGCGGTAAAAAACCAATACACCCTCGTAGATTTTATAAGAAAGTTTTTGTACTGTCGAAATAAAGGTTCATACCAGCAAAAGGACTTAAAAGAATTAAAAGAAAATAGTTATCCGTTAGCCCATTGGATGGTGTAACCAGATGCGCGTATTTTTCATAGGTTTTGGTCAAGCGGGCGGTAAAATTGTCGATATGTTTATCGAGCACGATAAAAAGCTCGGGACCAACAGCTTCAGGGGAATTGCCGTAAATACTGCGCGAACCGACCTGATGGGATTAAAAAATATCGATATGAAAGACCGGATCCTCATCGGGCAGACCATGGTGAAGGGCCACGGGGTAGGCACCGATAACGTGACCGGTGCACGCGTCACTGCGGATGAAATTGACAGCATCATCAGTGCTATAGACGTGCGCGGAACCCACGATGTGGATGCATTCGTCATTGTTGCCGGTCTTGGAGGCGGCACGGGCTCTGGCGGGTCACCGGTTCTTGCCCGCCACCTCAAGCGCATTTACCGTGAGCCGGTCTATGCCCTCGGGATAATCCCGGCACCTGAGGAAGGACGATTGTATTCCTATAATGCCGCACGAAGCCTGACCACTCTTGTGAATGAATGCGACAATACCTTTATTTTTGACAACAGCGCCTGGAAAAACGAAGGTGAGAGCGTAAAAGGAGCTTTCCACCGCCTGAATAATGAAGTAGTCCGGAGATTCGGTGTACTGTTCCGAGCCGGTGAAGTAACCAGAATGGGAGTCGGGGAAATGGTAGTCGACTCCAGTGAGATCATCAATACCCTCCGTGGAGGAGGTATAACTTCCGTCGGGTATGCGATCAGTGAAGTAACAAGTAAACACACAAAGGACAAGCGGGGGCTTATCGGCGGGCTCAAGAATAAATTCGGTGCCAAGAAGGAAGGGGCCGAACAGGTCCTGCTCGGGGAAGACCGTACAGCAAAGATCGTGGCGCTTGTACGGCGGGCCATGCTCGGCAGGTTGACCCTTCCCTGTGATTATTCTACCGCAGAGCGTGCGCTGGTCCTTGTCGCAGGTCCTCCCGATGAAATGGATCGCAAAGGCGTGGAAAAGGCGAAGAGCTGGGTTGAGGAGAACATTGCCGGTGTTGAAGTAAGGGGAGGAGACTACCCGGTCAGCAGTGAGTATGTAGCTGCTGTTGTTATGCTTGCAACGGTTGGAAATGCCCCTAGAATCAAGGAACTTCTTGACATTGCAAAGGAAACAAAAGAAGATGTTATTAAATCGAAGGAGAAAAAAACCAGTATGTTTGAGGAGAGTATAGACCCCTTGTTCGAGTGAGGCTAGTAATGAAGGGATTAACGAAGTGGATTATAATTGCGGTTTTTCTGATATGTTGCATTCATGCTGTATCAGCATTTGGAGTGGAAACCATAACAGTTGATCCTTCCGGGTCACTGACTCCGGGAACCCCGGTGATTGTCACATTCAAGGTTGATTTATCAGAATCTGGTACTGAGACATTTCCTTCAACCGACGAGTTGGACATGTCGACGGATCTGGATAAGCCGATATGGACTTATTCCCTTGTTTTGGATGGGGTGGATACCCCGCAACCATCGGAATCGGGACGCATGCTTGCCGTATCCGGCTGGATTCTTGCATATCCTTCCACAATCGATGAGTCAATGAAGGTAACCGTGCAGGGTAACGCACCAACTACCGACACGACCACCAATAAGACGATGATTAAAATACAGGAGGTAGACAGCCATAATAATATCATTACCAGTACCGTTGTCGAACGGACAGCTGTAGTTGTAAATGTTGCCGAAGTACAGTCTAAAGTAACTGAAAAGGAGTCGAACCTTCAGACATTCCGGTCCCATATCGATGAAAAATCTGCACTGGGCATTGACACTGCTGATGCGGAGGCAAAATATTCTGACGCACAACAAAAAATTACTGCTGCAAAGAACCTGCCCTCGACTCAGTACGCACAGGCTTACAGTAATCTTGACGCTGCCCAGAAATCGATAGATGATGGAGAAAACGCTCTCGACCGTGCATGGGCAGACAATGAGGTTGCCAATGCACAGATCCCCATCAACAATGTCGATGCTGTTATTGCATGGTTTAAAGGTAACAAGAGCACTTCAGATGACGCGCAGCTCGCAACAATTATGACGAAACGTGAAGTCGCTGTGAGTTATATTTCAACTGCCACTGACGATATCAGCAACGGCGATTATGCACAGGCACGAGCCAAAGCGCAGGAGGCGTTCGACAAAGGAAATGAATCCTACACGGATGCCCTCGCCCGGAAGAAAGTGCTGGAATCGGGATGGCAGCTGCCCGGTCTCCCCAATTTCGGCAAGATTCCTGTAATCCCGATTATCGTTGTTGTTGTTGTTATCCTTGTTATTGTCGGCGTTGTTATCTACCGCAAACGCTCGCGCTGGGATGAACTCGGATAATTTCCCTTTTTAATACTTTTTTCTCCTTGTTTGTTGCTGCTGCCTGTGAGATAAAGAAAAACGTCCAAGGGGATCGGATCTGCTATCGGTAAATTTATCGACATTGGGAGGACCCCCACAAAATCACGCTCTCCCTGACACCAGGTACTTTTTTTTTAATACAGAATGCCAATATACTGTATACATGCAGGTCACATTCCTTGGCACCAATGGATGGTTCGATACCCCCACCGGCAACACAGTCTCTGTACTTGTCCAGACTCGCGAATATGACCTCATTTTCGATGCCGGCAATGGGATCGCCAAGGCCGACAGTTACATATCGCAGGAGAAGCCGGTCTACCTTTTTCTTTCGCATTTCCATATTGACCATATCGCCGGACTCCACACGCTCGTCAAGTTCCGGCTGAAACAGGGACTGAAGATCTTCTGCAGGCCTGGAGGGTCTGTTCTTCTCCATACTTTTGTCGGAGAACCATTTACGGTTCCGCTGGAGAAGCTCCCGTACCCGGCGCATGCCATCGAGCTCGGGGAGGGAATCCACAAAATCCCCTTCACAGTGGAGTGCCGCCCGCTCGTCCACCCCGGCTCCTGCTACGGCTATCGCGTGGAGATTGACGGAAAGGTAATTGCATTCTGCACGGACACGGGCGTCTGTGACAACGCGGTCACCCTCGCCCGCAATGCTGACCTCCTCATCACCGAGTGCGGCTTAAAGCCCGGGGATAGCAGCCCGGATTGGCCGCATCTTAACCCCAAAGATGCGATAGGCATTGCAGAACGGGCGAACGCCAAACGCCTGGCCCTGCTGCATTTCGGTGCAGAGGTATACAAAACCCTTGAGGAACGCAAAGCCTTACAGGATCAGTTTGAATATCTCAGCCCAGGGCTTATCGTCGCAACCGATGACCTGACTATAGACATATAAAAAAGGGTTCATTCGTTTATCTTTTTCATCAGCCACGCCATGTTCCTGCCGAGCGTCTGCATGGTCATGATCCCTTCGTCATCGGTCTTCACATCTCCCGGCGCCAGTCCCAGTCCGATGTTCCAGTATGAGGACCCGGGGACAATCATCTGGCTGATGAAGAAGAAATGGTTCATCGTGTCAAACGCATGGATAGCTCCGGCACGGCGGACAGCGACCACTGATGCACCGACCTTGCGCCGGAACATATCCTGGTTAGCCTTTGCTACGAATCCCGCCCGGTCTATCAGGGCCTTCATTTCGGTAGACACATCTGTGAAATAGGTGGGCGATGCAAGGATGATCCCATCGGCTTCAAGCATCTTTTCGATGCAGTCGTTGAGGATATCAGCTTTCAACGCGCATCGCTTGTCCTGGTTGATGAAACACTTCTCACAGGCAATGCAGCCCCGGATCTTTTTCCCGGCCAGCTGGACGAGCTCGGTTTTGATACCCTCTTTTTTCAGTTCCTTGAATACCGTATTGACAAGGATAGCGGTATTGCCATCCTTCCGTGCACTGCCGTTAAATGCCACGACTTCCATGATACACCTGTACAGTTGATGTCAGTATCCCGGTATAAAAACAGGGTGGCCGGGCTGCAGCATCTTCCCCCCTGTCTCAGTGCGCCATCTTATGAGCTCGGACACCAAATGGTGGTGCGATATGAATTCACGTATACAATTTTCTGACTTTAACCTCTCAAAGGAAGTCGGGAAAGCAATAGAAGATATGGGCTTTGAAGAGCCCTCACCCATCCAGGCACTCGCCATTCCTCTCATCCAGGCCGGGCGCGATGTTACTGCCCAGGCACAGACCGGGACCGGCAAGACCGCTGCGTTCGGTATCCCCATCATTGAAAAGATAGACTCCTCAAAACGTGTTGTCCAGGCAATCGTGCTCTGCCCGACCCGCGAACTCGCTATCCAGATCGCAGAAGAGTTCTCTAACCTCCTCGCCCACATTCCCCGCATAGTAGTGCTGCCGGTATACGGAGGTCAGCCGATCGACCGCCAGCTGCGTGCACTCCACCACGGCGTCCATATCGTGATCGGTACGCCGGGACGTGTTATGGACCATCTCGAGCGCCGCACGCTTGCGCTCAACGATGTTGCAACCGTTGTGCTTGACGAAGCTGACCAGATGCTCGATATGGGATTCCGTGACGACATCGAGTGGATCTTAAAGAAAGTCCCGCAGAACCGGCAGACCCTGCTCTTCTCGGCTACAATGCCGCAACCGATCATTGATATCTCGAAACGGTTCCAGAACAAGCCGGAATTTGTCCGGGTCCAGTATGCCGAGCTGACCGTTCCCCAGACAGAACAGTCCTATATCGAAGTCAAGGACCGGGAGAAACTCGATGTGCTCTGCCGGGTAATCGATCTCAGCGATCCCCAGCTTGCGATCATCTTTTGCAACACCAAGCGCCGTGCAGAAGAACTGGCCGGAAAGGTCAAGGCCCGGGGGTACCGTGCCGAGGAACTGCATGGCGATATGAAACAGTCGCAGCGCGACCGGGTGATGGGCGGGTTCCGCAAGGGACAGATCGATATCTTGATTGCAACCGATGTCGCGGCCCGCGGGATTGATGTGGATGACGTCGATATGGTGATCAACTTCGATGTCCCGCAGGATGTTGAATATTATGTCCACCGTATCGGCCGGACCGGCCGGGCGGGAAAAAGCGGTAAGGCAATAACCTTTGTCGCGCCCCGGGACTTCACAAAACTCCGCGAGATCGAGCACTACGCCAAGATTAAGATCCCAAAAATCCCGATACCGTCCCAGAGCGATGTGGCCAAGACCCGGACCCTCTCGATGCTTGAAAAAGTCCGCGAGACCATCCGCGAGGGCGGTCTTGAGGCATATACCCGGATCATCGAGGACGAGACCGAGGGCGACCTCACATCGGTCGAGATCGCGGCTGCACTCTTAAAACTCCAGATGGAACAGGGCATTGCAGAACCCGTGGTAAAGAAGGAGGAGATCGCTTTTGAGGATACCGGTGCTGAAGTGGGCATGGTCAGGTTCTTCCTTGGAGTCGGCAGGGAACACAAGGTGCAGCCCAAGGATATCGTAGGTGCAATTGCCGGTGAGACAGGAATTCCAGGGAAAGCAATTGGGGCGATCCGGATCCTTGATTCCTACTCATTTGTCGAGATCCCAAAAGAGCACGCTTCTGAAGTATACACCATCATGAAAGAGCGGACAATCAGGAACCAGCCTACCAAGATCGAACCCGCACAGGGACGACGGGCGTAACTGCTGCGTTTGCAGTACTTCCCCACATAAACCTCTTATATTTTCCGCGGGCATCTTCTGTGCATGAACGCACAATCCGTTATTGGTGTTTTTCTGGTTCTGCTCCTCCTACTCGTCTCAACAGGGTGCACACAGACAACACCACCGGCAACCCCGACACCTACAGCAGTTGAAACAATCGTATCAGAAGTTCCTACCGCTCTGCCTACCTCTCTTTCCCTGACTCCCGGGCCCACCCAGACGCTGCCCGAGAATTGGAACATTGAAGTGCAGGTGGAAGGTAATGGGGAG
>Ga0182027_10009081_pt1 | contig 14357 bp, 12 predicted proteins | sample 712E1DmetaG_FD_121300 | JGI IMG/M metagenome (GOLD analysis project Ga0182027, IMG submission 121300) | Permafrost microbial communities from Stordalen Mire, Sweden - 712E1D metaG (Illumina Assembly) | ecosystem: Environmental > Terrestrial > Soil > Wetlands > Permafrost | place: Sweden...
GAATGAAAAAATGCATAGATTTTGGGAGATGGGGTAGTCTTTGCAAAGGTCAGAGGTAAAAACAGGAGTTTCTAACGCCTGAAAAGCCGGATCGGGTTGGCGGTTTGCAAAAGAAGTCTTTTGCAAAGTCTACTGTGGATTGTTGCCGCCCTTGTTGATCAGGTCTTCGATAACTTTGCGGCTGAAAGAGCATATGTCTACCGATGCGTAAATAGCGTATTTTGCTTTATAAATTGTTTAGAAGTTCCCCGATATTAATGCCCCTTCAATATAAAACTAACTTTTTCTGTGAATTTTCGTTTAATATTAAAGATTGTGATTAATAACATTACAGCTAAATGGGTTCCTATAAAACTACATTAAAAAAATAATTAAAAATGATGCAACTTTTTAGGGTTTTGCAACGTATTATCTTATAGAGGTACTTCTATGACAGAAAAAATTGCGTTGACCGAAGATGAAATCATGCTTCGTTGTCAGACAGGTGATCGGGAAGCGTTCCGAGCTCTGGTAGAAAAGTACCAGAATATGCTCTATGGCACAGCCTATTTGATGACCGGCAACAGAATGGTTGCTGAAGACCAGGTCCAAGAAACCTTCCTCTCCGTCTGGAAGAGCATCGGCACTTTTCGTGCCGGGCGCCCATTGAAACCGTGGTTGGTTCGAATTCTGGTCAACAAAGTACTGAGCTACCAGAGAGCCAACGCGAAAACCATGCTGTCTCTAGATACGGACTTAGTCGCTGATACAGCAGGGGATGACCCGCTAAAAGGCATTGAGCAGCGAGATCAATTACAGAACGTTCTGCGCAATCTTCCCTTGGAGCAGCGTCAAGTGGTGTTACTGCGGTACTTCGCCGAACTTTCTCTGATTGAGACAGCCACTGTTTTAGGACGCTCGCAAGGCACGATAAAATCTCAAATACACAGGGCTTTAGAGCATTTGAAAGACCTGATTGAGGACGATAATGGAAAATAACAGGAGGTTTAGACATGAAAGACGAAAACAATAATTTTACGAATATCGAACGCAAGGTGCAGAGTTTCTTTAAAAAACAGAAAGATTCATTGAGGGTCGGCAACGACTTTTGGTCGAAGTTGGAGCCCAAACTTGAAGCAAAAGTGGTGAATACCGAACCAAGGAAAACCAAAGGAAGATTATGGCAGTGGCTGGCCGGACCGAGATTGATTGCAATTTCTTCTTCATTAGCAGTTGTTTTAGTCCTGATAGTTGCCGGCTCATTGTGGTTAACCTCTAACAATTCAGCCAATAACAATACTTCGAATCCCATGGCCCGGCCACCCGTGGCTAATGGAAGTTTAGGAGCAATTGCGGCAGGTACATCTCCTCTTGTGATTAACACGGCGGTGCCGGTTACTAGTGGCATAACCGCTACACAGGCATTCTCAGGCTCTTCGGGTAGTGGAAATGTGACCTTTGGAACAGAAAACTCCGTTATACCGGAGGCAACCGGGCAACAGGTGATCTCTCAGGCATCGGTGACGCTTGAGGTTACGACAGTATCGACGGCGATTACGCAGGTGGAAACGATAGCGCAAAATCTCGGAGGTTCGGTGGATAATATGTCCAGCACCGGGGAACAGAACCAAGAACAGGCAAATATAACAATTCGTGTGCCGCAGAATCAATTTCTAACAGCGCTCAATCAACTGCAAAGCTTGGGCACAGTGGAGAACCAAAACGCGTCAAGCCAGGATGTGACACAACAATATATTGATTTGCAGGCGCAACTAAACAGCGCTCAGTTGGAAGAGCAAAGTCTTCAGGCAATACTGGCAAAAGCAACGACTGTCAGTGATGAAATTGCAATCCAGGAACAACTTACTCAGGTAATATCACAGGTTCAAAGCCTGCAAGGACAGATAAACTATTTACAGAACCAGGTGGCGATGTCAACGATTACTGTCAGTTTGAATACACCAATACAAACTGTTGGGCAACCACCCTCAGGAACGGTAGATGTCACGGTGTCTAATGTGGATAACACACTAGCCTCGGTGCAACAGCTGGTAACCGGTGTTAAGGGTATCATCAATTCGTCCACTGTTTCTTATAACAACGGCAAGGAAAGCGCAACCCTTTCATTACAAGTCTACAGTGCGAACTTCGACCAGGTAATGACGGCTATCGCAAAGTACGGCAAAACACAACAGAAGACGATTCAGGAATCGGGCACATCACAGCAAACCGAGACACCGCAGAGCAACTCACCCCCCGATGCTAGTATTTCATTAACCTTGACTCAGGCAAACGGTTTTTGGACGGCAACTGTTATCACGATTATTGTCGCTGCCGGTGTAATATTATTGATTCTAATTATCGTCTTGGTCATAGCGGGAAGGGCAGGACTCTTGAGAAAACCAAGGGCGTAAATTGGCTCACTGCTGGCCAGATGGTGCGGATGGAAGGTAATCAACAAAGTTATTGAGCAAAGTAAGAAAACTAATAGGATTTACAATAATGGGCAACGTAACACGTAAAATCATTTTCCGAATCAGGTGGATGACAATGTCTGAAAGACGCAGATATTCTTATCTGTGGGGGCGTACCGAACGACGTTTATAATTATCAGCAATATTGACTCTATGGATAAAAATTAAGCAAGCAGGTTAATTTTTCGACTTTTCCAATTAGACTGACGGTGAAGGCTACATGTCTACGCCGGAAACAAGGAGTAATAATGACACGCATCTTCGTAACCATATTTATAGCCGGTTTACTAACTTTAACACTCACCGGCTGTTCAAATTCGACACGTTCGACGACTTTAACAGCATCTCAAACTATTGTGAGTAAAACCTTATCTGCATTATCAGGCCTTAAATCATATAATCTGGACACTGATATTAAGGCATATGATAACGATTCGGCTTCCCCTACAGACGAATGGATGGGCTCCAAGCAAGTCGACATCGCTAATCAACAAATGGCAATGAATATGACCATTAAAGATACAGCGCCTGGAAATATTTTAGATTTGCTATCACTCACGATGTACCTTCAACACGGGGAAGATTACCAAGCAGACACTGCCCCCGGATTATCTCAGCCAAACCCATGGTCTAAAACCTCACTTACCCCTAGTTTATGGAATAGTGAGACACAAATTCCATATCTCACCGAATTGTTGAAAACTGCCACCCAATTTAATTCTTCAGAGAATCAGACAGTTAATGGTATTGTTTGCGATGTGCTTACTATTACTCCATCTTCTCAAGCTGCAGTGGACTTTGTCGTATCGCAAGAACAACCATTTGGCCCACAGATCAACGTTGATTTTAGTGGCGGTACCCCTGTTGTAAGGCCGGATGCCTTTAAGAGTGGCTCAATCCAACTTTGGATTGAACAGGACAACTATTTGCCGGTTAAAGTCGAAATAAATGTTGATTTTCAGGGCACTGCCGGCGGCGGCCCAGGGAGTGAAGGTACCGTTTTTTCCACGCCAATTGTTAACCAAGAAAACTCAAGCTTTCAGGGAGAATTAGATTTCTCAAATTATAATCAGCCTGTATCCATTCAATTACCTCTAGGAGCTTTGAATGGGCAAAGTGTAGGAAATTGACTAAATGCACAAGACAATTAAGACTAAAGCAATATCAGTAATTTTCGTCCTTTTAATGATTGCGGTTTGTGGTTGCCAGTATCAACGGAAAACATCCGCACCTTCAACTAACACCGACATTACTTCAATTAGCACCGATACCACAGCATCAACGCCCACGATAATTACTACTTCTAACGCTTTCAATACGACATCAACTTCCACCCAGACACCTTTTACAGGTCTAACGTTTTCTTGAATTGACAGGGAGTGAAACTAATGGCAAGACTAATTAGAGCCGAAATTTACAAACTGCGCAAGCGTTCCATGACCTATATACTGCTGTCGATTCTAATCGGCCTCTTTGCCCTGATAATGTCGATAACCCAGGCAACTGCCCTTAGCAGCACTACAACCACAACGGTCGTAAATGGCGTCACTTCAACACAAGCAGTGCCAGTAGTGGCAGCGAATGTCCAATTTCTGCAGGGTGCAATCACTTCAAGCATAGCCATGTTAGGTGGCATTATCGGTGTGGTATTAGCGGTAGTACTGGTGGCCAACGGCATGGGCAGTGAATACGGCTGGAATACGATACGGCCTTATTTACTCTGCAGCGAAAGTCGCTCTAAAGTTTTTACTTCCAAGCTGATTGCCGATGCAATTTTCGTCGTGACCGGGATGATAATCGGAGTAATCACCGTAATTTTGCTGAGCGTATTGTTCACGGCGATAAGAGGATTCTCCTGGAGTTTGGGTGCCGGCACATTGAGTTTCACCGGGAACCAGCTTCTGGATTTCGTGCGGGCTTTTTATGTGATGTTGCCTTACACATTACTGGCTTTTCTTTTTACTGTATTAGGGAAATCGACAGCGGCCGGCATCGGGTTCGGCATCGGAGCGTCTGTTTTGGAGTCGATTATAACCGGATTGCTATCAATTGCCCACGGCTGGCTGGCAAAAATACCAGACTATTTGCTCAGTCCCAATATCAGTAAAATTACCTCGCTTTCGGGAGCATCCAGGGGGTAACAGTTCGGGCAGGAACAAACACACCAGTGCCCAGCTCACTGCACGCGTTTATCGTGGTGTCGGTTTACTGTGTAGTGTTCACGGCTATCGCATACACTATTTTCCAGAGAAGAGATGTAACGGGATAAAATTAGGAGACACATATTCTCCATGAATATTGCTGAATCATTCAAAAAACTGTCAGTCGAAGGCAACTCTAATGACCAGATTGCTTTCTAAAGAGTGCGATAAGGGTAACTTTAGATAAAAGGAGATAATAGGTGGCAAAATCAAAAAATCAGAAAATTCGTGCTCCTAGTATCGAGAAAGTTAAAAATGAGAAAGACGCCATACATTATCAATTTGAAAGAGAAAGAGATAGAGCAGCTGCCTACGATCAAAGTGAGCAGGAAGTTGGCGAATGTACATTTGTTAAAAGTAAAAATTTATGGGTCATAGATCATACTTTTGTCGCCCCTGACATCAGAGGACACAATATTGCGTCATCTTTAATTAAAATTATCGTTGAGCAAGCAAGAAACTCAAATGTAAAAATTGTTCCATTATGCTCTTTCGCTAAAAAAGAATTTATGAAAATCGATGAATATAAAGACATATTGTATTAATCTTATTTTTTTATTGCCGTTGTCTTCAATCTCTCATGGTGCTGTTGCTACTGACGGGGGCGCATCTTCCACTCCAACATCTTTTTAATAGCGACAAGCATGGCGGGAATCGCAATGGTCATTGGCGATAGGCAGCTCGCCATTATAAATTTGTTTTAATTATACTGAGTTTACCAGACATCAATAACAAACAGATTAGGTTAGCGTTGATAAGTTCCTGTTATCTGGCCTTGTGACAAAATGTGACCTCGCATTGCATCTACGATTTGCTTCTTGGCGACACCAGGCTTCAAATTCAAAGACTGATCCAGTGCATAAATAGTAAATTGATACCGATGAGGACGACCCGGTGGTGGGCAAGGTCCACCATATCCAATCTTGCCGAATCCATTCTTGCCCTGCATAGATCCATCTGGCAGATGACCTTGGGTTGGCACGCCCTGCGGTAGCATAACGGCGTTAGCCCGTAGATTAAATAGAACCCAATGGGTAAACACTCCACCGGGAGCATCTGGGTCGTCTACCAGTAGAGCGAGAGACATGGTGTCTTCAGGCGGTTTATTCCATGTGAGCTCGGGCGAGATGTCCTCCCCTTCACAAGTGTTCTTCCTTGGTATTTTATCCCCTTCGCGGAAAGCTGAGCTTGATATGGTCAGTGTCATTTTCTCCTCCCTTCTCAGGCAATTCTTTTAACCATAACCCCCGATTATGTGACGGCAGCACGTTTGAATTGAACATCATAGTTTAAGGGGATGATTCTTCGTACCCTAAAAGTGATTTAGCTACGAATTTCAAAAGTGGTGGGGCATCCATCAATTCCATTTCGTCTTGAAGAGCGACTGGTGGTGCAGTATTATCCACACGAGTTTTATGATGGTTAAGTTCACACAAATTTGCCTTATACAAAATTCTAACTACTTCAGATATTGTTGTCTCTTGGGAATTGTAGGTCGGAATTACTTTGGCAACCTCGTAAAGAAATTGGACTTTATCGTCAAAACATTTAAGTAGAGCCCGATCCAGTTCAATTTTCCCGGGTTCTTGCGGCTGTTTCTTATAAATTTTGTGTGAGATAATCTCAACTGTAGAATAGAGGTTACGGAATTGATCAAAAGAATCATTGCTGAGGCACCCTTTCCGGTAATAATGAGCCGCATCTGATTTCTTGCCGCTTATGCTAATAGGGCTTTGAACTCTGCTACTATGCACCATGGTTTTAGCGTCTACCGATCCATAACCAGCCTGACCGACAATCTTTCGGGTTGGGTCAATCTCATCAATGCCTAACCTTAAGGGGTTAATGTTGAGCACAACATCGTATTTCCAACAGATGTAATTTAGACAACAGGTTGCAGCATAAAGAGCTTTAGAACTAGCTGCATTCTGATTCACAGCCTGTACATTGTCGGCATTAATCTGTGCTAAATTTTCATTTATCCAGACACTGATATCATTGATCACGAAATCCAGTGATATAGGAGACGGGTTAGTTAAGTCAAATTGAACCTTCCACATTTCTGTTCACCTTAATAACGTGAAAAGGTACAGACTCAGACCAAATAATTATGCGGGATCAAATCGATGCGAGAGCACAGGAAAAATAAAACGATGGATTTTCTTTTTCCTCGCTGCTTGCATTCCACCTCAATAACCGTTTTCCTAAGCCGCGACAGTATAGGATGCCAATTGTTTAATTCTCTTGAGCATATTGGGATGGGTTGTAAAGAGTTCTTTAACCTGTGCCCAAAAACTCAATTTAACATTCATCTGGCGCAGAGTTAAAAGTTCATATTGGTCAATGATCCCGTCTTTGTTTCTGTCGATTTGAGACAACTCACTTAGTTCAGTCATGGACCTGGTCGGATCAGTGACAAAGAAAGCCTTAGCTCCCTCGACCTGCTTTTGTGCTTTTTTATCTCTTGATCGGGCGCTGGCATTCACCAGTTTGTAAAGCGCTGTCGCCAGCTGATTAGGTTGGTTCCCAAGTTCAACACTGCCCTTATCGGCATAATATTCACGGATTCTCGAACCATAGAGAACCAAGAGATTAGTAATGAAATATAATACCATGGCACCAATACCAATCAACAGACCATAGTTTCCACCGCTTTTTCGTCGGCCACTTGTAATGGAACCTCCACTAAACATCGTAGTCAACGCTACCCAATAGAGAATCATGGGGATTGCCGAGAGCAGGGTTATAATCGCCATATCGCGATGTTTGATATGTGACATCTCATGTCCGAGAACAGCTTTCAATTCATCTCGATTCAGCAGTTTCAGAATACCTTGAGTTACACAAATCCGTCCGTCTTTTTGCGTCCTTCCATAAGCGAAGGCATTGGGCACATTGATCTGAGATATGCCGACCTTGGGTTTGGGCAAGTGTGCCTGCTGAGCTAACTCAGCAACCATCTTGTGAAGTTCCGGCTCTTCTTGCTCAGTGACCCATTTCACTTTCATGGTCCAGCCAACGATCGCCGGGCTGATTAGGTACTGGAGCAGTATAAACCCCAAAGCAATGATGATATATACCAGCGCACTTCCAATACCCATAAGAGTGCCGACAAGGGTAATCACGCCATAAAGTACAGCAAACATCACTGCTATCAGCAGAAACATCCGCGTTTGTAATCCCATTTTTTAGACCTCCATCTTGGACAAACAACTCACTTCTTTCCAATAAGCAATTATACACCATAACAAATTAAGCACATTCAATTATCCATTAGCGAGCCTAATTTCACAGATTAAGCAGACATGATAATGAGATTTTGTTTCAGGACGGTTTGACAATAATGTCATACAACTGTTATTTTTAACTTCTTGATGTTATGACTTTTATATCGAGATCTCTTTATAATTATTAGGAAAAATTACAGGAGGCATGAGTATGCGAACTGATGCTGAATTGAAACAGGATGTAATAGATGAATTGAAATGGGAACCCATGATCAGTGATGCAGCAATTAGGGTTGAAGTGAAGGCTGGGGTGGTTACATTGTCAGGTTATGCAGGTAGTCTTCGGGAGAAATTGGATGCCGAACTGGCAGCAGAGAGCGTTTTTGGGGTTATTGGAGTCGTCCAGAAAATCGAGGTAAAACTGCCTGGTGTGGCTGAACGTTCAGACGAAGATATTACTCGGGCAGTCGAAAATGCCCTGGAATGGAATGCATATGTTCCGCATGAGAAAATTAAGGTGAATATCCAAAATGGGTGGGTTACCCTGAGTGGTGATGTTGATTTCAATTATCAGAAGGATGAGTCGAGCGATGCTGTTTGTTGCTTACTTGGTGTGAAAGGAATTTATAACCTTATAAAAGTGAAAATTTCCCCCAAACCAAGCGATATCGAGAGTAGGATTGAAAGTGCCTTTCGGCGCCATGCCGTCGAAGACGCTCGTCGAGGTCTCACCGTAAAAACCAGCGGCAGCAAGGCGATTCTTAGTGGCGTAGTTCATTCTTACGCTGACAAACGAGCAGCAGAACAGGCAGCATTAGATGCTACAGGAATATCTGAAGTTGAAAATAACCTGGTTGTTATTTCTTAAATCCATGATCGTCGGTAACTTTTAAGATTAGGAAATGCAGGCGGAGGAAAAGAAATGAACTGGCTTGATATAGTAATTATTATTTTGTTAATTATCTCCACCATCGGCGGTCTGACCAGTGGTTTTATTAGATCTGCATTCGCACTGGCTGGAGTTATTTTGGGCGTCGTTTTGGCGTCACATTTTGATAATAGGGCAACGTTCATTAAGAATGTGAATACAGCCCATATTGTCGCATTCATTATCGTCCTTTTGGTGGTAATAATCATTGCAACTATTGCCGGAGCAATTATTTCGAAATTAATTTCGATGGTAATGCTCGGATGGTTAAACCATTTGCTGGGTGCGGTTTTCGGACTTATTTTCGGTGGTTTTATAATTGGAGGTTTACTTACAATCTGGGCTAAGTATGGAGGAGATACCAGTTTAATTACAGGGTCAAGTCTGGCAACGTTTTTATTAGATCGATTCCCTGTTGTACTCGGCCTATTTCCTTCGCAATTCAATTCAATTAAGCAGTTCTTCAAATAGGATGCACAGTTTTTGCCTTTATTATTGACACTCTAAATAAATTAGGTTCTGATACATGGCTTGATGATGTCGCACAAAATGTTTGAAACCGTTCTGCCGGGTTTCACCGAAAAACACCGAGTCATCTGCCCTGATCTCAGGGGGCACGGTGGGAGCGATAGCTTAGGTCCTCCTTATACCATCTAGTTGACTTTCTCTCGATAACTGGCGGACAGCCATTATGATGCGACCCAACTGATGTTTCTGGAACCAAGACTGAAATTCTTGCCTCATGTGTTTCTACGTGATCGTGATAAAAAGAAGACTGCACATCAATTTTTGTGATGTATTTCGATCACTATGGCCATTTATGATCATGATCGGAGAATAGAACAACGTTGTTGTAAATTGTTAAATATTGAAGAAGATTATCCCAGGAGTGAGTGTGTTTAGGATGACGCCATGTTTACCCAAACTATCAAAACACTAACGGGAAGGTTTTCTCAAAAGTTTTACCTTTCGTCCACGACGGTGGGCCATTCGGAACAGTTCCCGAACTTCTGTTTGAGAAGAAAGGGTTAATTCCGGCCCTGCTCCAAATGTTGGTTGCCGATCGTAGCTCCGTAGAGTAAAATCTTTGTGTGGGCTAAATTACTGCCAAGAAAATCAAATCGATAAAGGCAATGTTATCTTTTAAGCCTCATTTTTGTCTATGTCGTCCGCATACCGGATTTGTTCCTAATTTTCCATAATGGCGGGAGAGAACCTAATTTATAATGAAAACAAATCAGCTTAAAGATGTATCTTCCCAGGAAGTTTGAATATCTGAGTAAATGATTGCGCTTTCAAGATAAACAAAACTAAGTGCCTGAGATTTAGGCCAGCAATTGATTATTTTTAAAGAAGTAAAGTTTATTGTAGGTTTGGAATGGCAAAAATTTCGTTCTTACGGATGTTGCCCTTCATTAAACCGCTTAATTCAGGGCTATGTATCTGACTCTGGTAAGTATAAATCGCTCTCTCTTTGCAACTCTCAATACTGGGAGACAAACCAAAACTCAGCCATTCTTTCTCCGATTTAACAAGATGATCCGGAGGCGTAATGTAATCCGTGGGTGCTAATCCCCTCGGCCTCGGACGATTTTTGACGATATAAGTTAGCAAATTAGCGATCTTAAGCCTTTTTGGCCAGTTCATACGCCTATACAGTACCGGCTGGTCCCGCACCAACAATGATCGCATCAGAATTACGCTGCAAACAGACCTCCACCAAATCGATGTCTTAATTACAATCATCGAGTTTTATAAGTTTTTAACACCCTATGGTCTTGCCACAGGGTCATGCGTTCTTTATCCACAATGTTAATGCCCCACGGTATTGAAAGGTCTTTACGAAGATTTAACCAAGACAAAAAAGGAAGACCCCCACAAGGAGTCTTCCTTTAATTATGTTCCTTAATTTAAATAAAATTCGATGAAGCTAAAGCGAATCGGCGGGGGCAATCTCAAACTGGCTCTTGTACAGCGACGCGTAGAAACCGTTGGCCGCCAGCAGATCTTCGTGTTTGCCCTGCTCCACGATGTCGCCATCTTTGAGTACCAGAATAATATCGGCATCGCGGATGGTGGACAGACGGTGGGCAATGACGAAGCTGGTTCTGCCTTTCATCAGATCGAACATCGCGTTCTGGATAAGAATTTCCGTCCTGGTATCTACCGAACTGGTAGCTTCGTCTAAAATCAGGATTTTAGGGTCGGCCAGGAACGCCCGGGCGATGGTCAAAAGCTGTTTCTGCCCCTGCGAGATATTGCTGGACTCTTCATTCAACTCCAGGTCGTAGCCGTGCGGCAAGGTGCGCACAAAATGGTCGACATTGGCCATCTTGGCGGCCGTGACCACGGCGTCATCGCTGGCATTGAAATCGCCGTAGCGGATATTTTCGCGGATGGTGCCGTTGAACAGCCAGGTATCCTGCAGCACCATGCCGAACATGCCGCGGAGGTCTTCCCGTTTAAATTTCCGGATGTCCACACCGTCAATTTCAATCGAACCGCTGTTGATATCGTAAAAACGCATCAGCAGCTTGACGATAGTAGTTTTACCGGCGCCGGTCGGCCCGACCAGCGCGATTTTTTGACCGGGTTTGATTTCGGCCGAGAAATTATGAATGATAATCCTTTCGGGAGTATAGCCAAAGCTGACATTTTTGAAGGAGACGGTGCCTTTGACCACTGCTGGCTTGACAGCATCAACCGGATCCGGCGACTCTTCTTCAGCATCCAGGAAATCGAAAACGCGCTCGGCGGCAGCGGCAGTGGACTGGAGCACGTTGGCAATGTTAGCCACCTGCATGATGGGCTGGGTAAAAGACCGCACGTACTGGATGAAAGCCAGAATGTCGCCGACGCTAATCGTGCCCTGCACGGCAAGGAAACCGCCGAGGATGACAACGGCGACGTAGGAAATGTTGCTGACGAAAGTCATGATGGGCATCAGCATACCGGAGAGGAACTGGGACTTCCAGCCGGCGCCGTATAATTCGTTGTTCAGCCCGTTAAATTGTTCGATGGATTTCTCTTCGCCGTTGAAAGCCTTGATGACAGTATGGCCGCCGTACATTTCCTCAACGTGTCCGTCGACGTGCCCAAGGTAAACCTGCTGCTTTTTAAAGAATTTCTGTGAAGCTCTGATGACACCGGCAATTAATACGAAAGACAAAGGCAGGATTATTATCGCCACCAGCGTCATCAACCAACTGATGGTCAACATCATTATCAGGATACCGACGATAGTTGTTACCGATGTCACAATTTGGGACAGGTTCTGGGCTAGGGTGTTGCTAATGGTATCGATATCATTGGTGACGAGGCTCATGGCCTCACCATGAGTTTTGGTATCGAAATATTTAAGTGGCATCCTTTTGATTTTTTCCGCGATATTTTTGCGGAAGTTGTAGGTAACTTTCATGGCAATACCGGACATCAGCCAACCCTGGAGAAAGCTGAAAATAGCGCTGGCCACATACAGGCCCAGTAAAATGAAAGCGATGTGCCCAATATACGAGAAATCAACGGTCGCGCCGGGGACATGCATGACCTTGGCCACGATACCATTAAAAAGTTTGGTGGTGGCGTTGCCCAGTAGTTTCGGACCTAAAATCATGAAAACGGTACTGGCGATGGCAAAGATAAATACCAGAGCCAAGGAAACGCGATAAGGCGCAAGATATTTCAAGAAGGTACGCATGGCTTTTCGGAAACTTTTTGGTTTCTCGCCGCTGCCCATGCCGGCCCGCATCGGGCCGCCTCCTCCCGGGCCAAAAGCAGGTGGTTTGTTGGTTTGTCTGGGGGCACTATTTTGCTGTGTCATTGGGCGAGTTCCTCCTTGGACATTTGAGACAGCGCAATTTCCTGATAGACCTTGCAACTTTGCATCAGCTCGCGGTGGGTGCCGATGCCGGCAATTTCGCCGTTATCCAGCACCACAATCAGCTCGGCACCCATAATCGTGCTGACCCGCTGGGTGACAATGAGCACCGTGGCATCGGCCGTCTCTTTTTTCAAGGCCTTGCGCAGCGCCATATCAGTCTTAAAATCGAGGGCTGACAAACTGTCATCGAAAATATAAATTTCCGGTTTCTTGGCGAGCGCCCGGGCAATGGCCAATCTTTGTTTCTGACCGCCCGAAAGGTTGGTACCGCCCTGGGACACGGGGGTATCATAACCCTGTTCGCTTTCCCTAATAATATCGGTCGCCTGAGCAGTTTCGGCATATTTAGCGACTTCTTCCCGGGTGGCATTTTCGTTGCCGTATTTGATATTACTTTCGATGGTGCCGGAGAAGAGGACCGCTTTTTGCGCTACATACCCAATCTTGTCACGCAAATCATGCTGCGTTACGTTTTTGACATCAACCCCATCGACGAGAACCGCGCCGCCGCTCACATCGTAAAAGCGCGGTATCAGGTTAACCAGCGTGCTTTTACCGCTGCCGGTACTGCCAATCAAAGCCGTGGTCTGGCCGGGTTTGGCGGTAAAGGTGATGTGTTTCAGCACATCGTCCTCCGCGCCGGGATAACGAAAAGCCACATCCCGAAATTCGATGATCCCTTTCAGGTCGCTATGGAATTTCTCCGGCTTCTCCGGGTCAACAATGACGGGCTCGGTTTCCAGTACTTCATCGATTCTCTCGGCAGAAACCGCCGCACGTGGTATCATAATAAACACGATTGATATCATCAGGAAGGCAAAAATAATCAGGACAGCATACTGCATGAATGCCAGCAAATTGCCAACTTCCATCGTACCGTTATTGACCTCGTGGGCACCGACCCAGATAATCAGAATCATCACCGCGTTCATCAGGAACATCATCGTCGGCATCAAAAACACCAAAACTGCCCGGTTAACAAAGAGGCTCGTTTTGGTCAGGTCCTGATTTGCCTTGTCAAACCTGGCTTCTTCATGTTTCTGCGCATTAAAGGCGCGGATAACCATCAAACCGGTGAGGTGTTCACGCATCACCAAACTCAGTTTATCAATCAGTTTCTGCATTGATTGGAATTTTGGCAGCACGACGATAAACATCACCACCATTATGGTGATTAACAGGCCGACGGCCGCCCCGATAATCCAGAGCATCGAATTGGCAGAGCCCAGTACTTTAAGGATGCCACCGATAGCGATAATCGGGGCATAAAAAACAATCCGGAAGAGCATCACCAGCAACATTTGTATCTGGGTGATGTCATTCGTGGACCGGGTAATCAACGAAGCGGTAGAGAATTTATCGAATTCAGTACTGGAAAAACTTTCGACGCGTTCGAATAACTGCTTACGCATATTCCGCCCGACGCCGGCGGCGATGCGTGCCGAGATGTAACCGACCGTCACCGAACAGGCAGCGCTGGCCAGGGTAATGAGTACCATCAGTTCTCCGATATCGAAGAGGTAATGATGCTGGATGGTACCGGTATTCATGCCGAGGCCTTTATATTCTATCGTAAGGTAAGCCACCGAATACTCGGTCAGGAGGTCCGGTTCGATGGCATTGATTTGCGTTTCAGCAGCACTTTGCAAGGCGGCCTGCTGGGCAGCC
>Ga0182027_10009082_pt1 | contig 14356 bp, 13 predicted proteins | sample 712E1DmetaG_FD_121300 | JGI IMG/M metagenome (GOLD analysis project Ga0182027, IMG submission 121300) | Permafrost microbial communities from Stordalen Mire, Sweden - 712E1D metaG (Illumina Assembly) | ecosystem: Environmental > Terrestrial > Soil > Wetlands > Permafrost | place: Sweden...
CAGAGACGAACTCTCATTATTCGACTCGTGCGTCCGCGATTCATTCGAGAAAATCAACAGGCCAAATCGCTCCAGCAATATCTCCTCAACCGAACTGCTTGCAATATATGAGCGCCTCGGAGTCAGGCAGCAAAAAATCGACGCGTCCATCCAATCGCTCTATCGCGATGTGGGCGGCGATTATACCCTCCTCAAAAAATCGATGCTAGAAAACCTGCACAACCTGACGGTGTGCGCTGACGACCTTCCAGCATTTGAGTCTATAGATTACATGGCGCAATTCCTTCCTGAGTCGACCCGCTCCGACATATCAAGCCGCGCTTCGGCCATGTGCGATGGCGCGGAATTCTCAGCAGCCACGAAGAACACCATCACCTCAATGTTTATCAACGTCACAGATGACCTTAAGGCTGTTCGCGCGCAGGAGGTAGCAATCGAAAAAGAGATCCAGGGCCTCGCGGCTCTTCTTCAGCCCACTGACCGCATCCCCATAGAAGCGATGCTAGGGAGGCTCAAGCTGCACGACCTCTACGCCCGCGACGCACCGATGCCATCCATAGAAAACATACTCAGCATCCGCAAGCGCCTCGATGCCGCGTTATCGGTTGAGGCCCTCAGCGTTTTGCAGAACGGCCCGGAAGCACAGGCCTTGGCTTTTGAGGAGCTCTCTAAATGCAAGTCCGCGCTTATAGACGCGTACTCCGAATTCGAAGAAATCTTCCACAAGCACGACCCTCTCTTCCTCTCAAATCTGCGCGGTTCGGTCGACCTAGGCAGCTACCGGATAGATTTCACCCCAGATTTCGACCGCTACGCGAAGTATGTCGATGAGAAGTCGCTCGAGCTCAAAAGCTCAGGCCCGCGGGAGTTCAAGCAAACTCATATCGAATACCCGTTCGCCCTTACTTTTCCCGACGGCTCACAAAAGCAATTCCAAATCAAGCAGTACTATCCGGATCAAATAATCATAAAGGAACACACCCTCTCACGTTTGACTCAGAGCAACAAGGCGGAATTCAATTTCGATGCTATCTGCAGCGACTTAGGCATGTCAAATCAGAAGGAGCGTGGCAGGCTCTACAATGCGATGTCCGGCTTTACGGACCACAACCGCGAGGCATACTTCCGCCTCCGCGATCGCGTAACCGCCGGCGACTTGGAGCTTTTCGACGCCGCCCAAGAGAGCGAATATGGCCTCGGCGGAGTCTCGGTCAAGCTTAATGGCGCTTTGTTCGAATTCCGCAACAGCCCTCCGCTCATCGAAGAGCTGCATGAGCTAAGCTACATGGTCCAAAAAGAGCCAAACGCGAAGCAGATGATGCAATCGCTGCACACTTACCGCCTCTACGGAATGCTTACTGAGCTGATGGACTACTTCGATGAGACGCGCGGCGAGAGGGTATCCGGCCTTCTATCCGCGTTGCGCCAGAAGCGCATGAAACTAAAGCAGGCGCAGAACCCGTGAGGCTACGAATTTAACCTTTTTTGCCCAAATGGCGAGTATGGCATCCGTTTCTGCTTTCTCGCCAGCCCACATAACGGGCATATTCACGATAGAGGGCGGAAGCTCAAACGGTGCGGGCTTCACGCTCGCGGATGGCATGACGACTTCTGTTTCTTCCGCTACTTCTCGCCCTAAGGCAAAGATATCAATCAACGGCAAGACCTCCTCCGCTCCAGTATCGCGCGCAGTCATCTCCCGTTTCTCGCGCATAGCCGGCATAAGGAAGATGCCGAATCTTTCCATCTCGCACAAGTCCCATTTTCCCATAGGCTACGGGGCGGGCATGAGCGCCGCGGGCGCGCTTTCGCTTTCTTTTTCGCTTAACGAACTCCTAGCGACAGGCCTAACCCGCGACGGCTGCGCGAGGATAGGCTTCGATTCCGAAGTCGAGTGCGGAACGGGCCTTTCAGCGATTTTCGCGGAGGAGATGGGCGGCTTCATCACGCGAAAGAATCTCGGCGGAGAGATTTCACGCATAAAACTTTCCTCGCACGAGAGAAACATGCCAGTTGTTTGCGCGTTTCTCGGCCCAATCAAAACCTCTTCGATAATCCGAAGCGCTAAATGGAAAGAGAGGATAACTCGCAGCGGGAGAAAAGCTCTGGCGAATTTCTGGCAGGACAAATCCCTATCCAATTTCGTAACGCAATCGCGCGAATTCGCCATTTCAAGCGGCATAACCAGCCCGCGGATGAAAGCGCTCCTCGCGCATAATCCTGATTCCGCTATGGCGATGCTAGGCGAGACTGTTTTCGAATTCACCGAAGAGCCGAAGGAGTGCGCGAAGCGATTTAAGGCGTGCGTGCCAAAGGCAACGATAATCGAATCACGCATCAGCGAAACAGGCGCGCATCTCCTGTAATCGAACGAATAGCAATCAAGTGATAGCATGAAACTTCCGAAATCGCACCCTCGTTATCTTTCTCTTCTCCAGCGCCACAGAATAGAGGATGGCGTGAGAAAAGGAATCACTCATCCGCAAGGGCTGATTGCGCAGGGAAGGGGCGAAGCTTTCGATTATCTGCTCAGGGAGAAGACAAACGCGCCTGCGAAAAAAGCAATCCGCGCCGCCGCAGCCTTGCTTCTTCTTGCCAAATCACCTGTTCTCTCAGTGAACGGAAACATCGCAGCGCTCTGCCCGAAAGAGATGGTTTCTCTCGCGGATGCGATTCCTGCGAAGCTCGAAGTGAATCTCTTCTACCGAACAGGAAAAAGAGCGCAACTAATCGCGCGCGAGCTGAAAAAGAACGGCGCGAAAAAAGTGTACGGCGTCTCGCGCTTAGTCAAGCTGCATGGCTTGGAAAGCAAACGGGGCTTAGTCGACCCGGAAGGCATGGCGAAAGCGGACGTTGTTCTTGTTCCGCTTGAGGATGGGGACCGGACAGAAGCGCTAGTTCGCGCGAAGAAAAAAGTCATCGCGATAGATTTGAACCCTCTCTCGCGCACATCGAAAAAGGCGAGCATAACAATAGTTGACAATGCGGTTCGGTGCATCCAGCTTCTAATTCGCGAGGTGAAATCTCTAAAGAAAATCTCACGCGCAAAGCTAGTTTCGCTTTCGAAATTCAACAACAAGCGCAACCTGCGCATGTCGCTTTCTGAAATGCGCCTCGGATAGCAATAGCCTTAAATATATCTTTAACCATAAATGATAACATGAACAAAATCACGAGCCAAACGCCTAGCCAATGCGTTGTTCTGCCTCAGGCAACACTCACTAAAATACGCAAAAACATTCTCGGCCTTAGGGAAACTTGCGAGCGCAGGCTCGAAGACGCGATAGCGCAGCGCATGGCAGAAAAACAGATGGGCCCGGCATCATATCTTGTTTTCGTCAAAGGCAACGAAATCGAGCAGAACCTACTCAAGAAGATGACCGCAGTCGAGAAAACTTATTTTTTCCGGCCTCAGGAACACTACGAGCTCTTCGCGGAGGAACTGCCGAAGACCATCAGGCGCAAAGGCGAGGCTTTGGTGTGGTACCCGGGCTGCTCATCCGGAGAAGGGCCAGCATCGCTATATATCGTGGCAGCCGCACGCTCAACCCAAACTGCAGAAAAGACCGTCATCTACGCGTCTGATTTGCGCAAAGAAGCAATCGATAAGGCGAAAGCCGGCGGGCCTTATTCAAGCGCGTACGCTCTCCTTGAGAAAGGCGATAAGGCTGCAGAGTGGATATCGTTCGCCAAAAAGAAAGGCTTATTCATCGAGAACCCCCGCGATGATTCGTTCTTGCTTTCAAGCGCCGTTACCAGTTCGATAAAATACCTGACGCATGACCTGACAACCAACGCCATCCTCGGAGCCTTCGACTTTATCTTCTGCTGCAATGTTCTCTTCTACTACAAGCGGGTTGTTCAGGTCCCGATAGTCCAGAAGCTATTCGGGGCTCTTTCGCGCGGCGGGCATCTTTTCCTCGGCGATGATGATCTTAAGACAATAAGCGAGGCGCTTGAGGGTTTCAAGCACGAGCGCCAAAGCCCTACTGTTATCAGAAGGCCGCTCTAAATCATCCGGCATCGGCCGGTTTGTTCGTCTTTTGCCGTCGAACATCATTTATATGGCTTGTCCTCGTAATATCATCTGGTTTTTGTGGGCGTTTTGTATGGCTAAACTTCAGCTTGCGCTTGACTTCATCGAACTCGACCGCGCGATTGCGGTAGCGAAAGCCGCAGAGAAATATGTTGATTGGATAGAAGCGGGAACCCCCCTCATAAAATCATGCGGGCTTGACTGCGTCCGGAAGCTGAAAAAAGAATTCCCGGAAAAAAAGATTCTCGCGGACATGAAGATAATGGACACGGGCGCGCTCGAGGTTGAAATCGCTGCCAAAGCAGGGGCAGACCTTGTGACTGTCATGGGCGCAGCTGACATCTCGACTATACGCGAAGCGATAGAATCCGGCTCAAGATTCGGAACGGAAGTGGTCGTTGATCTGTTGGGCGTTTCTCCCTCGAGAATCAAGGAGATAGCAATGCTCTCTCCCGCTTACCTATGTTTACATATCGGAATCGACCAGCAGATGACTGGCGGTTCAGTACTTAGCGCGATTCACAATCTCCCTAAAGGCATACCCTTCTGCGCGAGCGGAGGGCTCACGAAAGACACCGTCGGCTCAGCAGCGAAAAGCGGGGCAGATGTGATAGTTGTTGGGGGCGCGATAACGAAAGCGTCCGACCCATCTTCCGCAGCTCGCGAAATTCGTGCAGCGATAGATACGCATCAGTCAAAGCACGTGAAAAAGGAATCAGTCACCTCCATTCTCGCGAAAGCTTCCACCCCGAACATAAGCGACGCTATGCAGAGGAAGGGCGAATGCACTTCATTCCCTATAGTTCTCAATTTCAACCCGAAAGACCCGAAGGCAGAGAAGATAATCGGTCGCGCTCTCACTGTACGAACTTTTGATGGAGACTGGGCAAAGCCGGTAGAAGCGATAGACCTCGCGACAAATGACACCATCCTTGTGATTTCCGCTAGCGGCTGCGAAAAAGCGATTTTCGGTGGCCTCGCGGCTGAGAGCGCAGTGCAAAAGAAAATAAAGGCGGTCATAATCGATGGCGCATGCCGCGACATAGATGAGATACTTTCGCTTCCCCTTCCTTTATTCGCGAAAGTTTCCTGCCCCACTGCCGGAGAGCCGAAAGGCTTGGGAGAGATAAACTCTGAGATAGTTTGCGGAGGGGCAAAAGTAAGGACGGGCGACTTGATAGTGATAGACGCGACAGGCATAGTTGTCATTCCGCATGAGCGAGAATATGAGATAGCCAATCGGGCTGTAGACGTTGCGGAGAAGGAGGAGAGGCTCCGCGCCGAGATAAGGGCAGGCAGCACGCTCTCGAAAGTATTAAAACTAGCAAGATGGGAAATACCATGCGCATAACCCTTACTGCGGTATAGATTATTGAGGTGAAACTATGGCAAAAGTCAAAATCGAACAGGATCATGGAGCTTGCATCGGCTGTGGTGCTTGCGCTGCTATCTGCCCTGACAACTGGAAGATGGGCGCGGACGGAAAAGCCGCTCCGATAAAAACAGACTTGGCGGATGTAGGCTGCAACCAGCAGGCTGCGGACGCATGCCCTGTGCAGTGCATCAAGGTGAAAGCCTAACCAGGCAGCATGGGCGAAAAGCTAACGCAAGCAAGCGCAAATCACGATTCACAATCTAAAAGCGAATCGCACTTGCATTCGGCGAAAGCCGAGGTGTTGTTATGGCAACTTCAGACGCAATAAAGAAAGGTGTCGAGCGGATGCCGCACCGTGCACTCTTGAAAGCGGACGGCTTCACGGACAGCGATATCGAAAAGCCTCTCATCGCTATTGTAAATTCCTTCAACGAGATAGTTCCTGGCCACATTCACCTAAACAAGCTTTCGGCAGCCGCGAAAGAGGGAGTTCGCGCAGCTGGCGGGACACCTATTGAGTTCAACACTATTTGCGTATGCGACGGCATTGCGATGGGTCACCCAGGCATGCGGTATTCTTTGCCTTCGCGCGAAGTGATAGCCGACAGCGTTGAGATAATGTTGAGGGCCCACGCATTCGATGCCGCTGTCTTCATAGGCACATGCGACAAGAACGTTCCTGGCTTGCTCATGGCAGCCGGCCGCGTGAATATTCCGAGTGTTTTCATAACTGGTGGGCCAATGATGCCTGGAGAGTACAAGGGCAAATGCCTAGATGTGATAAGCGCGTTCGAAGCAGTTGGCGAATTCCGCGCGGGAAAGATTACTGAGAAAGAGCTCAAGGAAGTTGAAAACAGGTGCTGCCCGGGCGCAGGCTCGTGCGCAGGCCTCTTCACTGCGAACACAATGGCTTGTATGACTGAAGCGCTAGGCTTGAGTTTGACTGGCTGCGCAACATGCCACGCTGTTCAGAAAGAGAAAATCGATATCGCGAGGGAGAGCGGAAAGCGCATCATGGACGTGCTGAAGAAAAATCTCACTCCTAGCAAGATAATGACAAAACAGGCTTTCGAGAATGCAATCCGCGTTGACATGGCTATAGGCGGTTCGTCTAACACTACATTACACTTGCCTGCAGTTGCGCGCGAAGTAGGCGTCGAGTTGCCGCTTGATTTATTCGACAAAATATCGCGGGAAACACCGCACGTAACCAACCTTAGGCCCGGAGGCCCGTACACCATGTGGGACTTCGAACAGGCAGGCGGAGTGCCGGCGATAATGGCGAATCTGAAGTTGCACAACACCGAAACAGTCAACGGAATGCTCACCGACGCGCTCAAAAAAGCAGGTGCGAAAGTGAAGAACACAGATGTGATTCGCTTCTCGAATCCTTTCCACAAGGAAGGCGGAATCGCGGTGCTGAAAGGCACTCTTGCTCCAATCGGTGCAGTTGTAAAGCAAACTGCCGTATCTGAAAAGATGATGAAATTCACTGGTTCGGCGCGTGTGTTTGACGGAGAAGACGCTGCGATGGCAGCGATACTTGGCAAGAAAATCAAGCCAGGCGATGTCGTGATTATTAGGTATGAAGGTCCGAAAGGAGGGCCGGGAATGCCCGAAATGCTCTCGCCCACTGCTGCGATAGAGGGCATGGGTCTTGGTGAATCGGTCGCGCTCATAACCGACGGCCGCTTTTCTGGCGGAACGCGCGGCGCATGCTTCGGCCACATAATGCCAGAGGCTGCGGAATGCGGTCCAATAGCATATGTGAAAGATGGGGACAAGATTGAAATCGACATCCCGGAGAGAAAGCTCAACGTTCTTGTGTCTGACGCTGAGATGGAGAGCCGGAAGAAGACATGCAAGATAGTGAAGAAGAAACTCACGGGCGTTCTCGCGCGATATGCGGCATCGTTCTGAAGCTGATAGATTCAAGAGAAAGGTGTTCATATGAAGAAAACTAAAATAGAAGGGCAAATCTCCGAAGAGGAGGATTTGGCAGCCCATGGAACTGATGCAAAGAGTTTCGCGAAGCATGCGCTCGCTCCGGAGAACAGCCTCTCTGCTCAGCTGGATATCACGAAGATATCAGGTTCAGTCTACAGATGCGGCGACAACGTCGATACCGATGTCATCATCCCGGCTCGCCACTTAAACATCAACGATCCGGCCGAGCTCGCGAAGCACGCGATGGAAGACCTTGACCCGAATTTCCTCACGAAGCTTCACGACATAATCGTCGGAGGGAAGAATTTTGGGAGCGGAAGCTCGCGAGAGCACGCACCACTCGCGCTCAAGGCAGCGGGAGTCAAAGCGATAATCGCGAAATCCTTCTCGCGCATATTCTACCGAAACGCGATAAACATTGGACTTCCTGTGATTATCCTTCCGGAAGCCGACCAAATAGGCTCTGACGCGATAATCGACCTCGCGAAAGGCACAATTGAAAGCAAAGGCAAGAAATTCACTTTCGCGCCATATGCGAAAGAGGTCTCTTCGATTCTCAAGGATGGCGGCTTAGTCGCTTATCTCAAGAAGAAGCTCAAAGGGAAGAAGAACTGATGCGCAATCAATTGCAATGCTCTAACGGCGTGATAATATGGCAATGACAATAACCGAAAAAATACTGGCGAATTCGTCAGGCAAAAAAGAGGTCCGCGCAGGCGAAACCATCACCGGCAAACTCGACTACGTGCTCGTGAACGATGTGACTGGTCCGTTAGCTGTCCAGGAGTTCGAAAAACTAGGGGTCCCTCTCTCTGACAAGGACAAAGTAGTAATAGTGCTCGACCACTTCACCCCATGCAAGGACATCAAGAGCGCGCAGAACTGCAAAATAATGAGGCAGTTCGCGAAGAAGAACAATGTTAAGTATTTCTACGAGGGCGGAGATGTCGGAATAGAGCATGAACTATTGCCTGAGCAGGGAATAGCCAGGCCTGGCTTAGTGATAGTCGGAGCCGACTCGCACACATGCACCTACGGGGGGCTGGGCGCTTTCTCGACAGGCATAGGCAGCACCGAAGCAGCTGCTGCTTGGGCAACTGGAGAGTTATGGTTCCGCGTGCCCGAGACAATCAAATTCGACGTCTCAGGGAAGTTGCACAACCGCGTCTACAGCAAGGATATCATACTCTACATCATCGGCAAAATCGGAGTCGACGGGGCTCTCTACAAGGCTATGGAATTCGCAGGCGAAGCAATTTCTGCCCTGTCAGTCGGCCAGCGCTTGACGATAACGAACATGGCTGTTGAAGCAGGAGCTAAGAACGGAATAATCGAACCCGATTCCAAAGTAGAGCAGTATATCAAGGAGCGAAGTTCGCTTCCCTACAAGATTTTCAAGAGCGACAAGGATGCGCAGTACGAAAAAGTGCTCGCTATAAATGCTGGCGATATCGAGCCGCAAGTGGCAGTGCCGCATCTGCCGAGCAACTCGAAGAACGTGAGCGAAGTCGCAGGATTGGAGCTCGACCAAGTTCTCATAGGTTCGTGCACGAACGGACGGATAGAGGACCTCGAAATTGCGGCTGCAATCATGAAAGGCAAGAAAGTTGCGAAAGGCCTTCGCGTCATCATCACTCCTGCTACGCCTAAGGTGTATGGACAGGCTCTCGAGAAAGGCTTGCTTGACATCTTCCTGAAATCCGGCTGCGTCATCTCTCCTCCTACCTGCGGCGCATGCTTAGGCGGCCACATGGGGATACTGGCTGAGGGAGAGCGCTGCCTTGCCACTACGAACCGCAATTTCGTTGGCAGGATGGGCCACCCGAAAAGCGAAGTGTACTTGGCTTCTCCTGCGACTTGCGCAGCAAGCGCTCTGACTGGAAAGATAAGGGATCCACGCGAGGTTTAGATAACTATGGCGAGCAAAACTACAAAACAAACCGCAAGTCCGGATGTTTCTATCGTCATCCCTACCCTTAATGAGGAGCGCCTTCTTCCCACTTGCATGAAATCCATAGTTGCCCAGAAATTCAAGGGGACTTATGAACTGATTGTAGCCGACGGCGGAAGCGATGACAAGACGCGCGAGATAGCCAAAGAGTACACCGACAAGATAGTCATCGAGCCTATCCGCACAATCGCAGCCGGCAGGCAGGCAGGCACGAAGCTTGCGAAAGGCAAAATCGTTGTGTATGCTGGAGCGGACGTGATTTTCCCGGACAACTGGCTCACCGAGATAACTTCTCCTTTCTCGGAGAAGACAGTGGCAGCTGTCACCGGAAAGCCGATGCCGCAGGGAAGCTCTGCCACAGAGCAGGCGTTCTGCAACCTCTTCATCCACCCGCTTACGCTCGTGATGAACAAGCTCTCGCTCTTCTATGTGTACGGGGACAACTTCGCGATAAGAAAGAGCGTTTTCGATACTATAGGCGGATTCAACATCCACTTTGCTACTGGCGAAGACACCGATATCATCAAGCGCGCGAACAAGCTGGGCACTATTTTCTACAACCCCAACGCAATTGCATACTCATCGAATAGGAGATGGGCGAAATGGGGTTCGCTCAACTTCGTGTATTTCCACCTGACGAATTTCGTGAACACGCATCTCTTCAACAAGCCTCACTCATTCTACGAAGTAGTGCGCTGAGACTACTGCCGCGCGCTTTTCTTTGCTATTTTTACTATCTCTTCTCAGTTTCTACATACGCTGTCGGGTTCACGACATACAAGTAGACCGTAAGAATTCCTCCGGCGTAGCGAGCGAGAAAAAATCCGATTATTCCGGCCGATTCAAACGTCCCTTCGAGCGCAAAGCCCGCGATAAGGACAACGAACGACACTAGCGAAAGAATAGTAACGAGCTTCAGGTTCTTTCTCGTCGCGCCGAATCCCTCTTTCAGGGAATCGACTAGTCCTTTTCGCTCGATAAGGATGCTCGTCGGAAGGAAATAGCCCGCGACAGACAGCGCGAAGAGAACGAGCCCTGCTCCAAGTGCGCCGATTGCAATAAGCGCGATGCTTCCAATTCGCATGCCCTCAACAGCAACTAGCAAAAAAGGCGCTGCGCAGATGAGCGACACTACCATGAACAAAAGCACGAGCGCGAGCACACCCAAGAACTTCGAAGCCGAGCGGGAGAGCGCCGATTTGAAATCGAGCCTCTCTTTTCGCAGAAGCTGTTCAACTAAGCTCGGGTACATGCTGTCGATTATCAGCCATATCGGCAAAAACGCGAAGAGCGCCCCCATGCCGATAAAATATCCGCTAGTCAGCGCCTGTGCCGCGAGAACTGCCCTCATCTCAGAGATCATGTAGCTGTAAATGAAAGCGTAAACTGTCACGGACACGAATTTCGGGGCGAAGAGAACAGGGTTTTTCGCAAGTTCGGAAAACGCCCTTCTAAGCAGCTCAAGAACGCCTGGCTCTTTTCGTTTCCCCTCTGGTTTTTTCATTTCATCCCTTAATCAGAACATCAGTATGCCGGAAGATGCCGGACGCCAGCCCTCAAGCGCCGCTAGAGCGTTCGTCAGCAAACCATCTTCTCCTCGTTTCGCATGCATCTGCAAGCCAACTGGCATGTTGTCAATCTTTCCGCACGGCCCACTAGCGGCAGGCACTCCTGCCAGGTTAGCGCTGCAAGTCAATATGTCCGCGAGATACATCTCAACTGGGTTCATGCTCCTCTCGCCTATCTTCCATGGAAGGCAAGGCATGGTCGGCCCGACCAGAAGGTCGCATTTCTCGAATGCGGAATCAAGCTCATCGCGCACCAATTTCCTGGCTTTCAATGTTTTTGTGTACCAAGCATCCCGGTGCTCCTTCATAGTGATGTATGTCCCGAGCAGGACACGGCGCTTGATTTCCTTTCCGAACGAGTTGCTTCTCGCTTCGCTTACCGAGTCAACCAGCGTTCTGTTCGCTTCAGATGGGAACCCATATCTGAGGCCGTCATATTTCTGCATCGCGCTAGAGAACTCCGCGCACATCTGAAGGTAATAGACTGGCACGGAGTGCTTTAGCAGTGGAAGGCGAACTTCAACTGTTTCAGCGCCTGCCCGCTCAAGCTTCGTGATTCCTGTTTTGACTGCCGCGCTCACTTTCGGGTCAGCGTTGTCGAAGAATTCTTTCGGGAAGCCGAGCTTTATGCCCTCTATCTTTCCAGTCATCTCCTCGAACTTTGGCTCAAGGGTGCACATCTCATCTTTTCCGTCCGGCCCCATTATAGCCGATAATAGAAGCCGCGCTCCGAAAGCATCAGGCGAGAACGGCCCTATCTGATCCAGGCTCATTCCCATATCAATTAGACCATAACGCGAGACAGTCCCATAAGTCGGTTTCATTCCAACTACCCCGCAGAACGAGGCAGGGCACCTAACGCTTCCGCCCGTATCGCTTCCAAGCGCCAAATCAGCAAAACCTGCAGCAACCGCAGCAGCACTTCCACCTGAACTCCCTCCCGGCACCCTGTCAAGGTCGTGGGGATTGTGTGTCGGATAGAAAGCGCTCTTTGTTGTATCGCTTCCGCACGCGAACTCATCCATGTTGCAGCTCGCGATGATTATTCCGTCAGCTGCTTCGATTCTTTCGATGACTGTGGCGCTGTAAGGCGCGTAATAATTCTCAAGCATCTTGCTCGCGCACGTCGCTCTCTTGCCTTTGATGCAGATATTGTTCTTGATGGCAATCGCAAGGCCAGCGAGCTTTCCAACTTTTTCGCCTTTCTTTCTCCTCGCATCTATCTCCTTTGCTTTCGCTCTTGCATCATCCGCGAACACATCAATTAGTGCCTTTACTTTCTCCTCATTCTTAGTTATCCGCGCGAGGTAATACTCGATGTTCTCGCTCGCGCTAAGTTTTCCTGACGCGAGATCGTTCACTTTCTTTTCTGTTACGCTTCCCATCGTATCATCTTCAACTCATTTTCATCGAACATCTATCAAGCCAGCTATTCTCAGTCAAGCGACTTCGGAGCCACTAGGAATTTGCCTTCCTTTCTCGTGAACAATTTCGTTATGTCATCCGGGTTTTTGCATTCGCTGATTACATCTTCGCGAAGCGCATTCGCTCCGTCAATCACATAGTCGTTTTCCTCTACCTTGTCAAGCCCTTCTATCGCGTTTATCTGCGCGAACTGGCCCAATATCCCTTCAAGGTCCTTCGAAATGACCGCCTTCTCCTCATCGGATAGCTTCAGGCGCGCTATTTCCGCGACACGTGTAAGGTCAATCTTCTCTTCTGCCATAATTATCTATTCTCCAGCAAGAATTATCTAGCTTAACATGCGCTTCTTGTAAAGTAATCGCTCGCTATCTCGCGGTATTTGTTCGCCAAAAGCTCCGGAAGCCCGATGAACTTCGCCCTGAGTATGAGCGGCTTGAAATTCTCTGGCACTCCGATTTGATTGGCATTCTTTAGCAAAGCGTTTATCGCTGTTTTCGCGTCCCGGACACTCCGTTTCTCGACTGCGACTATCCTGTCGTGTTCGATATGTATGTTGCTTGCGCCCTTGTGCCCTTTGATGAAATCCTCTACAGGCTTTCTCATCCGAACTTCAGGCCCGACCACTTTTTTCACGGCAGGAAGTTTCGCGCTCTCAAGCTCGAACATGATGACGCACTCGCCATTTCCGCTCCAGTGATAATACCCGAAAAGCCTGAATCCCTGTTCCTGCAATCCCTTTCCCAGCCCAACTGCGGTTTTTTTGAGCTGCGGCCAAAGGATGTCATCAACGACTGCGGGCGCCTTGAACTTGAGCGCGATTATCTCGGTGCCACGCGCCCTTGCCAGTTCCCTCACTCTCTTCGCCGAGTGCACCTCTTTCTCCTTGAAGAAGAATCCCTCATTCGGTTTTTTCAGGAACTCCCGGCAAGAGAGTATGAACCTATTGAATGATGTCTGCGAAACAACTGCCGCGACATTCCTGTTTTTGTCGACCGGGTCAATCACGATTAGCGGAGCATCGAAAACTTTGCGCAAGTCAACTCCATTGTTCAAATCCTCTATGTCTATTACTGGCTTGTTCCATTCCGCAGCCGCGTGAAGCAGGTTGTCGAACGAGCCGTATTTTAGTATTAGCAATTCGCACAAGTAGCCTGAGAAGCCTTCGACGCGCAATTCCGCTCCGTAGACCCCCAATGTCTTCAAAAATCGTTTCAGCAGGCGGACATCGTTCTTCTGAACGCCAGTCATGCGCTCGTTCACATATTTAGTGTGAAGCTGGCTCCTATCGACGCTCGAGCCTTTCTCCTCGATTCCGGATATTTTGAAGCACGGAACAATATCGACTTTGCACCCTTCCACTACCGCGCGAAGGTAAGGGTGCTCGGCATAGCCCACTTCCCACTTCGCGCCCCTCATAGCTTTCTTCGCATACGCGAGGCCCAACATCGTCATCTCGCGGTGGCTGTAACTCTTGGGAAAAAGCATGAAGATGTCAAAATCGTGGTTGCCCCGAAGGTTCGTGCCTTTCGCGAGCGAGCCCATGAGCGCGACATCGACGGATTTCGGGACCTCTTTCATTATGCGCGTGATAAGAAGATGAGCCAGTTTTCTCTCTTTCTCGCGCTCGCATGAATCAGGCGTGATTTTCGCGAGAATCTTATCTTACTTCATGGTTTCCTATTCGCCGGAAAAGCTTTAAATCAGGCGTGCTTCTCCTAGAATTAGCCTATCTGTTCGCGTGGTCTAAGAATTCGCATCATCCGCTCTAATTCTTGTGCTGCTTCCAGAACTCTTCCATGGCGAGCTGGTTGTAGCCGGCATCTTTTTGCTCTTTCGCTATCCTCGCGTCGACTCTTCGCAAAATCTCATCAGTTATCGCAGGCTTCGCTTCTGGCTTAAGGTTTGCCTCTATTTTCTCCTTCTTTGCGTGTGGGAGCGATTCGATGGCATCGACTGCTGTTTTCACGGGAAGAACGGAGAGTATCCCTGCGGCGACGCCAAAATCGCGCTTCTCAATATTGCGCTTTGCAGCTTCCAAAAGAGTCTTGTTTATG
>Ga0182027_10009084_pt1 | contig 14354 bp, 12 predicted proteins | sample 712E1DmetaG_FD_121300 | JGI IMG/M metagenome (GOLD analysis project Ga0182027, IMG submission 121300) | Permafrost microbial communities from Stordalen Mire, Sweden - 712E1D metaG (Illumina Assembly) | ecosystem: Environmental > Terrestrial > Soil > Wetlands > Permafrost | place: Sweden...
CCACTGATATGCGATCTACGGCGAACGGTGCGAGCCTCCAAGAGTGCAGGCATTGTTGTGGGGCAATTAGGGAATCCTATCGGTCATCAAAAGAAGAAATGGAGTGGAAAATTTCTGAAACTCCGGTGTGACGTTATCACGGTTGACACCTAATCGAGCTACCCACGGCCGTAACTGCCGCCAGTGAGGCTGCACCGCAGGCGTCCTTTTGGTCGGTCATGACGCCGGGCAAAACTGCGGTTTGGCTGCGTCTTTCTGGCTGAGAATGACTCTGGGGCACAGGCGGATGTTGGAGACGCGACGTCCTCGCCGCGTCTCCCTGGAACATCCGGGCTAGGCGGCCGCGCCATCCGCGGTCACCGCCGATTTTTTCGGGATGGTGATGGTGAGCACACCTTCCAGAAGTTCAGCGTGGAGCGCGTCGTAATCGAGGCTGAAGCCCAGCCGCAAATGGAGGCGGTAATCGCGCTGCACCGACTCGAGATGCAGCGCCCGCCAATTGGCGCGCACCAGATGGCTTCTCGGCGCGGTGACGATCAGGTCGGGTCCGCGTACCTCGAGGTCGACGCCGGCCGCATCCACGCCGGGGATGTAGAGGACGAGTTTCAGCGCATCCATCTGCTCCCGGCAGTCGTAGTGCGGTTGGCGGAATGCGCCCTTGCGCGCGAAAGCCGGGACGGGCTGCCTGAGTTTGTGGGAACGGATTATTTGATGCATGTGGATGGCTCCTTTCGTCGGTTTTCACCGCCGGATCTCCTGGGAAAAACGAACGACCGGGAAACGGTTTCGTTCAGGCCAGGCAGCCGGCGTCGGTGAAAGTGCTCCAGCGAGCGACGACCGGATGCATCTGGCCGCAGGAAACCTGCTGGACCACCTTCGTCGACGAAGTGCGGGCCGTGCGGCTGATGGACTGTGGCATCCGGGTCATTGGAATGAAGCGTGGTCACGATGCACAAAGCAGATCGTGCGCCAAGTTTTTTCTGCTGTGCCCCGGCTTTGGCCTCGCCGCTGTACTGCAACGCCGGGCTGGAAGAGCGGAGGATTGTGGTTATTCATGCAGCCAATCCCATGAGGACACCACTTGTTGACGCCACCACCACGATCGCCGAACTCAAGACCCGGGTGCTCGCTTTTGCCCGCGAACGCGAGTGGGAGCAGTTTCACTCTCCGAAAAACCTCAGCATGGCGCTGGCGGCGGAAGCCGGAGAATTGATGGAGCATTTTCTCTGGGCCGATGCCGCTGCCTCGCGGGCCCATTGTCAGGAACCCGAGCGGCGGCGGAAAATCGAGGAGGAAATCGCGGACGTCGTGATTTACGCCCTCGAATTTGCGAATGTCACGGGCGTTGATCTGGCCGCGGCCATTGAAACCAAGCTGGCCGCCAATGCGCAGAAATATCCAGTGGAGAAAGCCCGGGGCCGGTCAGAAAAGTACACGGAGCTCTGACAGGAGCCGGGCGGCTGCCGGCGGCTAGTCGGATCTTCCGCCCTGCCAGCCGTTAATCACCTGGGCAGCAGCTGCAGGCGCCGCCACAGCCACATCCGCTGCCGCGCGTAGCCTGGGGGAGGGGCGGACTCTTGCCGCCCAAACCCATGAAACCAAAGCCGCCGGAAATCACGCGGCGAACGGGATTCCTGGTGCGCGGATGCCGTCGGAGCGGACTGTCCTTCATACTCTGGACGATCTCGAACCGGACCGGCAGCTCATCCGGGTGTTGGGGAATTGTTTCGTAGACGTAGGTGGCCATCAGGTCAAAAGTGCCAAGGAGCAGGTAACAAGTACCAAGGAGCAGGAAACAAGGACCAAGTGGCAAGTAACAAAAAGACCCGACGAAAAGCTGATCGATCGGTTCGGGTGCCTGTCGCTTGATCCTTGGTAGCTGCTGCTTCTCACTGACTGCTTCTCTAGAACGTGTCCCCCTTCCATCCCCACATGCCGTGGCGCACGTCGATGAATTTCACGTAGACGCGCTCGGGCCGGATTCCGAGATGTTCATTGATCAATCCGCACAGGGTTTGGCTGAGCCGCTTCGTCTTCTCGGCGGGCAGTCCGATGCTCTTTAGTTCCAGAAAAGCCACGGGATCATCGGTTCCGGCGAATAACATCGGGGTGTCGGGTTGCAACGCGATCATCACGAACTCCTCGGGCTTGCCGAGTTCCCGGGCCACGAGCTCCGACGCATGCTTGAGCACTGTGCGTTCGGCCTGTTGCGCAAGAGGGAGATTGGTCTGAATCTTTAGATAAGGCATGGGGTTCCTCAATTGGGTGGTTTAGCTAGCTCGCAGTGCTGCCTCTACGCGGGCAAGTATATGTAGTTTGCCGGCGACTGTCGAATGGGAAGCCCGCCGGCCGCTGTGCGCTTGCGGCGCGGTGCCCGGCCTGTTGAATCGGCGCCATCACAGCCATGGCCATCAACAAGAACAAGGTTGTCCGGAATTTCTACATCCTGCCGTGCTGTTTGCTGCTGCTGAATCTTGTGAACAGCGTCGTCAGCTACAAAGCAGGGGTCATTGCCGACCCTTTCCTGCGGACGGCGGTGGTGATCCTGCTGGTGCTCTTCGGCAGTTCGTTGACCGCGTTCGTGGTCGCGCCCGCTTTGACCGCCGCCGTCCGTTTGCTGCACCAGTCGAGTCGTCGGGGCGCCGGTGAGCTGGGCGAGATCCTTTTCTTTTTGGTCCTGGGAGGGGTCGTTTTCTGGCTGTACTACCGGCTGAGCTTCCACGGTGCGGTGTCCATCGTACCACCTGGCTGGCGGAACTAGTTGACCTGGGGTGGTCAGGCGGGCGCGAGGCCCTAACCTGACCACCGCGATGACAACTAACCATCAACAGGCTGCCCCCCAGCGAAGCTGCCCCACAAGGCGTAAAACCGCACCGGCTCATCAAGCTGGGCGTGAAGAACCTGGTGGTGCGGCCGCGCAATTGGGACGAGTACGGTAAACAGGTGAAAACCGACCGACGCGATGCCTTGGCGTTGGTGTCGTGCTTGGACCGTTATTTGGGCGGCCAACCTGGAGGCGTTGGCGGTCATTCGGGTGCCGAGCAAACCGGAAGAGCAGAGTCGCCGCGTGACGCGGCAGCGCGCGCAACTGCTGGCGGAGCGCAAACGCCTGACGGTCCAGGGACTGAGGATTCCTCGGGGGAACGGCGATTCCGCGGGTCCATCACCAGGCACGGCAAGCAGCCTCAGCCGGCCCAAACAACTCCGCCACTCGCCGCGGCCTGATCCTTGCCGGTCGTCTCCAAAATGGCGCAGCCATTTTATTCTAGCAGCGCGGAGGACGAAGTCCTGCACGCTGCTAGCCCGCTCACGCCTTCGGACGGAAGGCCGGCATGAGCGCCTCATTCGTGTCGAGACGCGGTCCGCCGATCAGATCGACGCAGTAGGGAATGGCCGGAAATACAGCTTCGAGATTCTCGCGGATGGCTTTGGGCCGGCCGGGCAGGTTCAGGATCAGCGTCCTTCCCCGGATACCCGCGGTCTGGCGCGAGAGGATGGCTGTGGGTACGTGGTGGAGCGAGGCCGCGCGCATCTGCTCGCCAAACCCGGGCAACAGCTTCTGACAGACCGCGACCGTGGCTTCGGGCGTGACGTCGCGCGGCGCCGGTCCAGTGCCCCCCGTCGTTATCACCAGGCTGCAGCCTGCTTGATCGGCCATCCGCCTCAGTTCCGTTTCGATCACCGGCTGCACATCGGGGACGACTTTGTAGTCCACCTCGAAGGGAGAGGTGAGCCATTCGCGCAACAGCCCGACGACGGCCTGGCCGGGGATATCCTCATACGCGCCGGTGCTGGCCCGGTCGGAGACATTGATGACGCCGATCTTGATCATGGCAGGCTGAACCACGGATGACACGGATAAGACGAGCCCCGATCCGGGTCAATCCGCGCGGCCCGCGGTCAAAAATTGTTGGCGGATTTCCTCCGGGGTGCGGCCGGCCGCGCGAAACGCCCGCAGGCTCAGGGGGTCGTGGCGCTTGGCCAGCCGGACGCCATGATCATCGGTCACCAGCGGGCAATGAAAAAATGCCGGCGGCGTGAGGCCGAGCGCATGATAGAGCAGGAGTTGGCGAAAGGTGGACAGCAGCAAATCGGCGCCGCGCACAACCTCAGTGATGCGCATCGCGGCATCGTCGACCACGCAGGCGAGCTGATAGGCCGGCATGTCGTCCTTGCGCCACACAATGAAATCACCAAAATGCACGCCGGTGGTCGCGGTCTGCGGACCGTAGCGCCCATCCGTAAAGGCGAGCACCGCGCCGTCGGGCACGCGAAAACGCCAGTTCGTGCCTGCCCGTGGTTCCAGGGAGGCACCGGGCGCCAGACCATCGCGCAGGGGAGGACGGCACGTGCCGGGATAGAGGGGCTCGTCGGGCGCCCAGGCTTCACCCGGCGGGGCTTCATGCGGTGCGCCGGCTGCCTCGTGCACATCGCGCCGCGAACATCGGCAAGAATAGACGGCCCCGCTGGCGCGGAGTTGTTCGATCGCCGCGACGTAATGGGTGCGCCGTTCGCTCTGGTTGTAGGGCCCGTAGGGTCCGCCGACGTCCGGCCCCTCCTGCCAGTTGAGACCGAACCACCGCAGATCTTCCAGCATCGCCGCCGTGAAATCCGCCCGGATGCGCGCGGCATCAAGATCCTCGTTGCGCAACACGAGTGCGCCGCCCGCCGCCTGGGCGCGTTGCTGCGCCGTCCAGAACGTCCGCGCATGGCCGAGGTGCGGATAACCGGTCGGAGAGGGTGCGAGCCGCCCGCGATAGAGAGGGTCAGAAACCACGCGAGAACCCCTAGACGGGAGGCCAGAATTGCACAACGCGATTTGGTTTCGGCTTTAATCCCGGCCCGTCCCTGTCATCGGTGGAGGAAATCATGACCAGGCTGATCTGTGTTTATTGCTCCTCTAGCGACGAGCTCGACGCCAAATATTACCGGGAGGCAGAGCGTTTCAGCCGTCAGTTGGTGGCGCACGGCTGGGGTCTGGTCTATGGCGGCGGGAACCGCGGCGTGATGGGCGTGGTGGGCCGGACGGTGAAAGCAGCGGGCGGTCGCGTCGTGGGGATCATTCCCGAGTTCATGAAAGTGCGCGAACTGGCCCTGGATGACGCCAGCGAACTCATCACGGTTCCGACGATGCGGGAACGCAAACAACGGATGGAAGAGCGGGCGGACGGATTTGTCACCCTGCCGGGGGGAATCGGGACCCTGGAGGAATTCACCGAGATGTTAACGCTCCGTTACCTCAATCTCGTGCACAAACCCATTCTCCTCGTGAATCAGGACGGTTATTACGATGACCTGTTGCGCTTCTTTGCCCGCATGACCGGAGAGCATTTCAAATCGGCCGGGCTGCATGACCTGTTTACCGCGGTGAATTCGGTCGACGACGTATGGTCGCACCTGGAGCAGCCGAAGCCGTTCACGGTCGATGAACTCTGGCGCGAGGGTGAGCCCGCCGGCTGACGCCGCTCTGAATCGTGCCGCGGTCCTTCGGACTAAAGCTTCTTGACCGCGTAAGCCATGGCGTCGGCGATCCGGTCCAGATCGTCATCGCTGTGCAAAGCGGAGATGGCGGTGCGGACGAGGTCCTTGCCCGGCGGAACGGCGGGCGCGATCGACATGACGGTGAACACACCCTTCTCGAGCAATGCCTGCCAGAACCGGTAGACAAGTTCCTTTGAACCCAGCACGATGGGAAGGGCAGGCGTCTCGCTGTCCCAGGTGTCGAGGCCTAGCCCCTTGAGCATGGCGCGATAGTGGCGCACATTCCGCCACAGACGCTCGAGGTGTTGCGGTTCTTGCTGGATGACGTCGAGCGCCGCCAATGCGCACCCCGCCTGGCTCGGACTGATGGCGGCGCTAAAGATGGTCTGCTTTGAGTTGAAGCGAAGAAAGTCGATGACCTTGCGTGAGGCTGCCACGAAACCGCCGGTGCTGCCGAGTGATTTGGACAGGCTGCCGCACAGAACGTCGACCTGGTCGTTAACGTGGAGATGATCGGCGGTGCCGCGCCCCTGGCGCCCGAGCACGCCGAAGCCATGCGCATCGTCCACGACGAGAAATGCGCCAAACTCATCTGCGATTGCGGCGATCTCACCCAAGGGCACGATGTGTCCTTCCATGGAGTAGACGCCTTCCACCACAATCAGTTTGGGCGTGCCATGGGGGACGGTCTTGATGAGGGAGCGCAGGTCCTCCGGATTATTGTGGGAGAAGCGCTCGACGGTTGCCATCGACAGCCGGATGCCATCCCAGATACAGGAGTGGATGTTCTTGTCGGCGAATACCACGTCGCCCTTCTGGGCAAACGCGGCGACGCTCGACAGGCAGGAAATATAACCGGCCGCACTGACGAAGGAGGCTTCGCGATTGAGGAACGCCGCGAGCTTCTCTTCCAGCTCGACATGGTAGGCCCGCGACCCGTTGGAAATGCGCGCCCCGGTGGTGCTGGACCCCCACTGCAACATGGCGGCGCGTCCCGCCTCGATCACCTTCGGGTGGAAGGACAAGCCAAGGTAGTCATTGCTCGCCAGCATGATCATCTCCTCGCCATGGAGGCGGACGTGCGCTCCCTGTTGCGCCTCCATCGTGTGATAGAAAGGCTTGTATTTGAGGAGCATCTTGGTCGCGTAGTCGTCGTGACAACGCTCCAGAATCGCCTTTTTCTTCCAGTTCAAGAGGGTGAGTGCCATGGGTCGGACTTCAACGCTGATTCACGGGCAAGGGCATAGCAAATCGAAAGCCCGAACGAGCTGGTTTGATCTCTTCCGACAGGATTCCAACCCAGTTCGGCCGTCGTGAGTCAAGGATCCCGTCGCTTCAGCGTCCGCATCCAGTCGGCGAGTTCCCCGGCATAAGTGGACCAGGTCTTGAACGTCCGGCTTTGCGCCGCTGTCGTCAGATAATCGAGGCGCTCCGGATCGGACAGCAGGGCCGCGATGGCCTCCGCGAGCGCCGGCGCATCGACGCTGGCGAGTGCCAGGCATCCGCCGCCGCGGGTGGACTCGCCCAACGCCCCCTGCGCGGAGCTGATGCACGGCTTGCCGTAGCTCAAGCTTTCCAGCACCGGCAGGCCGAAGCCCTCCATCAGCGAGGGATAGACGGTGAAGGTGCAGGCCCGATAAGCGCGCGAGAGAAGGGCTTCCGATGCCGGACCGTCGTAGCGAAGAGGGCGGTTGGCGGCCTGAAGGGCACGGAGTCGGTCGAGCGCGGGGCGGCCGGTCTCAGGGTGCACGAGGCCGATCAGCTGGAGCTCAAAACGAAGACCGCGCCGCCAGAGCATCTCGCAGGCTTCGAGCAGGGCCAGGTGGTTCTTGCGTCCCTCGATCGAGCCGACACACAGCACCACGGGCGCGGCATTGGTCGCGGTCGTGTGGCCGAATGGCGCCGGAGCGGGCCGGTCAATGCCGAGGGGGAGTCCGATGACCGGCGGCGGATCGGCGATACCGAGCCAGCACCAGTATTCAACCAGGACGGCCTGCGATTCGGCAGAATTCGCGGCGACACCGTCGAAGCGCAGCAATTCCTGCAAATACGCGGGATAGCGGGCCACGGTCTTCTGCGGAGACAACTCAGGAACGCGGAGGGCAATGGCATCGTGAAACAACGCCACGCGCGGGCCCGAGATTCCGGCCAAGAGCCCGGGCAGGGCGCGCCCGACCACGGAGGAGAAGATCTCGGGCTCGATCAGCCAATCCCCCGACGGCACCCGGCGAAACCCGGTCGGGGCGCGACCGCCGAGCCATCGCCGGATATGGCCGCTGATTCTCGCCGGCAGCGGCCAGCGGCTGCCGCGGGTTCCTGCCACCTTGGCGTGAGGGGGTGCAAGGTTGCCCTGCTCCCAGCGGCGCAACAGACGCCACGTGGACTCATACGGATCATGGCAGATCGGCACGACTTCGTCCGACCGCTCGCGCAACGCCCCGTGGAGCGCCCGGCCTACGCGCTGGATGCCCGTATGCGCCCGCGTGTGGCTGGTGTGGGTGAGATCGATCAGGATCCGGGTCATTGCGCTAGAGAAGATTTCTCCGACACAACCATCTTCGGGTCGAAGATCATGAAACCGAGCCGCCGCGAATCGGGCTGGGAGTTTTCCAAAACAGGTGGAGCGTCCGTCGACAGTTCCAATACCATGTGTCCGGTCGTCACGACCAGCGGCGGCAGATTGAAGATGGTCAGGGTTTGTGTGATGGGCCCGCTCCAGATTCTTTGTCCATCCACCTGCGCCGTGACCGTGCGCGGCGTCAGCGCCCGCATCTTCAGGGTCAACCGCACCTCGACACTTGCGGGCCGGGGCCAGGCGTGGATGTCCAGCCGGCCATGGGATTCGGCCCAGACCCAGCGATGGCGGGAATTGTGTTCGCTATTGAACCAACCGGCGCCGGGCTCGACGAGGGCTTCCACCCGACCTTGGCACGCCACCGCAAAATCGCGATAGGGCGGGAGATCATTAAACACAAACAAACCGGAAAAGATCGTGAGATTGCACGCCAATAACCAGGCGAGCGGCGCCTGCGTGCGCACCGCCAGCACGTTGCAGGCGAGATTGAGCGGCAGCAGCACCCGGACGGCGGCGCCCGGAAAACCCTCCCAGACCGCTGGGCCCAGACATAACAGCAGTGCGGTAAACACCGCGCCCAGGCGCCACCAGGGATCCGCCGGCCGGCGCCAGGTCAGGATGAATGCCGCTTGGAAGGTGAGACCGGCCGTGGCTAGCAGAGTCCGCCAGGCGAATGGCTGGGTGTCCGGTTCGACCATGGCGCGGAGGCAATCGTGCCATTTGGTCAGAAGACCGGCGACCGGCCAGGCGAAATTGCGCGAGCCTGTCTCAACGGCTCCCCCGACCCGCCAGTGAACGTAGACCAGCCAGAGAACCAACGGTGCGGCGGCGAGCAAAGCCCAGAGCAAACCGCGCATCAGGCCGGTGCGAGATTTCGGCGGATAGTGGAAGAACGCCACCGAGGCCAGAAGTGATGTTTCACGCGTCAAGGCCGCGGCGGCGAGCCAACCGGCCGAACTTCGGATGTGCTCCCGTTCCGCGTCCCACAGGGCCAAAGCCACTAGAAGCAGCGCCGGAAGGTCAATGAGCGCGAGGCGCACGCTGCTCAACACGCCGGCCGAAAAGAGCAATCCGATCCAGGCGAGGGCTCCACGGGTGTCCGTCACGGGCAATTTCCTCCAGAAGACCGCGGCCAGCAGCAACCAGCAGACAATGTTCAGGCTCGCGTAAACCTGCGCGATCCAGGCCGGCTGACCGGCAGCCAGCAGCCAGGCTGCGGCCGGAAACAGGATGCGCCGCGCCCGGTAGGCGAGTGAATCGACTGCGGGCCGCAGTTCGGCGGCATCCAGCAACGGATGGTAGGCCACCTGCGAGTATTGCATGCCGTCGTACGGGGCCCAACCCTGGTAGGGAAAAACGGGGAACTCGCGAAAGGCGGCGATCGCGGTGGCTTCGTGCGCCTCGTCGAATTGCAGGAACGCCGTAAAACCGTAGATCGGATGCCAGCAGCGCGCGATGGTCCAGAGAAACAGCATGACCGCGACGGCAGCGGCCAGTGGCAGAGGACGGGCTAACCGCAGCAATCGATTCATTGGGCCGCTCCTGGAAAATCATAGCGCCAGACGGTAGTGTCGTGGACCGAGGCGATTTTGGTCCAATGGCCCGTCAGATGCTTTCGAAATGCACCCTGTTCTGAAATTTCAAACGAATACAGCAACGCATAGACCGGCCGGCCAGCCGCCGCACAAGCCGCCACAATCCGTTCGAACTCGGACGAAGAGATCGTGTCCCAACGGAATACCGTGAACTTCGTGTAGTAGAAAAGCGCGCCGCTGGTCTGCATCGACGCCACGACGGCGTTGGCGGGCAGATGCGATTCCAGCCACGCGGCGCCGTCGATGTAGGTTCGTTCGCCAGAATTGATGTCGGCCAGCTCGAAATGCCGGAACCAAAGAAAGCCAGAGACGAGGATCGGGATCGCCGCCCAGGCCAGCCACCAGGCTCGGGGCGCGAGCTTGAACCGGTTGGCCAGCGCCCGGGCGACGAGGAGGGCGGCCACCAGCAGGGGCGGAACCGCCGGCAGAATGAAGCGAAGATACCACCAGGTCTCGTGAGTGCAGAAATAGAAGAGATAGAATCCGAGAAAGACTGCGGGCCAGGCGGCGAGCAATGCGAACAACCGTGGCTGGCGATGCCGCAACACCGGCAGACCGAGGCAGAGTACGACGAGCGGGGTGAACAGCGCCGGCAGCCATTTCGCATAGTGGAGAAGCGTCGCCGGAACGTAGGTCGCCGAGAAAAGCCAGCCCACCTCGCCGTAACCGGTCGTGAAGGCGTGGCCGTAGGCGCTCCGGTTGACGGCGGCAAGGAAGATCGCACCGGGTAACCCCCCGGCAATCAACAGGAGCCATCGCCGGAGGCCGAGGCCGAGCGCGATGCCGATGGGCACAAGAGTCAGAAGATTGGTGGGACGGTCCAACACCGCGAGCGACAATACGACGCCCGCGACGAGCGCCATCCCGGGGCGTTCCCGGCTCTTCCACGCGCAAAGGATCGCAGCGGTCACCCAGGCTAGGGCCGGCATGTCACTCATCAGCTGCAGAGACATCAGGATATACAGCGGGCTCGCCGCCAGCAGCATCGCCCCGAGCCAGGCCCAGCCCGCTTCCAATCCGAACTCGCGTCCCAGCAAATAGACCAACCACAAGCCGAACAGGGAATGGAAAACGATGGTAAGCGAGGGTGCCAGATTCCATCCCGCGACATGGGCCACCGCCAGGAGCAACAACGGCAGGCCCATGGGGTATGTCGGAACCATGCTGACGCGATCCGCTCTTGGAATGAAGCCCAACGGAACGTAGGCATACGAGGTCAGCGTTTCCGGATTCAACCCCGGCACCTGACGCATGGGCGCGATCAAGCTCGCGTGGTCCAGCAGACGGGCGTTGTTCATGTACCCAGATGAATCCGCGCCGGCGGCATAAGCGGCGGAGTACCGCAGCAGCATCAAACCATAGAGGGCGAAGGCGAGCAACGGCAACCAGAGTGCCCAACGAATGCGGAAAAGCGCGGTCGAGCCCGGCCCGGGATGAGGTAATGGCAGATTCATTTTTGCCTAACGGCTGCGGGGCGTGTTTGTTTGTTTTCCGCGGATTAGATCAACCTATTTCTTCTTTGCGGCGCAAACCAACTCAGGGTGCTGCCGCCGTGAGGATTGGGTCATAGATGGCAAAAGCCAGCACGCGATAGGGCGAGGAGTTTTCCGCGACCGCGGGCGAATCCGTCGTTAGGTCCAGGAGGGCGTGCCCATCCGCCAGAGGGCAGAAGAACATCGCGCGCGTCGACTTGCTGTTCACCCTGCCGGACCACAGCACCTGTTCGCCCTGCCGGATGACGACGGTGCGTGGCGTCAGGCTGCGGAGAGCGAAACTGACGGCGAGGGGTTCCGTGCGGTGCGGCCATGCGTCGATGTTCAAGCGGGCAGAACTCCGGCTCCATGACCAGTTGTGGCGCGCACTTTGTTCAATCTCAGACCAGTTGCCATCCGGGTCGGAGAGTTGCGCAAACCCGGCGGCGCGAATCGCCGCCATGTCCGCCGGAGGATCGGGAGGGAAGAACAGGCTGGGGAATCCGGCGACCACGACGAGGTTGCCGGCCAACAGCCAGGCCGGCGAGACGCGGCAGCGGCGGGCGAAGACATTGAAGGCCAGGGCGAGCGGCAGCAACAGGCGGGTCGCTCCGCCAGCCGCGCCCCGCCACATGGCGTCATCCAGGAAACACATCAGGACGACATAGGCGATGCCGAGTCGCCACCACGGGTCGTCTTCCCGCCAGCGCCGGAGGAAAAAAAACGCGGCTTGCACCGTGATGCCGATGACGGCCCCGAAGCCGATCCACGCCATCCCCAGGTCCTGGCCCTGAAGGATCGACGCGAGGCTGTTCAGCCATTCGTCCAGCAGACTGTTGAACGGCCACGCGACATAGCCGTCGATCTGTTTGCTCGAACCGAGGTGCCAGCCGGCGACGACCGTTGAAAGGGCGACTAGCGCGAGCGCCGGCAGCCAGCGCCGAAGATTGGACCGCGAAAACCAGGGGGCATTGCCCAAGGCGGGCAGGGCGAACAGCGTCGCGCTGCGGCCGACGCCGGCCATTCCCAGCAGCCCCGCAGCCCAGCCATGACGCCGGCGTTCAAGGGCCAGCATCGACGCGGCGAGCAGGGCCAGCGTGATGAGGTCGGTCAAGGCGAACCGGATGCTACTGAGGGCGCCGGCGGAAAACAGGATTCCGCCACGCGCCAGCCAGTCGCGCCAGTCGTTCCCTGGAACCAGGCGCCATAACAGTCCGGCCAGCGCCAGCCAGGCGAGCAAATTGCCAAGCAGATAAACGCGCCGGACCGGCGGTGACTGGTCGATCGGCAGGCGCCACACCAGAGCCGGAGTTTCCGGGGATCGAACGGAAACCACCGCCGGAGGAGCGGAGGTATCGTCGGATTCATAGTGCCAGATCTCCAGTTCGGAGCTCAGGCCGGCGACCCGGGTCCACTGTCCCGGCATGTGCTCGTGCAAAGCAGCTTCGGCTTCGAATGGGAACAAGGCGGCGTAGAACGGACGGTGGCCATTGCGCAGAGCGGCGAGTATGCCCGGGCGATTGTCCGCGTCGCAGGAGTCCCATCGCAGGAAGGTGAAGTCGGTGTAATAGAAAAGGGTGCCGCTCATCTGCATGGACAGGATCACTGCATTGCCGGGCAGATGGGCCCGCATCCATCTTGCGGCTTCCGGATAAACCCTGGTGTCGTGCTCGATGTTCAGGGAGGGGAGGCGTTTGTTCCAGTAAGCGGAATTGGCGATGATTGCGACCAGCGCGAAGGCGAACACTTGGGTCCGAGCAAGAGGCCAGCGGCGGCCGACGCCAGCCTGCCTTGCCACCAGCAGGCCGCCGACGACAAGGGGCGGAATAGCGGGCAGCAGAAAGCGCAGATACCACCACGACTGATGCGTGCAATCATAGGCCGAATAGAAGGCCGCAAAGACCAAAGCCCACACGCCCAGCAGCGCGGCCTTGCGCGGCTCCGTGCGCGCGAGCCAGGGCAGGCCGGCGGCCAGCAACACCACCGGGGTGAACAGGGCCGGCAGCCAGCGCGCGTAATGCCACAACGTGACGCCGATCCATTGGCGGCCGAATTCGTAAAGGAAATTGCCGTAGCCTGTAGTGAAGATGTGGCCGTAGAGGGAAAGACTGTCGAAACCGTAAAAAACCGCGCCTGGAAGCCCGCCGGCGATCAGCAGAAGCCAGCGGCGCGGCGAAAGTCCGAGGGCCACGGCGATCGGCGCGAAGACCAGCGCGTTGGTTGGGCGGATGAGGACCGCCATGGCAGTGGCGGCGCCGGCGGCGAGCGCCCATGCCGCCCGCTCCCGGCTGCGCCAGGCGGCCAGAATGGCGCCCGCCGTCCAGACCAACGCCGGCACGTCGCTCATCATCTGGAGCGAATAGTTCAAGTAGAGCGGACTGGCGGCGATGATGGTCGTGCCGAGCACCGCGCCGCGGCGGGAGAGTCCCATCGTGCGACCGAGCGCGTAGGCAAGCAGCAAGCCGAGGAAGGCGTGGGCGTACAGCACCGCATCGCCGGCGTGTTCCCAGCCAACGAGCGGAGCCGCCGCGGCGACGAGCAACGGCAGCCCGGCCGGATACGTCGGCACCATGCCGTTCCCGTCGGGCGCCGGCAAGAAACCGAGAGGGACAAACAGCATGCTCCGCCGTTGTTCGGGCGTGAGGCCGGACAACACGCGGGGCATCGCATGCAGGTTGCCGGCGGCGAGCAACCGCGCGTGGTTCATGTAACCCGAGGCATCCGAGCCGGCCGCATAGGTTCCGATATGCCGCGCGAGCACCACCGCATAGACGGCCAACGCGAGCATCGCCAGCAGGACGCCGGGTCGCCGCCACCACGGCGACGAAGGAGCAGCGGACACGGTAGCTGGATCGATCATGGGAGCGTTTTCACACCGACCGGCGGTACCGTCAGGTTTAACTGCAGATCTTGCAGTTTGAACAAAACCAGGCGGTTGTCGGTGGGCTCGCGTGGCGCGGGTGGTTGTGGGGTTCGAAACTCGACGCGGGTCCCGCCGGGCGGGAGCAGAAACCGGGCTGGGCGAACAAGGCGGCCCGTGCCCGCAACGGAGCCAGCCCAGAGGCGGACGTCGCGGACGGCGACTTCCAGATCCCGGGAATTAACGCTCTCCACGACAAACGACAATTCAGCTTCCAGCCTCTGTTGGGTCGGGTTGGTGATCAGCAGGTCCGCCTCTTGCTGCGCGGCCCAGCGCCAGCTTTCCCGTTCATTCCATTCGAGGTCGGACCA
>Ga0182027_10009085_pt1 | contig 14353 bp, 9 predicted proteins | sample 712E1DmetaG_FD_121300 | JGI IMG/M metagenome (GOLD analysis project Ga0182027, IMG submission 121300) | Permafrost microbial communities from Stordalen Mire, Sweden - 712E1D metaG (Illumina Assembly) | ecosystem: Environmental > Terrestrial > Soil > Wetlands > Permafrost | place: Sweden...
AGCTCCATTCACAAGGAGAACCTGGCCCGGACGTGCGGCAAGTGTCACGGTGCGCAGTCACGCGAGTACTTGAGCTCGGTGCACGGCCGCGCGGTGACCCACGGCATCCACGACAGCCCGAGCTGCACCAACTGTCACGAAGAGCACCGCATCCGGCCGCCCTCTGACATACGCTCGCCGGTCAACCGCGCCAATCTGTCGACCGTCACCTGCGCCAAGTGTCACCAGAACGCGGAGATGGCGGCCAAGTATGGCCTGCCGCCCGACGTCATCGAGTCCTATGAAGACAGCTACCACGGCTGGGCCATCAAGCGCGGCGGCAAGGAAGTCGCCGTCTGCATCGACTGTCACAATACCCACGCTATAGGCAGCGCCTTGGATCCGACCTCCTCGATCAACAAGGCCAACGTTGTTGCCACCTGTGGCCGGTGTCACGAGCAGTCGAGCGCGGCCTTTGCCGCGAGCTACACCCACGTGCTGGCGCACGGCCGCCGCATGGCCCACGATTGGGTTCGCCTGTTCTATCTATGGCTGATCGCGCTGGTGTTGGGCGGGATGCTCGCCCACAACCTGGTCATCTATGGGCACGAGCTGCGCCGGCATTATCGCGAGACCGAGCGGGAGCCGGCCGTGCGCCGCATGACCCGGGCCGACATTTTCCAACACTGGGTGCTCCTGATTACATTTTTCGGCCTGGCCCTGTCGGGCTTCGCGTTGCGCTTTGCCGATTCGTGGTGGGCGCATGCTCTGACGGACATCGGTGTTACCGAAGAATTCCGACGCTATTTCCACCGCATCATGGCGGTCGCGATGGTGGCGGCGGCATTCCTGCACATTTTCATGCTTCTGTTGACCAGGCGCGGCAGGATGTTTACCCGCCAAATGCGGCCGGGCCCGCGGGACATCGTGGACGCCTGGAAGAACATCCGCTTCTATATGGGCCTACACCCCGAGAAACCGATGTTTTCGACTTTCGACTATACCCAGAAGGCCGAGTACCTGGCCCTGGTCTGGGGCACGGCAGTCATGGCGGTAACGGGCATGATCTTGTGGTTCCCGTCACGGGCGACCGACTTTTTGCCGGCCTGGGTCGTACGGGTGAGCGAAGTGGTGCACTTCTATGAAGCGATCCTGGCCGTTTCGGCGATTTTCATTTGGCACTTGTTCTTCGTAATCTTCCGGAGAGAGGTCTACCCGATGAGTTGGACGTTCGTGAACGGCCGTATGCCTCTGTCCGAGTGGGAGCACCATCATGGACGGGCCGCGGGCGAGCTCAAGCGTGCGGACCAGCCGGAGCCGCTGCCCGGAATCGAGAAGCCGGAAAAGTGAGGATGTGACCGTGGCGGCTTGACGTGTCGGTCGCACGCATGACCACAACCGGGGTCGCCTGGTCGCTCGACCCAGGCCGGTTTCGAGGGTCGCGGGTCGGTCACCCGGATGAAATCTAGATGAAAAATGTCGATGAAGCGCTCCGCCTCATGCTGGCGATCTAGTAGGGTGTCATCGGTCCCGGCAAACCTCGGGGTGCGCCGTTGCGCGAGATGCAGCGACTGTCAGAACTGAGTGCTCAGCGCAACCGAGAGCCTCATTTGGGCCATTTCTTTCGTGCTCATGGGCTTGTGGAATTGTGCAGCCTGCTTGGGAGTGATGATATCCGTGTGATATTTGAGAACGTATCTGATCCCCTCCGCCTCGTCGGCGTTCGTTTCGCCCTCCGTCATGCCGGCGGTTTCGCTGTTGAGGCCGAAGCTGCGGGGATCGAGATTGTACGAGCCGCCCACGCCATATCTGCCGTCAGCGACAGCGTGCTTGGCATGTAGTGTGCCCAAGGCCACGCCGTTCGGATCCTTCTTTTTGGGGTTCCACTCGGCGATGACGAGCTTGCCACCGTTCTTGATTGTTTCCGGATCCTGGTTGACCGCAAGCAGCTCCTGATAAAGGTAGCGAGAAGCGAATGCCATTTGGGGCAGGTCATTGGATTCCGCTGAGTTGGTGATAATCGTCACCTTGACCCCGCGGCGGGCCGCGTCTTTGAGCGCGTCGATATGCGCCTGGTCGTTGAGCAACATGTTCTTGCGGGCTTTTGCCGTATTCTTGTCATCTGGGATGAAGTAGGCGTTTTCTACCAGCAACTCCTTCTGTGCAGCGCGGAAAAGGTGCGTATACGCCTGGTGGATATACGTCTCTTTATATTGATCGCGCGGCCGGCTCTGGACAAAACGAAATATGGTGCGCCTGGTTACAAATTTTCTGGTCGGAGCCTCTTTGACCCAGGCGTCCACCATGGCCTGCGACACGGCGTTCACCTTGACCGGATAGTTGAGATCGGAAGGCTTCAGCCTTCGCCACGCAGTCCAGGCCTTGTTGGTGACATCGCCCAGACTTTTCTTGATGTCCTCCTGGTCCTTGTAGTTGCGGTCGAACGTAGCCGCTATGTCTGCGACCTGCGGGCCCTTTTCCAGCCGGTCACTATCGCGCCAGCAAGTCTTTACCTCTGATCCAAGGTCGAAGTATTCGTTGGCCACATTTCGTCCGCCGATGATCGCGACTCGAGTCTTTGGATCTTCAGCGTCCACGACCAACATCTTGTCGTGGAATCTCTTGTCGATTTGGCCGAGATCTTTGGTCGACATCTCGTTCAGCCACCCCAGACCCGCAGCTTCGTACCCTTCGACCGTGATGCCATGCAACATCAGATCGTAGTACATACACTGGGTGGGAAAATCGAGATTGGACGCGTAATCGACGACGACACGAACATCAAGGCCCTGCTTTTTTTTCTCTTTGAGAATCTTGGCAATGGCTTGGCCGGCTTCGTCGTTTCGGAAAATCAAGGCCTGCATTCGAATCGAAGTTTTGGCGTTCTGCAGTATCTGAATCCGAGCTTCGAATGCATCCCGCCCATTATCAAGCAAGGCCTCCTGACTCTCCGAGGCCGCGTGCACCGGAAACAAGCCTTTTTTGCCAACTCCAGGCACGGGGCTGCCTTCAAACTCCTGGGCCCAGAAGTCTTGCGCTTTAGGAACGCCGGAGCCCTTGACCGCGGCGTCACCGGGGGCCAAAATCTTTTCTGCTTGCTCCTGCGCGTGGGTTCCCGGCACAGGCTTGGGCGCCGAGCTGGCGACACGGGAATAGGTTTCCTGCGCCTGGGCCTCCACTTTGGCCGCTGCGTTCGCCACTGTTGTCCCGACTGTGTTTGCAGCGCGTTTCAGCTCCGCAAATGCTTGGGTTGCGGTCAGCGCCGCAGAAGAGCTCGAGGACGAAGGTCCGACGGTACCGCTTTTCTCTGCCATGGTGTAGTTTACCTCTCCGTTAGTTTAGCACCTCTCTACCCTCATGAAGCTTGCCATAATTCGCCGATTTTGGCCACTCCTGCCTGCGCTGCCGCTGCACTCTACCGGTACGCAAACAGCATCGCGTAAACAATCCAGATCACGATGCCAAAACCGATGACCAGCGCGGTCGTGCCGAAGATCCGGATCGCGCGCATGACAACTGCCGGGGTTGGCTCGACCAAGTGGCTCTGGAGCTCTCCGGAAGCCACCAGGGCTTCATATTCGTCGGGCTTGTCGCGCTTGAACTCCTCCAAAGGCATCGAGCCGGTAAAGATCACCGTGTCCATCGGAAACTTTTCCGGCCGCAGGTGCGTGTTGAAAAAATGCACGGTAAAGATAAAGCCCGTCGCCAACAGGGCCTCGTCCGAGTGAACGATGGTCGCGACGTTTAACGCCCAGCCCGGCAAAAAACGCGTAAAAAAAATCGGAAACCACAGGGTCAAGCCGGTCGAGCCGATGACGAAAATGCCCCAGAACACCGCAAAGTAGTCGAACTTCTCCCAGTACGTCCACCGGCCGAAATGCGGCCGCGGCCCGCGGCCCAAGAACCATTTGAGCGAGCCGATGAACTCGGTCAGATCCCGGCGCGAAAACATCGTGCTGTTGGGTCCAAAGATGAGCGCCTTCCATGACGGATACTTCGTCCGGCGCAGGCGCAGCAGATCGAACACGTGCGTCAGAAACACGCCCACCATCAAGATCGCCGCCAAACGATGGATCAGGCCGGCAGATTCGAAGCCGCCCAAAAATCGCGAAACCCCGCCGGCCCAGCTCGTGTACGAGAATTTGAGCGTCAGGCCCGTCGTTGCCAGCAGTAAGAAGCTGATGATCATCAGCACGTGCAGACGCCGGTGCAGGGGAGAAAAGCGTTGGAACTGCAGAGGCCCGGCAGCGGGTCTGGCCGCAGCCGGACTGGATACGGTGTCGTTCGTCATTTTACGCTTTCCCCTCCGGGCGTTTTGCCTGCTGCGGCCGCCGCAGCGCTGCGCTCCTCGGCCGCCAAGGCTTCTTTGACTTCACGCCTCCAGGCCAGAGAGCGGGGGATCCACAGCAGCGTGTGCAGACCGCCCACGACCAGCGTGCCCAAAAGCAGCAGGGTCATCGCCCAGAAGACGACGAAGAGGATGGGATATTTCTTGGGGTCGTGGTGCGTCGCGTGGGTCAGATAGCCGGCAAAGCGCCGCGTCGCCCCCGCGTGGCATTTCTGGCAGGTCTGCACGACATTGGCGCGCGACAGGTGTGAGCGCGGGTCCTCGACTCTCTGGATGTCGTGGGCGCCATGACAGTCGTAGCACTTTGCCGTCTTGGTATAGCCGAGCTGAGAGACCTTGCCGTGATAGGTGTCGAAGTAGCTCTTGGCGACATCCTCGTGGCACCGGCCACACTTATTCATGATCTCGAGCATGAAGCCCTCAGCATCGGCCCGCGTGATCTGATGCGACGTGTGGCAGTCATTGCACACGGGCAGGGGCTTGTCGGTCTTGTTGGCGAGAGTCGAGTGGATGCTCTGCTCGAAGGTCTCCTGCACTCCGTGGTGACAGGTGCCGCAGGTGGCAGGCACGTTGGCACGGTTGACGCTGGAGGCGGGATCGGTGCGCGGCAAGACGTGGTGGGGCGTATGGCAACTGGTACAGGTCGCCGTAACCGTCAGGCCGCCCTTCAAAAGCCCCTTGCCATGAATACTCTCGACGTAGGACTCGATGATGGTGCGCTCGGGGCCCTGGTAGCGCATCGCTGCACGTTCGCCTTCGCGGTGACAGCGGGCGCAGAGATTGGGCACGTTGGTTGGAAAAGTTGCCGAGGCAGAATTGAGCTTGCCTTTGACCTCATGCCGGCCGTGGCACTCTTTGCATGTCGGCGCATTGGGATCCCCGCGGGAGAGAAGCTGTCCATGGGTACTCGTGGCAAATAGCTGCCCGATCTCCGCGTGACACGACGTGCAATCGACCGGGCGCGTGACCGCGTCACAAGGCCGCGTGTGGGCGACATCCACCTCGGTGTGGCACTGCGTGCACGGTATCCGTAAGTGGCGCGAGCCGCCCAGAGTATCGACGGAGACGAACATGGAGCGGCCGTCCTTGCTCTTGAGGTCCGGACTCTGATGGCAACGCAGACAATCGGCATCGGCCGATCCCTGGTCGTAGGCGACTTTGCGGATCTTGTGCGGCGGATGGCAGTCGGTACAGGCCGGCAGCACGTGCGCCTGCTTTTCCCAGAGCTCGCCGCGAATGATCTTGCGGTGCACCTGCTCGATCTGCGCATGACACTTGGTACAGGTCGTCGCGATGTTGCGCCGCGCGATCGAAGAGGCTGGATCGTTGGGGGCGAGGATCCGGTGCGCCCCATGGCAAGAAGCGCAGGAAGGCGCGACAATCAGTCCCTTCTTGAGCAGGCCTTCGCCGTGGATACTTTCCGAGTAGTTTTCCAGGATTCGGTCATCTTTGATGTCCAGCTGGCGCATAACCGGGCTGTTTTCCTGGTGGCACCGGCCGCACAAAAAGGGAATCTTGAGCGGCGCAACTGCTGAGCGGGAGTCCTTGACGGCCGAGATGTCATGCGAGCCGTGACACGACCAACAGCGCGGTGCCAGCGGATCGCCGCGCCCGGCCGCCTTGCCGTGCAAGGAAGTCACGTATTGTTTCTGCTCCTCGGCGTGGCACGAGCCGCAAACCACCGCTGCGACCGGCGTGGCATGCGGCAGGTCGGTCCCCTTGAGAGCTGCGTGGCACGACACACACGGCATGCCGCCGTGGATGGAGGCTCCTAGGGCCTTGTCGGCGACGTAGAGTGAAACCGTGCGCCCCTCGTGTTTGACCGTCATGTCGCGGTCGGCGTGACAGTCGAGGCAGTCCGAGTTGTCCTGGGCACGAACCGGCACGGGCGCAAACGCCAGCACGAGTGCAACAGACAAAAACGAGCCGCGAATTTCTGCAATCATCTTGATCAGCTCCAAAGCGAAGCCCCATGATACTGACCTCCAAAGCTGATGTCACGCGCTGACAACCGGACGTGCTCACGCGCTATCGTGTCAGGCAATACTTGTGTTAACGGTAGCTGGGTATGCAGGCGATTCGCGGAGCTACAGACGTTCGTGAAGACACTCGGCAGGCGCTCGTCGAGGCCGTAGGACATCTGTGCAGGGAAATCTGCGCGCGCAACCATCTCGATCCCAGCGCGATCGTTTCGGCGATCTTCACTCTCACGCCGGATTTGACCGCCGAGTTTCCCGCCAGCATCGCGCGCGAGCTTGGCTGGGCGCAGGTGCCGATGCTGTGTGCGCAGGAGATCCCGGTGCCCAATGCGATGGCTCGTATCTGCCGTGTTCTGGTCTACGCGGAGCTCGGCCAAAGGCCGCAGCATGTGTATTTGGGCAGGGCTGCATCGCTGCGACTGGACTGGCCGCAAACACCAGCCGGCGCACAACCCGAGGAGAATAAACGATGATTGTGGTCATGCGGCACGACGCTTCCGATTCCGACATCGAGGCTCTCGTCCGGCGAATCCAGGAGCTGGGCTTTCGTGCCCATTTGTCCAAAGGCGAGGAACGTGCGGTTGTCGGCGTCATTGGTGACGATCGCCGCGTGGTCGATGCCGGTGCGTTCGAGGGCCTGCCCGGTGTGGCCGAATGCGTCCGCGTGCTCAAACCCTACAAGCTTGCCTCTCGCGATTTTCATCCTGCTGACACGGTCGTGACGATCGGCACGGGTGCGCTCACAGTCGCCGTTGGGGGCAAACAAATTCAGGTGATGGCCGGCCCGTGCGCGGTCGAGAGCTGGGAGCAACTCGCGGAGACTGCCCAGATCGTCAAGCAGGCCGGCGCGCGCATCTTACGCGGGGGCGCCTTCAAACCGCGGACCAGCCCTTACGCATTTCAGGGCCTCGGGGAGCAGGGTTTGGAGCTGTTGGCGCGCGCGCGCCAGGAATTCGGTCTGGCGGTGGTGACCGAGGTCATGACTCCGGAGAGTGTGCCCCTGATAGAAAAGTATGCCGATTGCCTGCAGATCGGCGCGCGCAACATGCAGAACTTCAATCTTCTGCAGGCCTGTGGTCGGGCCAAAAAGCCGGTAATGCTCAAGCGTGCCTTGTCGGGGACCATCGAAGAGCTCTTGATGGCGGCCGAATACGTGTTGGTCTCTGGCAACCCCAACGTAATCCTTTGTGAGCGCGGCATTCGTACCTACGAGACGGCCACGCGCAACACGCTCGATCTCTCCGCGGTGCCGGTCATCAAGGAGCTTTGTCACCTGCCGGTCGTGGTCGATCCGAGTCATGGCACGGGAAGGCGTTCTCTGGTCACACCCATGGCGCGCGCTGGAATTGCCGCCGGCGCCGACGGACTCATGATCGAGGTGCACCCGCAGCCCGATCGCGCTCTCTCTGATGGTCCGCAATCGTTGACTCCCCAGCTCTTTGCCGAGCTGATGCCGAGCCTGGCCGCGATCGCGGGCGCCGTCGGGCGCGAGCTGTAGCCGTGCGTCGGCCTCCTGTTCCGGACCGCATCGGCATCGTTGGCCTTGGGCTCATCGGTAGCTCGCTGGCTCGTGCCGTCAAGGCCAGAGCGCCAGACACCTGCATTGTCGCCATCGAGCCAGATCTGGCGGCCCGAAAAGCCGCGCGGCGAGCGCGCTGCGTCGAGGTGATCGCGGCCAAAATCGACTCGCGCTTGGCCGGATGCGAAATGGTGTTTTTGTGCACGCCGATTGCTGTCACCGAACGGATCCTTAGACCGGTGGCGATGGCCATGTCAGATGGTGCCGTCCTGACCGACGTCGCCGGCAGCAAGGAAAGCCTCGTCGCGCGGGCCGGTCGGGAGGTGCGCGCCGGTGTAGAATTTGTCGGGGCCCATCCCCTGTTCGGCGGCCCGGGTGGCTTTTGTGCGGCCCGGGCCCAGCTCTGGCAAGGCGGAACCGTCGCCGTCTGCACCGACGGTTGCTCGCGCCGCGCGGGCGCGGCAGTTGCAGATTTTCATCGGGCGTTGGGGGCTCGGGTCGTGCGTTGCACGGCGGCAGAGCATGACACTGCGGTTGCAGTCACCTCACACCTTCCTTACCTGATCGCCAGCACGTTGAGCCTGTGTGCCGGCCGGGCCGGACGTGTTGCCGCCGTTCTGTACGGCCCCGGTTTTGTGAACACGACGAGGATGGCCGAGCTCAGACACGCGAATCAGGGAGAGGCCACGCGGCGCAATCGCCACGTGCCACGGGCCGCACGGGAATTTGCGCGCAGCTTGCAGAGACTCGTCGCGGCAATGTCCGGCGCACCCCGGCGGGCGCAGCGTTTGCTCGACGCGGGCCGGGCTGCCCGCAAAAAGATGATTCTGCGCGCGTGAGAACAGGGCCGCGTTGGCATGGATCGTGGGGTTGCCTTCAGACCCCTCGAGGTCGCGGCATCTCGCGGAAAAACGCCTCGATGTCCTCGACGACCTCGTCGGAGTGCATGTACCGGTTGGTCGGGCACATGATTTCGCGGGCTCGCGGCAACCGATCGACTAACTGAGCGATATCGCCTGCATGGTGAAGGGTGTCGGTCGGCGCGTGGGCCACGGCAATCGGGACTTCAATCGTCTCGATCTCGGACCATACCTGATAGCCCGCCAGAGCGCGGGCCGACATCTTGATTCGTTCTGGCTTGGCCGTCAGAAGCGTCGTGCGATAGCGCCCCATCTGTTCGGGCTCCTTGCGCGCATCGACGCGGAATGCGCCCAGATACCAAACGACCGGATATTTGATCCCGTGATACAAAAAGGCCGGCAGATACAGCACCCAGAGTGCCAGCCTTGGAAAACGAAATTGGCTGTTGGGCGCAATCAGAAAAGCCCCACGTGCTCGCAGGCGTGCGTGCTTGAACGCCTCGAGCAGAATCGTCGCACCCAGGCTACTGCCCACACACACGCAGTCGTGTGCATCCAGACCCAGTGCTGCAAGGACCGCGATGATATCGTCTGCCATCTGCGCGACCGAAAAGTGGTGGGGCCGGAGCCAAAACCGATCGATCCGCGCGGACGGTTTTTCGCGGGTTTCGATGTAGTAGACTGGGCGGTTCGCGGTCAGGGCCTTTAAGACCGGTACCCAACCCCGTACCGAGCTCACCCAGCCGGCCACAAAGACCAGCGGCGCTGCTGCTGTCGGCTGGCGCGGCTGCCAGGACAGCACCCGCAGGTGGACGTCCGGTTCGACCTCTACGTATCGCTCGCAAAACTGCGCGAGGGCCCCATCGAGAGGATCGAGCATAGTTCGGGCCCCTAGTTCTCTTCGCGCTCCCCGAACACCTGCGCTTCGAAGACCTCGAAGCGGGCGCTCTTGTCGCGCCAGGCATCCGGCTCCAGGCCCGCCTTCATCGACAGATGTGCAAGCGTGGTCTCGCGATCCCAGTGCTGTTCGGGCGCAACCTGGGGCAAGAAGACCGCGCGGCGGCCCATGACGCTCAGCACCACGCCGTGTCTGCCGACGACAAAGCCCTCGGGGCCGGAGACCTCTTTGAGCGGGGTCAGCACGCTGATCTCGAGATCGAGCAGCTCGAGCTCACCGGCCGTAACCTGCGGAAAGCGGGGGTCGTGGACGGCGGCGGAAATCGCGTTGTCGCGGATATCCTGCCAGAGAGGCTCGACTGCTTCGATGTGCCCGATGCAGCCCCGCAGATTGCCGTCACGTTTGAGCGTGACAAAGACGCCCAAAGTTTGCTGCCAGACCGTGTCGCCGGGGACGCCGAGGGCCGCCGAGTCGGGAACCTCATTCCGGCTCAGATACAACTCCAGAGTCTGACGTGCCATCTTCAGAGCAACCGCCTCACCTTTTTTGTCCAACACCCGTGTGACCTTCTCATTCGCGGCAGTTTTGGCCGAGTCCTTGACCGCCGGCCAGCCCGCAGCCCGCGTAAATACGATGCTCTGATAAGTGACCGACGTCGTCTCATCGTTGGTCTGGCGGCCGCTCGTGTCGAACGCAATGCGGGCGCCCTCGGCATCAGGCGGCAGCAATGCCAAAAGCACGCGAATGGGCGCTTGTCCGCAGATGCTATCGCCGGTCTTGTCCAGATGTTGCTCAAACGAGGCCAAATTGATTTTGGCGATGGCGGTGGCGGCCTCATCCGCGTAGGCCTCGATATTTTTCGCCACGTGGTCGCGAAACGGTACGTAGTTGTAGTTGGCGCCGTAGTGGGTGAAATCGGAGCTGGCAATCACTACGTCACCTTCGGTCAGCAGGGACTGGAGGCCAGCGGCGATCTGCTCCACTTCCTGACGGCTGTCGAGCTGGCCGACGACGATCGGCACGAGCAGCGCTTTGGGTTGGACCGCAGCGATGAAAATGCCGTGCATCTCGAGGCTGTGCTCGGGCAAAATAGCGCGAGCGGGGCCCGAAAAGCCGGGCTTGCCGCGCAAAGCCGCAACTGCCTGCGTGTCGAGCTGGAGATTGCCCAGAGGCGTAGCCCACCCCGTGATGTCCGGCGAAGGCAGAGCGGCCCCTTCAAAGCCAACGTTGTGCGAGGGGCCCAGCAGAAAGATACGGCGTATAGCCTGTCCGCGCAGCCGTGCATACCCTGCGCCGGCCACGGCACCACTGAAATGCAAACCCGCGTGCGGCCCCACCAGGGCCACAACCCGTTTGGTGTCCTTGCTCGGGGCCTCGCCCAGATCGGCGTCGATGTCCCGGCGCAGCTCGGCCGGGTCCGCCGGATACCAACTGCCGGCTTGGCGGGCGGGACGAATCTGGCCGGGCTTGGCTGCGGCGGCGTTACGTGCTGCGGGACTGGGCGGTGTCATGGTGTTTTCTCCTGACCGGCACGCTTGCGGCAAAAAAATCACAGACAAGGCGAGCGCGATCGAAACGGGTCTCTGGCTCGATCTGAAGTTTGTCGCGGTGCACATCGCGCGCACCATAACAAAGCTCGCTCGCCAGTGGTAGCCGAGGGAGAACAGCCGAGGGACAACAGTGCCTGCACGTGAAACACGCAAAGTCGATCAGGATTCAAAGCGTTCGGTATCGATGACCGTGAGCTGATGTCAACTCGTGCGCTTCGGTTCGCCCTCGCCCAGGCCCTGTGGTACTGACTATCCTCATGATCTGGGTCGACACCCACTGTCATCTCGATGTCAGTCCCCTTTGTGACGATGTCGACGGCGTCGTTGCGCGCAGCCGGGCAGCCGGTGTCGAGACCATCATTGCCGTGTCTTATGACCTGCAGTCCTGGTCTGCCGTCACCCAGCTGGCACGTCGGCCGGGGGTGCTCGCCGCCATCGGTCTGCACCCATGGAAAGCCGACGAGCCGCTCGAGAAAACGGCACTGATCGCGGCTTTGCAGCGCGCCAAGGCAGTAGCCGTGGGTGAGATTGGCCTCGATTCCAAGGTGCCGGTGCCACGGGACCGGCAGGTCGATGTACTGCGCCTGCAACTCGATGTCGCGCGCGAGCTGGATTTGCCGGTGCTGCTACACTGCCGTGGCGCATTCGAGGAAATGTTGGCTCTGCTCGAGGATTATCGACCTTGGCTGCGCGGGATCATTCACGCTTTTTCGCGCGGCCCCGATCTGGCGCAGCGCTTTGCCGAGCTCGGCCTCTACGTCGCATTCGGCGGGGCCATCACGCAGCCAAACGCTCACCGGGCGCAGGCCTGCGCCAAGTCTCTGCCGCTCGAGCTCATCGTCGTCGAGACGGATGCGCCTTCGATCGCGCTGCAGGGGATTGCCGCCGAGAAAGTCGAGCCGGCGCACACGGCAACCATCGGCCATGAGCTGGCCAGGCTCCGCGGCATCTCGCCCGACGAGGCGGCAATGGCGACGACAACAAATGTTGCCGCGCTCTTGCGAATTTGAAAATGGCCAATCGATGTCGTCCGGAGCTCTGGCCATGGCCGCGACGGCGTTCCCCTGGAGCAACGGCCAAGCGCGCACGAGCAGGCATCAAAAGGTCCGGGCGAACGATAATCTTGGGGCAGGGCTCCGTCATATGTCGAACGTGCACCATCCCAAGGCACGCGGACTGTTTCTGTCCGCGGCGCTCCTATTCGGCGCGGCCCCGCCGGTTCTGGCCGCCGACCAGAGCGCCGATTGGCGCCAGCGCCCGAGTCCGGATGCGGTGCGCGGACTCATCATCAAGCTGCGCCCGGATGCGGCAGGGCAAACCCTGCCCGTAAACGCCGCCAGGTTGTCACGCCTGTCACAACGCGCGGGCATCAGTCTGCGCTACGGCCGGCCCATGTCGGGCAGAGCCCACGTGCTTCATTCTCCGACCTGGCTGCCGCGCGAGCATGCCGAAGCGCTGGTGCGCGAGCTGCAGAAAGATCCCGATGTGGAATCGGCCGGCGTCGATTACATCGTGCAGGCGCAGAGCGTGCCCGACGATCCCTATTACGCCTCGCAGTGGAACCTGCAGCAGCCCGGCAGCCCCGACAATCAGGTTGCCGGCGCCAATCTGCCTGCCGCCTGGGCCGTTACGACCGGGGATCCCAACCTGGTCGTTGCCGTCGTCGACACGGGCCTTTTGCCCCACGCCGACATCGACACCGATATCCTCGATGCGACCGGTCGGGTCGTGCCCGGCTACGACATGATCACCGATCCGAATACGGCCGCCGATGGCGACGGCCGCGACAGCGATCCTACCGATCCGGGCGACCACGCCGCCGCCGGTGCGTGCTGCACCTCCTGTGGCGCGACCAACAGTACCTGGCACGGCACGCATGTCTCGGGCATCGCCATGGCAACCGGCAACAACGGCCTCTATGTGACGGGCATCAACTGGCAGTCCAAGCTCTTGCCAGTGCGCGTTCTGGGCAAATGCGGCGGCGCTATCTCGGACATCGCCGACGGAATCCGCTGGGCCGCGGGCGTAGCTGTTGCCGGCGCACCGGCCAATCCCAATCCGGCCCAGGTCATCAACCTGAGCCTGGGCTGCAGTCCGGGCGCCTGTGCCTGCGATTCGACCTGGCAGGATGCCATCAACGAAGCCACGGCCGCCGGGGCCATCGTGGTCGCAGCCGCAGGCAACAACAACCCCAACGGTGACGCCAGCCAAGCTGCGCCGGGCAATTGCCACAACGTGATCACCGTTGCCGCTCTGGCGCACGACGGCAGCCGGGCCGGCTACAGCAACTACGGGGCATCCACCGTCGCCATCGCCGCGCCGGGCGGCACCACCCAGCAGCAGAGCTGGGAGATCTTGTCCACCTTCAATACCGGCACGACGACCGCCGGCGCCGATACGATCGGCTATGGCTACGGCACGAGCATGGCGACCCCGCACGTGACCGGCATCGTGTCGCTGGTGTTGGCGGTCAATCCGGGCCTGGCGGCAAATCCGGTCGCCAACGGCAACGGCATCTACTCCAATGTTGCCGCCCTGACGTCGGTGCTCGGCTGCACAGCGCGTCCGTTTCCCACCGTTGCAGGGCTGCAATGCGACGCCGGTTGCGGCGCGGGTATGGTTGACGCCGGCAATGCGGTCAGAGACACCTACGCCGCGCCAACGGCCGAAGCAGGGCCGGCACAGATCGTCCCGACGGGCGCGGTTGTGACTCTGCACGGCGGCGGCAGCGACCCCTATGAAACGGCCTTTGGCTATCAGTGGACGCAGACGGCCGGCCCGCCGGTGACGCTGAGCAGCACGACGAGCGCCACACCGACGTTCACCGCACCCTCCACATTGACGACCATGACATTTCATCTGAACGTCACCGATGGGGCCTGCCTGACAGGCACCGACACCACGACGGTGCAAACGGTGAACGACCAGGCCCCCGTGTCAGTCGCCGGGACGGACCAGCACGCCGCCGGAGGAGCCGTCGTCACGCTCAATGCCAGCGGCAGCCATGACCCGGACGGCACCATCGTTGCCTACGCGTGGACCCAAGTTTTGGGACCAGCGGTGACCCTGATCAATGCGAGCACAGTTTCGCCGTCCTTTGCGGTGCCGGCCGCGGCTGCCGGCCAGACGCTCACTTTTCGTCTCTCGGTGACGGACGACGAGGGCGCAACCGCTACCAGCGATGTCAACGTGTATGTGCAGCAGCAGAGCGGAATTTTTG
>Ga0182027_10009086_pt1 | contig 14352 bp, 12 predicted proteins | sample 712E1DmetaG_FD_121300 | JGI IMG/M metagenome (GOLD analysis project Ga0182027, IMG submission 121300) | Permafrost microbial communities from Stordalen Mire, Sweden - 712E1D metaG (Illumina Assembly) | ecosystem: Environmental > Terrestrial > Soil > Wetlands > Permafrost | place: Sweden...
ATCCGGCTGAGTTTCAGGACGATTTCGGACCGGGACCTGTGCTACAGCCTGTCCGGCGGCATGCCGTGCTTCAAAGGCGGGTCCGACAGCGTCGCCGCAGGCCTCCGAAAATGGGTGTATCTTGAAGTGGGAAGCGCGAAACGGTACCTGTCCCCGGATGTAAACGGCTCGTTCCGCTTCGATTCCATCCCTGCGGGGCACGGTACCATGGAATTGTTCACCGATCTGAACCGTGACGGGTTATTGACAAAAGGAAGTCTGTCGCCCTGGCTGGCGCCGGAACCGTTCAGGACGTTTCCCGATACGGTCGAGGCGCGCAAGATGTGGGACATCGAAGGTGTGACGCTGTCCGGCGAATGCGTCGAGTGCGCCAAGAAAACCGCACCCCAACCCGTCGATTCGACGAAAAGCAAATAGCCCCCCTTTCCCCCTAAGGGGGCACGTTCAAAAACGCTCCCTTAGGGAGATGGAGGGGTAAGAATAGCAAAAACAAAATAAAAGGAGTATAGTATGGCCTCTCCCGTGAAAATCAAATACCTGGGATGGTGGATTCTTGCTGCCGTGGTGCTGGTGGTCATGGTCTTTGCAAAGAACATCGCGACGCTGCTCACCGACTTCACCTGGTTCCGGGAGCTGCACCTGGCGCCCGTATTTTTCAAGATGCTCTTCGCAAAGGTCGGGATCACCTGCATAAGCGGCGTCGTCTCGTGGTTTATCATTTTTGTCAATCTCCTGCTGGCGACCAAGCTGGCCAAGCCGGTCGCGGCCTATTCCCGGTCGCCGGTCATGACCTATGTCGAGGCCTACGGCATAATGCCTATTGTCAAGTACGTGCTGCCGCTTGCGGCCATTGCGGTCGCGCTGTTCATCGCCTCGGTCGCGGGCCAGTTTTGGGACACGTTTCTGCTGTACAAGGGATCGGTGGCGTTCGGCGCCGCCGACCCCCTGCTGGGCAAGGACATCAGCTTTTACGTGTTTCGCCTCCCGTTTTACCGTTTTGTCTATAACGGCCTGTTCGCCATCCTGGCGCTTTCCCTGGTGGGAAGCTTCATGGTGTACTTTCTGCGGCAGAACATCACCTTCACCGGACGCTGGGTCTCTGCCCAGGGCGCAGCCAAGGCGCACATTCTCGTGCTCACCGGACTCCTCATCGGGTCCCTGTACGTGTTTTTCCAGTTCAGAATGTTCGACATGGTATACGGCAGCGGCCATATCGTCAACGGCGCGGGCTACGCCGACATCCATTTCTACCTGCCGTTTCTTAAGGCAATGCGGTTCGTCTGTCTCGCCGCCGCCATTCTGGTCTGGATCAACATCTGGACCAAGACGCTCAAGTTCGTGATCGGCGGCATTCTTTTGGTCATCCTCATGAACATCATCGGTCGCAGCGCCAGCGGCCTGGTGCAACGGTTCATCGTGGCGCCCAACGAGGTTTCCAAGGAAACGCCGTACATCAACTGGAGTATCCAGAACACCCGTGCCGCATTCAATCTTGACAAAATAGAGCAGAAGCATTTCGTGCCGTCAGAGAACCTGACCAAGGATGCGGTGCAGAAGAATGACTTGACGGTCAAGAACATCAGGTTGTGGGATGCCGCTCCGTTGCTCACCACCTTCAGCCAGTTGCAGGAAATCCGGACCTATTACAAATTCCTGGATGTGGACAACGATCGCTACCTGATCAACGGCAAGTACCGCCAGGTGATGCTCACCGCGCGCGAGCTCGTCCCCGCAAGCCTGCCCAGCCGCATCTGGATCAACGAGCGCCTGAGCTACACGCACGGCTACGGCCTGTGCATGGGGCCGGTCAATAATGTCACGGGCGAGGGGCTGCCGGACTTTTTCATCGAGAACATCCCGCCCAAGTCCGATGCCGGGCTCACCGTCGCCAGGCCGGAAATTTACTTTGGAGAGACAGACGCCGGCTATTGCATCGTCAACACCCGGTCCAAGGAGTTCGATTACCCGTCCGGCGACGAAAACGTCTACACGACCTACCACGGCACGGGCGGCGTTTCCATGGGCGGCCTGCTCAAGAAGCTTTTGTTCGTTGCGCGTTTCGGCGAGCTCAAGATACTGCTCTCAACCGATATTTCCTCACAAAGTAAGATACTGTACGTGCGTAGGATCCAGGAGCGGGTGAAAAAGGCGATGCCGTTTCTCACCTACGACGCGGACCCGTACATGGTGGTTACGGCGGACGGGCGGCTGGTTTGGATCATCGACGCGTACACCACGACCGATCGGTATCCCTACTCGGCCTATGTGCAGGACATGGGCAATTACATTCGCAATTCCGTCAAGGTCACGGTGGACGCGTATAACGGTTCGGTGTCGTATTACGTGTCCGACCCCGCCGATCCCATCATCCGCGGCTATGGAAAAATTTTTCCCGGCGTGTTCCGGCCGCTGTCGGAAATGCCCGCGGACCTGCGCAGCCATATCCGCTATCCGCAGGCCCTGTTCGCGATCCAGGCCAAGGTTTTTGCGTTGTACCATATGACCGACCCGCAGGTTTTTTACAATAAGGAAGATCTGTGGAAAATCCCCGAGAGTTTTTCCGAAGGCCAAATGGAGCAAATGATCCCGTATTACACGATCATGAAGCTGGCCGAGGTGGGCGAGGCTGAGGAATTCATTCTCATGGTGCCGTTCTCCCCGGCAAAAAAAGAGAACATGATCGCCTGGCTCGCCGCCCGCTGCGATGAGCCGAATTACGGCAAGCTTCTGGTGTTCGATTTTCCAAAACAGCAACTCGTGTACGGTCCGCAGCAGATCGAATCCCGCATCAACCAGGACCCCGACATTTCCAAGCAGATCACGCTGTGGAACCAGGGCGGATCGCGCGTGATCTGGGGCAATCTCCTGGTCATTCCGGTTGAGCAATCGCTCCTGTATGTCCAGCCGCTGTACATTGCGGCGGAAAGCGGCGGCGTTCCGGAGCTCAAACGGGTGATCGTGGCCTATTCAAACAGCATTGCCATGGAGCCCACACTCCAGGGATCTCTTGACGCGATATTCGGCGTTGCAAAACAGGCGCCCGAAGTTTCGCCTGCCCAGAAGACCCCGGGTCCGGCGGACATCGGCGTCCAGGGCAACATCAAGCGCCTGATCGTGGAGGCCAACCGCGAATTCGAAAAGGCACAGGACGAACTTGCAAAGAAGAACTGGGCCGGATACGGCGCGTCAATGGCCGAGGTGCAGCGTCTGCTCAAGGAGCTGGGGACCAGCGGAAAATAGGAAAAAAGCTTTAGAAAATCCCCCCTAACCCCCTGAGGTGGCACGGTCAAAAACGCTCCCTCAGGGAGATGGAGGGGCGCCATACGTAATTTCGGCTGTGTCCTTTGCTTTCCTCCCTGTTTTTATTATATTAGGAAACCCTTAAAAACCCGTTAGATGTGTGTCAGCGAAAGGTTACTTAAATGGGATTCAATTTGTTCGATCTTCTCCTGCCCAGGGAAACCAAGTTTTTCAAATACATGGATCAACAGGTCGGGTACTTGGTCAAGGGATGCACGACATTCAAGGAATTGGTCGGCAATATTGAAGCACTGTCCGAAGACGCGATCAAAAAAGAACTCCTCGTCATCAAAGACTGCGAATCCAACGGGGACTTGGTGGAGCGGACGATCATCGATGAACTGCACAAGACGTTCATCACACCTATCGACAGGGAAGATATCCACACCCTTGCCATCAACGTGGACCGGGCGCTTGACATATTGAACAGCATCTCGCGCAAAATCGAGATCTACAACATCAGGCAGGTGCCGGCGAATGTCTGGAAATTCGCGGACATCATCGTCAAGATCGCGACCAAAATGGGCGAAGTGGTCTCCATGCTCAAAACGCGCAAAAGCATCGAGGTGCCGGTGCGGGACATGCACGGGCTCGAAAACGAGGCCGACGAGCTTTTTCACGTCAGTATGGCGGAACTGTTCAACGATAAGGACCCCATCCATATCATGAAGTTCAAGGAGATCTACGAGCACCTCGAATCGGTCGTCGATGCCATCGATTACGTCGGAAAACTCGTCCGCGGCATCAAAGTGAAACAGGGATAACAGCGTGATCGCGAGCTTTACCCTTGTCGTCGTTGTCGTGATCGTTGCCCTGATATTTGATTTTGTCAACGGATTCCACGACGCCGCAAACGCAATCGCCACCATCGTCATTTCCAAAACCCTGACCCCGCTGCAGGCCGTCATTCTCGCCGGGGCGGCAAATTTCGTGGGCTACTTCGCGTTTGGCCTTGCCGTTGCAAAGATGATCGGCAAAGGCGTGGTGCATATCGACCAGGTCACCTTGCCCCTGCTTTTGGCAACGCTTTTGGGCGCGGTGCTGTGGAATATCTTCACGTGGCTCATGGGTTTGCCTACGTCAAGCAGTCATGCGCTCATCGGCGGATTGGTCGGCAGCGGGATTGCGGCCGCAGGCGCCAAGGTGGTGATCTGGGGCGGCGTGTTCAAGATCTTCGCGTTTATTTTCATCGCGCCCATTGTCGGCGGCATCGGGGCGGGCCTGTTCACCGTACTCACCATATGGATTTTCAGGAAATCCCATCCTGCGAAGAACGGCCCCATTTTCAAAACGCTGCAGCTTGTCGCGTGCATTTGCTCAAGCGTCGGTCATGGCACCAATGACGCACAGAAGACCATGGGTATCATCGCGCTGGCGCTTCTCACCGGCGGCTTAACCTCGTCGTTCGTCATCCCGCGATGGGTCGTTCTTGCCGCGTACACGTCAATTTCGCTGGGCACGGTTTTCGGCGGATGGCGGATTGTCAAGACAATGGGGACCAGTATCACCAAGATACGCGAGATGGAAGGATTTTGCTCCAATGCCGCTGCCGCGTGCGTGCTCATCGGCACCTCGCATTTCGGCATACCCGTCAGCACCACGCATGTGATTTCAGGGTCAATCATGGGCGTGGGAGCAGTTGAACACGCGGCCAAGGTCCGCTGGATCACGGCGCGCAAAATCCTATGGGCATGGATTCTCACTATTCCCACCGCAGCGGTATTCGCGGGCCTGAGCTACATGGCTATCGGACCGTATCTGCTGGCTCATACGAGATAGTACTGCTTGATTGCATCCTATGGCTCGGTATTGCCGTAAACCGTCAACCACTTATTTTACACTATGCCCATTTTCTTCTTCACCCTGTCGATGTCCCTGTTCGACAGCCTTTCCACCACGCAGCAGATCGTCATCTTCGTCCTGCTGTTGACAACAGATAAGCCGCTGCGCAACGCGTGCTGGTTTCTTGTCGGTCTGTCCGGCGCCTACCTTGCCTGCGGCATTGCCGGATACCTGGCCCTTGACCAATTGCGCGTCGTCCTGGCCAAGTACGTCCCGTCGTCGTCAGCCCTGCCGGACCCGCTCTACTACCGGGCCGAGTTTTTCGCCGGCGTCATCATGACAGCACTCGGGTATTGGTATTACCGCAGAAAAAAACACGCCCGGCCGGGCAGGACGGAGAACTTTTTCCTCAAGAAGCTCAAGTCCATGAATGGCTTTTTTGCCTTCTGCATCGGCGCTTTCGTTTCCGTGTCCTCGTTTCCCCTGTCCGTTCCCTATATTCTGTCCCTGGAGAAATACGCGCTTCTGCACCTCGGACTCTCGTCCGCTGCCGCCTACATCCTGCTTTACAATATCGGATACGCTTTACCAATGATTATTGTGCTGGTTGTCTACCTCATTGCCCGGCGTGCGGCCGACATTCAGCACGATACCCTGCATGAAAAAGCCCGCGCGCTGAATCTTCACCTCACCACGTGGGCTTTCGCCGGCTTCGGCATCTTCTCCATGATCGACGCCGGATGCTTCTTCGCCTTCGGCCGCGCGTTGATCAAAGGAAGGTATTATTGACCTTATTCTCCATGGACCCTGAGCCCCTTGGTCCCTGAGCGAAGTCGAAGGGCAACCCCTCAACTTCTCAACTACTCTTACACTCCCACCTTCACCTTGAATTTCTTCCCTTCCTTTGTCAACAGCTCGTCAAGTCGTTCAAAGCTTTCGTTGAGTCCTTTTTTCATGTCTGCCGCGATCATGCCGTCACGGTCCTCCACGGACAGATAAACGCTATGCTCGATCAGCCTTGTCCGTTCGCCGGGCAATGACTCAAATCTCTGATCAGACAGACTCACGTGGCCCTTTTCAGGAAGCCCTTCATATTCAAAGGTGCTGATGATCCTTTCAGGTTCAAGGATCTCATGATAGACGCCATGAAACGCATACTCACGTTTGTCCTTGCCCAAGGAAACATACCGCCATCTTCCCCCGGATTTGGGTTCAAATCTCTCAAGTTTCGTGGTAAAGCCTCGCGGCCCCATCCATTGCACATAGAGCTTAGGATTGATAAAAGCCTTGAACACAAGTTCCCGCGGCGCCTCAAATTCCCTAAATATTGTTAACTCCAGTTTGCCGGGGACAACATCGAATACTGTTGAATTATTTGTAGTCATACGTGCTCTCCTTGTTTGAATCGTTTAATTAGGCAGCGTACGCACACTGCCTTTTCATTATGACAGTATTACGGCTTTTGGCGGCCTATTGTTATTGTCCCTGAGCCTATTAGAGCGGAGCGTCATCCCGAAGCACGCATGGCTCCTGCCAAGTGTGCGTAGTGGATTTACTCGCTAAGCCTGATTCCGGATCCAAGGGAAGAGGCGGATTTCCGCCTCTTCCTCTCTTTTTGCCTTCCGTAGCGCTTTGGCGGAGGAAGGTCGACTTCTCCGGTTTCTCAACTTCTCAACTTCTCAACTTCTCGACTTCTCGACTTCTCGACTTTTTCTTGATTTATGTATTTACTATTTGTATATTGTATATCCTCCATCAAGACACAGCGGTTCCTGTCAAGGAGTTCGGATGAAATTTCTCGTCTTGATTTACGTGCTTTTCACCAGTGCAGTCTTCGGACAGGAAGCCGCGGATTACTACGACAGGCCGATTCACGAACTGCAGGAGAAGCTATGGGTGCAGGACACGGTCTTGAGTCATACCGGAGGCTTTCCGCAGTGCTACCATGAAATGCAGGACTGGGCACGTAAGAATAAAGCCAACCTTCAGTTCAAATCGATAACATCAGTCGATTCGTCAGGCGTCGTTCAACTGATCATTCGCTCCGATTGCCGGGACCTGCGGTCCAAAGGGCCGGTCCTGGAGTACTACATGACCATGACCGCAAAAACGGATTCGGTGCGAATCGAGTTCTGGAACATCAATCCCAAATCAAAAGATTGCGGCGCGCTGTTCCGCAGGTCCCTGAAAAAAGAAATCGCGGAATTCATTGCAACCTTCATGGACTCGGCCAAATACGTCCACGTGCCGTACAAGGGATTCGGTGATCCGCAATCCAAGCCTGAGCGCAAAACCGATCGGATCACCAGAACCGATCATTTCACGGATTCCATTTTTGGAATAGTCAGAACGGATAGCATCGCGCAGCAGCGCGCCAAGGATTCAATTGCGTCAATTCCTGTGGAAGCAGATGTCGAACCCGATGAGCCGGACAAGAACATTGCCGCGGCGCAGATGGCGGCGGACAGCGTGGCGGCAATTGTCGAAAAGGATTCGGCCGCGCTTCGTCCGATTGAAGTCTCCATTTTCAAGGGCCAACTCTCGTGCCGCGGGAAAATAGACGTGGCTGCACGCATCGAATGTCTTCAGTTCCTTATCTCCCATAAGCTCCGGTCCGCCCCGGACGTGCTGCGGTACTTGACATCGTTGCAAAAGTATTGTAACGACAAATGCGAAATGATCCGGACCGCCCGGGCAACACTGCCGGACGAAGACAAATTCCGTGCCGTGGGGGCCTACCGCCACGCCCAGGATGACTGCACAAAAGTCCAGGGACTTTCAGAGCGGATCACGCTTTCAAAAGAAGAATACGGCTCGCTCAATTCCAAATAGGGCATATGAAAAAACATTTTGTTCATCTCCGATTTTTGCAAAAAGTGATCTGTTTCGTGGCAGCGTCAATGGTTGTCGTTGCGTCTGGTAACGCAGCCATTATTAACCTAACCGGTACGGTGACGGATTCCGCGACGCAAAAGCCCATTGAAGGCGCTAAGGTTAAGCTTGCCTTAATCCCGAGTTGTACTACCAGGACAGATGTCTCCGGTTCGTATACCCTATCAGGCGCAACAACGGGTGCCCTCATGCAACCTCTTGGCAATCAAAGTATATCAGCGCCCTTTTTCCGAAACAGCACGCTTTTTTTTAGCATCGCAAACGACGGATTGCGTGTAAGAATCGCCCTCTATACTCTGTTGGGACGCTGCATGTCGACGCTCGTAGACGAGCAGCTCGGCCACGGTGGCTATCATGTTGATGTACAGACCTCCGGACTGGCTGGCGGTATCTTTTTAGTCAAGCTCGAAATCGGCTCTGCCCCGCCCGTTGTCTTCGAACTTCCCTGCATGAACGGTCGTTCCGCAGTGTTGGCAAGCGTGCAGGAAAATGCTCGCGGGAGTTCTTTGGCGTGCGGCCTGGGAAAGACGACGGTTGTTACCGTTGATACAATCCTGGTCACTGCTTCCGGTTACCAGGCCGGCCGCCTTGCGATCACGAGCTACACAGGGGTCAACAACTTCGCACTCCCGCCTTCGCCCGCTAAGGATACTGACGGTAACATTTATCATACGGTTGTAATCGGAACGCAAGTCTGGATGGTCGAGAACCTGAAAACCACGAGATTAAACGATGGGAGCGTGATACCCTTGGTAACGAATAACGCGGCATGGACCGCGCTTACTATGCCTGGGTATTGCTGGAATAATAACGACAGTGCCAACAAAACCGCGTATGGAGCATTGTACAATTGGTATACCGTAAATACTGGAAAACTTGCTCCCGCAGGTTGGCATGTGCCAACAGACGCCGAATGGACTACGCTCGCAACATATCTTGGCGGCGTAAGTGTGGCAGGGGGGAAACTTAAAGAAGCGGGTTTGGCCCATTGGCAGACCCCCAATACCGGCGCAACCAATGAAACCGGCTTTTTGGCGCTTCCGGGCGGTTATCGGCCCACTAGTGGCGCCTTCTACAGCATTGGAACTTTCGCTCCCTGGTGGTCGTCTACGGCTAACGATGCTACGTCCTCGTGGTTTCACTACGTGTACTACCAAGGCGCGGATATGGTCCGTAAAATCGACAACAAAACGTACGGGTACAGCGTCCGGTGCCTTCGGAATCCTTGAACCGTAAACGTTTCCAGACTCGATATTTCAATCCATGTCAATGTCCGCATGAGCCAGTGGCGAAAGGTAGTCCGTGGAAACATCCATCGATGTCATCATTCCCACCTACAACCGTCCCTTGCGTGCGGAAATACTGGCCCTGTCTCTTGTTCCGCAATTGTCCGAATCCGACCGCATCATTGTTGTATGGCAGGGAAATGCAAAGCCGGACATCAGGGAAACCGGCAACGTGCGCCTTCTGCATGTGGGCGCTGCGTCGCTTCCAAGGGCGCGGAACGCGGGAATACGAGCGGGAAGAAGCGACCTTGTACTGTTCCTTGACGATGACGTGACCGTGGAGCCAGGCTTGCTTGATGCGCATAGGGAAGCCTACAGCGTTCCGTCGATCGGGGCCGTTGCCGGCAGGATCGACGACCCCTTATTTGACATGAAAGATAATCGCCCGGCGTCCTTCGATGAGTCAACCGGCCGGCTTACGCAGAATTTCTGTGTGGACAAAAGCCAGTTTACCGTCAGCGTCATGGGGGCAAACATGTCGTTTCGCCGGCAGGCGCTCGTGGCCGTCGGCATGTTCGACGAAAACTTCACGCATAACGCGCTGTGGGAAGAAGTTGACGCGGCATTCCGTCTTCGCAAGGCTGGGTGGGCAGTCTGGTACAGCCATTCGGCCATGGTGCACCACCTCCGCGACATGCACGGCGGATGCAGGACGGACGCGGCCCTGGCGTATTGTTTTCACCAATTTGCCAACACCGCGTATTTCGCTGCGCGGCATTGCGCGGGGAACTTTCGAAAATCGTGGTTTACCTACTGGAAATACCGCCTCGAATATGAGTCGCGGAAGAAAATTCTGTGGTTTCGCCATGATCCGCTGATGGTTACGGCAGGAATGGCCGGCGCCGTTGTCGGGATACTCCGCCATGCGCACGTGCACCCTCCGTCGGTGATACGTACTGATATGGCGATTTCGATTATTATTCCAACCTACAAGAGACACTCTCTATTAGAAAAGGCTCTGGAGGCGATTCGTGGTAATTGCCCTCCAGACGCCGAAATCATCGTCGTCGACCAGTCGCCCGACAACCGGACGCAAGCTGGTCGTTTCCTCGCCATGTTCCCATTTATCAAATATGTATGTATTCCCACACCCTCTCTTCCGGGTGCGCGAAATGCGGGGATTGTAAACAGCGCGGGAAAAATTCTTCTTTTTTTCGACGATGACGCGGTTATCGAACCACGCTGCATTTATGAACACCTCGCTCTGCACGAGCGTAGAGACATTAACATCGTTGCCGGCCGGGTCAGGCAGATGAATGATGCGTCGTGGTCGCCGACAGGGATTGTAGCAACGGTAAACGAAGCGACCGGTGAAACCGCAGGTAATTTCGACCTGGACTACGAAGGATACGTGCTCTATGCGACCGGAGGCCACCTGTCGGTAAAACGCTCCGTATTTTACACGACCGGGCTTTTCAATGCACGTTTCATTGGCAATGCTCTTTTTGAGGATATCGAATTCTCTTTCAGGGCCAGGAAGCGCGGATTCGGAATCTGGTATTCACCTCATCCGCTTATTTACCATTATCCGTGCAGCGAGGGCGGATGCCATTCTCACGGCAGTCATCAATACCTCATGGATCGATTGCATAACCACGCCCTATTCTATGCGATTCATTGCAGGTTGATTCCGTCTCGGAGTTTTCTCATGTACATGCGGAATTTAGTGGAGTTCATATCACGATCGAAGAACGGACGGCACAGCACGAAAATAATACTGAAATGCGTGGCTTGCCTGTGCAGAGCATATAGGGACGTTTGCACCTCGTTGCTTTCCAACCCAAAACCCGCGTGAAGGAGAAAATGATCAAATCGCTTTCCAGGACCTACGGCCTGCTCAGATTTCATGCTATACCCAATCAAGCGACGTTGGTGCTCGCGTACCATAACGTCGTGAATGCCGTGTCAACGGGAAAAGATTTTTACTCAGTCACAAAAACAAACTTTGTGCAGCACATGGAGGTGCTCAAGCGCCATTTTTCCGTCATATCACCGTGCGAGCTGTTCGGGTGCGAGAATAAACCTTCTGCGGCGCCCCGCGTGCTCATCACGTTCGACGACGGAAAAAGGAACAATTACACCGAGGCGTTTCCGATCCTTCGCGCATTCAATTTTCCTGCCGTCTTCTTCATCGCCACCGGACTGGTAGGCACAGACGGCTACCTATCTGAAGGTGAGATAAGGGAAGCGGCGGACGACAACATTCATATCGGGTCGCACAGTGTCACTCACGCCGACTTTGCCAAGATCGACGCCGCCCGGACTCTTGAAGAATTGCGGGAATCGAAATCATTCATAGATAATCTGACGAAAAAAAATGCCGTTTCATTTGCCTATCCGTATGGTAATGTGCATAACATAAAGGAAATCGACAGGGAGATTCTCCATCGTCTCGGCTACGAATATGCCTTCGTTTTCGGCGCATTTGATACGTATCGCTTGCGGGACCGTTTCAGGATTCCGCGCTTCATGGCGACCGACCTGCGAGGAACAACGTTTTTCAACCAGGTCATCTCCGCATTCCTGATGCAAAGACGGCACTGCCTTGACAAAACACATTGATGTGCCGCTACAATGCATGCGCATCGCACTTAGCAAACAAATCTTTTGCAATCAGGTAGAAAATACGCTATATTGGTAGTTGTGAGTAAAAATACTCATTATATTGAGTAAAATGATAAATGAATTTAAATACAATGTGTTACAATGTATCATAACCCTGCAATAAACACGATTCTGCTTCGATTTTCAGAGCCTCGTCGCTTTATCCAGGTTATCACCGGGCCAAGGCAAGTTGGAAAAACCACGGCCATCAGGGAAGCTCTGAATCGGGGGAAAGTTTCGTCGACCTACATAGCCTGTGATTCAACCGAAATGGCAGACAGCATATGGCTCCGGCAGCAATGGGAAATGGGCAGGGCATCTGCGACGAAATCAAAAACCGGGCATGTCCTTGTGTTCGACGAGATCCAAAAAGTACCACGTTGGTCCGAAACGGTAAAGGCACTCTGGGACCAGGATACGGCAAACGAAACGCAACTGAAAATCGTCTTGCTCGGCTCCTCGGCTTTACTTGTAAAAAAAGGTCTCACCGAAAGTCTCGCAGGCCGCTTTGAGCGGATACGCATGCGTCAGTGGTCGTACACCGAAATGTCGTCGGCGTTCGGGTGGGACATCGACACGTACATACTGTTCGGCGGATACCCGGGAGCCGCCCCGCTCACCGGCGACCCGCAGCGATGGCGCGGTTACGTGGTCGATTCGCTGGTGGATCCCGCAATCTCACGCGATATCCTGCAAATGGAACGGATAGACAAACCGGCGCTTCTGAGGCAACTTTTTCAACTCGGCTGTGCGTATTCGGGACAGATTGTGTCTTATGTCAAGTTGATGGGACAGCTCCAGGACGCCGGCAACACCACAACCCTGGCGCATTATCTTCATCTCACCGCGGATGCGGGTCTTCTTCGAGGCCTTGCGGCGTATAGCGGCTCCATGGTTCGGACTAAAGCGTCATCACCCAAGCTTCTGGCTCTGGATACAGGACTCGTTACCGCTCATCTTAACCTTGAGCCCGCAGCTATCAGGAGCGCTCCGCAGGTGTGGGGCAGGCTCGTTGAGAGCGCCGTCGGTGCGCATCTGGTAAAATCATGCGAAGGCGCCCAGGCGGAAATTCAGTATTGGCGCGAGCGCGGGCGCGAAGTTGATTATGTCTTGAAAACCCCGTCCGGCATAGCGGCGATTGAAGTCAAGAGCGGCCGCCGTCGCGAAACCCCTCCCGGGATCGGCCGTTTCGTCGATCGCTGGCCCGACGCAAAACCATTTCTTGTCGGCGATGGCGGCATCCCGCTCAAGGAATTCCTCTCCATTGATCCTTTGTCACTTGTTGGCTAGAAACTTCTCGCCACGATGAATTTTGATCAATTATTTAAACGAATTTCTCCGCAAGAGATATCCGACAATGTGTTTACGCTGGTAGGAAAAGATTTTTTCGTTATTACTGCGGGCAAGGAAGATCATTATAATTCCATGATCGGCAGTGGGGGCGGTTTGGGGCTTCTTTTCAAGAAACCCACCACGTGGTGTATTATTCGGGCAGACCGTTATACGCTAGAAATGATTCAAAAAGAGCAAACATATACGCTGTCGTACTTTCCATATGAATATAAGAAACAAATGCTTTTTTTGGGAAGTAAGTCAGGAAGAGATAGTGAGAAAATGAAAGAAGTTGAATTGACAAGTGTTCAAACTCCATCCGGAGATATTTCTTTCAAAGAAGCCAGACTGATTTTTGAATGTAAATTGACGGAACTTACCACCCCCAATCCCGATGATTTTTACACACAAGAAGCTAAGGACTCCATAAAGGAAGCTTACAAAGAAGCGAACCATTATCGCAAATACCTATTTGGGGAAATCACCCATGTGTGGGTAAAGAAATAGGACCATTTATTGTAATGTTGCCGGAGAAGTACTTTCTGGCATTACAATCAAGCCCCGTGCTTCGACGCGGTGACCTATTATCATCAATTGAGCGTCGATGCACTCGGGATTGTAGGAAACACATTCCAGTAGTATATTACGAGCAGGCGAAACAGATATCAAGGAGCGAAAATGCCTGCTCTTGCCCAGAAAATCCTTCACGACGCGCTTGCGCTGCCGTCCAACTTGCGTGCGTCTCTTGCCGATAAGCTGCTGGAAAGCCTCAACAGCCCCACGCAGAAGAGCCTCGATCTTCTATGGGCGAAAGAAGCCGAGAAACGACTCAAAGAGCTTCGTACGGGCAAAGCGTCAAGCATTCCTGCCAACATGGTTTTTGAGGAAATCCGGAAAAAATACGGGACATAGGATGAACTCGATTCCCCTTTGGAGTTCTGTACATGATTGACAAGAAAGAAATCATCATTCTTGCCATTATGGAGCTTCATCGCAAACCCGGATATTGGAAGAAGCGGAGTAAATAGGAACCTCTCAACTTCTCAACTTCTCAACTTTTGTCTACTCTTGACGCTGGGGTACGAACATGTATATTATTGAGTTGCCGTATAAGGCTCGTCTGTCATCGCAATTTACTCGTGTAAATAGCCCGCTG
>Ga0182027_10009088_pt1 | contig 14349 bp, 13 predicted proteins | sample 712E1DmetaG_FD_121300 | JGI IMG/M metagenome (GOLD analysis project Ga0182027, IMG submission 121300) | Permafrost microbial communities from Stordalen Mire, Sweden - 712E1D metaG (Illumina Assembly) | ecosystem: Environmental > Terrestrial > Soil > Wetlands > Permafrost | place: Sweden...
CGATTTCGGTGAGTTTGTTGTTGAGGACCTCCACGTCCAGCTTAGTCTCCTGCGCGACCTTGAGCGCTTCCTCGGAATTCTCCTTTACCTGCACGACATCGATTTCGGGAAGAATCGCCTCGGCCTGGGTCTTGGGCGCCGTTGCCGCACAACCGGCAATCCACAATGCCGCTGCCGCGGCGCCGGCCAACAATACGCATTGTTTCGAATAAAGTTGCATGGTTCTTCCTTTTGGGAACGGTGTCCAAACTGCCCCGTTCCGCGCGTCGATAGCTCGGACCGGGCAAAACAATGTAGGTCCTATTCCATTGTCAAAACACGGGCCAACCTGTTTTTCTCGGGATAATCCAGTTTCGCCAATCATTGAACCCGGGTATTATAAGTATATAATGCCAGCGTATGCCGGTCAACACCCTCCGCACCGGACGCTATCCTCTTGAAGTATCGGCCCGAGCGACGGATTTCTTGAAGGATTCTCGACCGGGAGGTATTTTAGCACTATCGGCGCACGACATCGTGCCAGCAATCATATACGGCGCGGAGGCGGGCGCCTCCCCTCCGGTATCCCATAGCTCAACAATGATCCTTTATCGATACGTCATCCGCGAGCATATCCTCCCGTTTCTTTATTCGCTCGGGATCCTGATCTTCATTTTCGCCATGCAACTTGCAGTGCAGCTCCTGCCGAGCATCATCGCAAAAGGACTTAACCCGGGCGTTGTGCTGGAGATATTCGTCATCAACATAGCATGGGTGGTTGCGCTCGCCATTCCCATGTCAATCCTCGTTTCAACGCTCATGGCTTTCGGCCAGATGTCGGGCGACAACGAGATCATGGCCATCAAGGCGTCGGGGCACAATCTCTCGTTTCTGCTGGCGCCGGTCTTTGCGGCCGCGTGCGTGCTCACCGTTCTCACGACGTATTTCAACAACGATATCCTGCCCGATGCGAACCATCACGCCGCGAACCTGCTCACCGACATCTCGCGCAAGAAACCGGCGGCGCTCATAGAGCCCGGCGTGCTTATCACGTCGTTCGAGAACTACGCCATCTATGTGAAAAAAGTCAACGCCCAGAGTGGCGAACTTAAGGACGTCAAGATTTTCTCCCAGGTGCCCGGCGAAGACCCGTCGACCACGGTGGCCGAGCGCGGCAACCTGACCTTGACAAAAGATGAGAAGCTGCTCAGGCTTACTTTGTACAACGGCGAAACCCACCGGCAGAGCTCCAAGAACAGGAAAGAGTACTTTGTGGGGCAATTCCACAAACAGGTATCCTTTATCAAGAACGTAGACACGGAACTGCGGCGCACCAACAGCAGTTACCGCGGCGAACGCGAAATGAGTTCCGAGATGATGCTCGGAGAGGTCGCCCAGTACAAGCAGACACGGGAAGCCTACCTCAAAAGCTACGGCTTTCTTATTGACTCCACGCTCGCCCGGATCGATTCGCTCGAACGGCTCGCCGCGCGGATCGATTCCGTGCCGCACAGCGACTCTGCCGCCGACACGGCCCGCACGTTTGCCGCCTGGGTCTCGTCGTTTCGCACCCCCTACGCGCGGGATATGGCCGCCTCGGAAGCGCGGCGGCAGCACAGCCTCACCAGCCGGCTTGTTTCACAAGTAAAGTACGAAGAGACCAAGATCAGCCAGCTCATGGTTGAAGTGCACAAGAAATACTCCATCCCGGTCGCCTGCATCGTATTCGTTCTTATCGGCGCGCCGCTCGGGATCATGGCGAAGCGGGGCGGCCTCATGGTTGCGGCGGCCTACAGCCTCTTTTTCTTTATTGTCTACTGGGCATTTCTCATCGGCGGGGAATCTCTGGCCGACTCCTGCGTGATTACGCCGTTTGCCGCCATGTGGACGGCAAACATCGTGATCGGCGCGTGCGGCCTGTTCCTGCTGTTCCTCATGACCAAGGAAACGAAATTCATCTCCTTTTCTTTCTTCGGGAAGCTCTACCATTCCGTGTTCGGCAGGCGCGCAAAGGCGGTCCGGCGGACAACCCCCGGGGGCATTCTGGGCGCGTTGGGGTCGGTTGCGTCATGGTGCGTAAACCTTCCTTATCGCATTCTCAACAAGATTATCGGCAGGTTGCCCACCTACCTTATCCAGAAATTCGTGGGGTATTTCTTCGGATTGTTCATCGTGATCGTCATTGTGTTCGTGGTGGTCGACTATGTGTCGAACCTCAAGCGATTCGAAGGCGCGTCGTTCTTCACCGTGGCCCTTTTCTACTGGTATTATCTGCCGTGGCTCTTCGGGTTCGTATTCCCTATTGTCATTCTCCTGTCCACTATGTCGGCAATCGGCTCCATGGCCCGGCAAAACGAACTCACCGCCATCAAGGCCGCGGGCGTCAACGTTCGACAGCTCACCGCGCCTCTCATGGCGCTCGGCGTGATACTTGCCGGCTTCGGTTTCTACGTGAGCGAGGGCATCCTGCCCAAAGCCAACACCGCGCGACGGGAGCTTACCGAGCGGATGAGCGACGACCATGCAGCGCAGGGACACGGTGCCCCACAGGCCGCGCGGCAGGAGTATCGCCGCAATTTTTATTATTTCGGCGACAACAAGACAATCTATTTCTTCGGTGAATTCCGGACCGAACCCCTGTACACCCGCACGGTGTGGCGGGAGACGTTCGACGGCCCGGTTATCCGCTCGCGCATCACCGCCGACGCCGCAGATTTCCGGAACGGCCGGTGGGTCTTTATAAAAGGTACAAGCCGAACGTTCCTCAAGGACTCCGTGGCGGTATTGACATTCGACACCCTTGTCGACACAATTTTGGTGGCGCGGCCCCAGGACATGGTGGCGCAGATACGCAGCCCAGAGGAAATGAGCTACTGGGAGCTGCAGAGCTTCGTTGAAAAATCCAGGCGCCGCGGCGAAGACGTGTCGAAGTGGCGGGCGCAGCTCGACTTTAAAATAGCGCTTCCGTTCTCGATTCTTATCGTGATCCTGCTCGGCATTTCCATTTCCGCGCGCGTGGGCCGGAAGGGCGGCGCGGTGCTGTTCGGTATCGGCCTGATGCTCTGTTTTTCGTACTGGATTATTTCCCAATTTGCAATTGCCTTTGCCCAGAACGGGCAATTGCCGCCGCTTGTGGGGGCATGGTTCGGCAACCTGCTGTACCTCGCCATTGCCCTGCCGCTGTTCAGAAAGGCCTCGCAATGACGCGTTCGGCGCGGAAAAGGATTCTCGTGGTGGACGATAACCACGACATTCTCGATCTTCTGGAAGTATTTCTGTATGGGAAGTACGACCTGAGCACGGCCCTCAACGGGTTTGAAGGTCTCAAGGCAGCCCGTGAAGTAACGCCCGAGCTCATCATCACCGACATCATGATGCCGGTAATGGATGGCATCAAATTCTTCAACAGCCTTCGGGAGGACCAGAAGACCGCGGCCGTGCCGGTAATTGCCATCACGTCGTTCATAAAGAAGTCGAACATAAAGAGCCTCCTGTCGATGGGATTTTCTGCCGTCATCACAAAGCCGCTTGACAGGAACGCCATTCTTTCCGCGGTGGAAAAGACACTTTCAAAACCCTGATCGGATGCGTGTGAAAACGAAGCAACGTGGCATTGTCTGGGCGCTCGCCCTCGTTCTGTCCGGGCTTGCCCTGCATTTTGCCGGCGGGACCGCGGGCACGGTCGGCGCGTCCCTCGCGCTTATCGCGGCGGCTGCCGTGCTTGCAGGCGCCCTTGTAAAGAGACGCCGCCAGCCGGTGAACTCGGCCGCGCCCGAGACCGACGGCGTGTCACCACAGGCGCGCGGCATCGAGAAGGAAGTGAACAACGAAACCACACGGGTAAGCGTGCACGTGCTCGGCGCGCAGTATCGCAAAGAGCAATGGAAGGCCATTGAGCTCGTTGTCGACAACATGCTCGAAACCTTTCTTCGACTGATGCGCCGCAGGCTCGACGCGCACACCATCGCCGTCCTCTTTCCCACCGCCGACGGCGGGTTCAGCATCCGCAAATACGATTCCAGAAGCGATTGCATCAACGCCGACGCGGTGATCTATCCCGGCAAAGGCGTTCTGGGAAGCTTCCTCAAGGACGGCCTTAAACAGCTCAACCTGCACGATATCGTGAGCGACAGCGTCACGCTCCATTATTACAACCGCGACGCGGGAATCCGGTCGCTTATGGCAAGCCCCATCATGGCCGACGACGGCGTCGAACGAGGCACGATTATCGTCGACAGCACCGAGCCGAAGCATTTTTCCGAGGACGATCACGCCTACCTCGGCACCGTGGCGCACCTTGTGGGTATGTCGGTGTATTACGCCTACGTGTACAACGACCACAAGCTGGAGCACCAGCGCATCGCCGCCATGAGCACCATCGAAAAGGATTTCTTCCAGAACCTGGAAATAGACGCGATAATTGACAAAATGATAGAGATCATCCCGTTCGCAATCGCCTGCGACCGTATCTCCCTCAGCCTTCGCAATCCGGACGCAAAGACGGCAACGGTGCGCCGCGCCTGGGGCTCGCAGGCCGATGCGTATAAAGGGCTCACATTCCCCCTCGACGGCAAATCGCTGGTGAGCCTTCTGTATGCCAAGAACATGGCCTTCTCCCGGAATTTCGCCGACGACCGTACGGAAATCCGGTATGCCGAGGACGAACCGGCCACAAGCGGCATGCTGTCGTTTCTCGCTTTCCCCATAGGAGTTGACGAATGCAAGGGCGCCGTGCTCCTCGAATCGGCGAAGCCCGGTGCATTCTCCGACTCGAACCAAGACCTGCTCGCCCGCATCGCCACGTCGGCCGGCTTGGCTATAGCCAAACTGCAGGTGTTTGAGCAGGCGCAGAACCTCGCCACGCACGACGGCCTTACCGGGCTCATCAACCACCGCCAGTTCCAGTCGGCGCTCAAAGACGAAATCACCCGAGCCATCCGCTACGGCGAGCCGCTGTCACTTGCGCTGTGCGACATAGATTTCTTCAAGAAGATCAACGACACCTACGGTCATCCGTTCGGCGACGTCGTGCTCAGAGAGATCGCCTCGAAGCTCCAGACGAACATCCGCCAGGGCATCGACATTGCTGCGCGCTACGGCGGCGAGGAATTCGCTCTCATCCTTGTAAAGACCGACGGCGCCACCGCCGCCGAAACCATCGAGCGGATCCGGCAGAACCTTGCGGACTCGACGTACACGTCGCCCCACGGAGAAGACCTGCACGTTACGATGAGTTTCGGCATCGCCGTGTACGGAACGCACGCCAAGCAGCTCGACCAGCTCATCTCGAAGGCCGACAAGGCGCTGTACCGGGCAAAGGAAAACGGCCGAAACAGGGTGGAGACGCTGTAGCGCATGATTGCCCTTCTGCTCAATCTCGACCATGCGCTCTTCTGCTTTATCAACTCGCACCATTCGCCGCTGTGGGACGGATTTTTCTGGACCCTTACGTGGCTGGGCAACGGGTGGATCATCACGCCCGTACTTCTGGTTGTCACGTTTCTCGCGCTTCCCCGCAAAAAGTATTGGCTGTTCCTCGCGTTTGCCGCAGGCGGGATGATCGCGTCGAGTATCGTCAACACGCAAGTAAAGGACACCGTGCAGCGGCCGCGGCCGCTTGGGTATTTCTCGACCCACGTCTCCAGGAATGTCGCGGCTGTTAACGGCACCTACAGCGTGCACATCGTGGGCGAACCTCTTGCGTGCCGATCGTTCCCGTCCGGTCACGCCAACACCGCGTTCTGCGCCGCTGCGGTGCTGGCGTTCTTTCTGGGCGGGTGGTACTGGCTTTCGTTTGCGCTTGCGCTGCTCGTGGGGTATTCGCGCGTGTATCTCGGCGCGCACTTTCCCCTCGACGTCGCCGCGGGCGCGGCCCTTGCCCTCGCCGTCATGTATGGCGCCTATGCCGCCTACGCCTTCACCCTTCGCCGTTCGGAGAAACGATGATTCTCGGAAAGAAAGTCGTTGTGGTCCTTCCCGCTTATAACGCGGAGAAGACCCTGCGCAGCACCTACGACGAAATCCCGCAGGACGTGGTTGACGAAGTAATACTGGTTGACGACGCCAGCAGGGACAATACCGTTGCGGTCGCGCAGGCCGTCGGCATCAAACACGTCGTGCGCCACGAAAAGAATCGCGGCTACGGCGGCAACCAGAAAACATGCTATGCAAAGGCTCTCGAACTGGGTGCAGACATCGTGATAATGCTTCACCCGGACTACCAGTACACGCCCAAGCTCATCACCGCCATGGCGAGCATTATCGCCAACGCCTTGTATCCCGTAGTTCTCGGCTCCCGCATTCTTGGCGGCGGTGCCCGTTCCGGCGGCATGCCGCTTTACAAATACATTGCCAACCGGTTACTTACCCTGCTGCAGAATTTGATGATGGGACAGAAACTCTCCGAATACCACACCGGATACCGTGCGTTTTCCCGCGAGGTACTGGAAAAGATAGACTGGAAGAACAATTCCGACGACTTCGTATTTGACAACCAGATGCTGGCAGAAATTTGCTTTGCCGGCTTTCAGATCGCCGAGGTGACTTGCCCTACCAGGTACTTCAAGGAAGCGTCGTCGATAAATTTCACGCGGAGCGTGAAGTACGGGCTGGGAGTGCTGGGGGTGGCGGTGGGGTATAGGATGAGAAAATGGGGATTGGCGAGGCTGGGGATGTATAAGATGGCAAGTGCATTTCGAAGATAACCCCGAGAAATCCAGATCATTATTCCAAAAGGGTCAGGATCTTATTGAGCGCTTCCCTCACCGTTGCAGGCGGAGCCTTGCATGCGAATTCCGCGCAGCGTTCCTTCCAATCAAGGCTCTTGACCTGATCGGACAATATCGCGCCGCCGACCTTCAAACCTTCCGGGATTTTTACCTCAAAGGGAAACCCTTTTTCCTTGCTCGTTATCGGACAAAGGATGACAAGGCCCACTTTGCTGTTGTAAGGTTGCGGTGACAGAACCAGGGCAGGACGGCGACCCGATTGTTCATGTCCGGCCTGGGGGTTGAAATCTATCCAAATGAGATCGCCCCGGGCGGGGCAATACCCTATCATACAATCTCCCTGCCGATGGGTCTGCCCGTATCGATTTCACCGTGAAGGTTCTTTTTTGTAACACCCTTAAGCAACTCGCGAAGCGAGTACTTTTTGGCAAGCAAAGGATTGATGACGATCTTTCCCTTGTCAACAGAAATATCTACCACGGCCTTGTCGGCGAGGTTGCTTTCCCGTGCAAAAGTCCTGGGTATCCGAAGCGCGAGACTGTTCCCCCACTTATGAATTGTCGTGTGCATAGATCCTCCCGGTTTGTATCTACAATGAATATACAATTGGATGAAGGGAAATGCAATTTTGTTTTGGGACGGATCGGGGGTGACCAGGATCGCCTACAAAGAGCATTGTGGAAGCGACGGGCGCAGAAGAGATGGCTCTTGAGGATTTCGATAACGACAAACGTCTCAAAAATTGCCCCCGACATGGCTCCCTCGCGAAGGGTTGCGGACGAAGACCACCCCGTGAGAAAGGAACACAAGCCGGTATCGATGAAATACAGCTTGGGCGTTTTTACAAGCCGTTTTGTAATGTTGCCGTGAAACAAAGTTGCCGAGGCGGGGTCAAGGAAAATCTGGAATGATGACCGATTGCCCTCGTGGACAACGGCAAAGGCGCTAGGGGTCAAGGAGGCCGCGGCCACCGAGCGCAATTTAACTCCGCTTAGCCGGGTGGTCTCTTAGGCCTTTGTAAACCTCGTATTCGTTGTTAATCCGCTCCTCAATAATTTTCTTAAGCCAGCTCTGGTATCCGCGCTGCCGATGAATGCGTGCAAATATCTTTGCGCGTTGTATCGTGCGGGAGCTCAGACGAATGGACGTCGGCTTGAGCCTTGGGGTTACTTCCACTCCAGTTCCCCAAGCCGCATCATCGAGCGCCTGATTTTCAACACGTGTATCGATCGCGTTTTCTTTTTCCGACACCTTTGCATTCTTAACTTTTTTCATAAACCGTTAAACCTCCCAGCCTGTAATAATACGAACAACGTTGTTTCTTTTCAGCTGAAAAATGATACACAATCTCCTGCCTTCATCGGATATGCCAATAAGCTTGAACCGATTTTTGTAGCTCTTGTTCCGCCTGATTGCAAATCCGTTTTGAAAACACTGAACCGCCTCATCGATGGTGACGCGATGCAAATGGAGCTTGTCCCGATCATAATCATACTCATACCCTCTGGGAAAAAAAGTACTCCAGTTTGGCATGGTTCAATTATACTTTTTGTAGCTACATTGAGGCAAGAATTTCTTTTGCTTGTGGTTTATTGTAGCTACGAATGCGGATCGCGATGTTGTTGTACGACCGGTTTGGGATTTGTCAGGTTTTGTAAGGCATCAACGCGCTTCCAGAAATCCACTGAGATGTCTTCGCGCAGGCCAGGAGAAGGGCGTCGCAGGCGGCGGCGAAAAGACTCGGCTTTCCCATTTTGGACTCCTCAAAGTTATTTATTGGGGACTGAAACCGGAATACCAAACATCCGAATCTAGCGAAAGCCCGCTGCTTCCGGCTATTACCCACATCTTGTTGTCGAAAACAAGGCTGGAATGACCTCCGCGAGGAGAAAAGCCGGCAATGGCTGCAGCCTGAATCCAAGTGATGCCATCTGTTGAATACCAGACATCGCTGCTATTAACAGATTTAGTATCCCACCCTGCGATTACCCACATCTTGTTGTCGAATACAATACTGGAATGGCCGCTGCGCGGAGAAAATCCGGCTTTGCCGATTGCCTGAGTCCATGTCACTCCATCGGTCGAACTCCAAACATCATTCAATAGATTCCCGGAATTATCTTCCCCAGCAATTACCCACATCCTGCCGCCAAACGCAACACTGGAATGGCCAAGGCGGGGTGAGAAATCGGCATTCGCAGTTGTCTGGACCCATGTGACGCCATCTGTTGAATACCAGACATCGCTATAACTTGTGTCGATTGTCCCATGAAAGCCGCCAATTATCCACATTCTGTTGTCGAATACAACACTCGAATGATAACTGCGTCGAGAGAATTGAGCGGCGGAGGTTGATTGGGTCCAAATGCTACCATTTGAAGAATACCAAACGTCATTCAAAGAAGGATTCCCAGCCCCCATGCTACCACCGACCACCCACATCTTGTTGTCGAATACAATACTGGAATGGCCGCTGCGCGGAGAAAATCCGGCTTTGCCGGTTTCCTGAGTCCATGTGACGCCATCGGCCGAACTCCAAACATCCGACTGCACACTATAACCGGTAAACGATGGGCTCCCGGCGATTACCCACATCTTGTTGTTGAACACGGCAGAAGAATGTCCGTAGCGTATGCCGAACTCTGCCGAATTCGTTGCCAACTTAAACATGCTTACCACAGTTTTCACCGTATCCAAGACCACATTCCCATCATCATCCGTCACTCTCACCACGCAAGTATGACCCGTATCCGGCGTTCCCGGCGCAACCACAGCGGTATCAATCACGGAATCAACCCTGGCACCTGCCAAAAATTGTCCTATATTCCCCACATCCCACTCGACCTTGACAATCTTGCCATATTTTCTTGTCGCGGTGAAATGGACATGAAACGTATCGTTGACAGCAATAGTGTCCGGGGAATAAATCATCTTCACAACCGGCGCATCCTTCACAATCTCTATCCTCGCCGTGTCCTTCCACGCCGTCCCTGCCATGTCCGTCACTACGCACTCAAACCCTTTTTCCCCAAGGCTATTCCACAAATACACCAGCGAATCATTAGCCGCTTTCTTCGTCGAATCCAACGTAACGGTCCGCACCGTCTTTCCCGTAACGATATCGTTCCAAACCAGGGATTTCAGTTGTCGCGTCGGATTGCTGAGCTTCACGTTGCACCGGACCGAGTCATTGATTGACGCGCTATCCGTAAAGAACTGCTTGGCGAGATGAAAGAACGTGAACGCGAATGACGTCTTTACCTTCCCTGGCGAAGCAGCGACAATATTGACGTTTCCATACGTCGCGCCTCGCACGCTCGAACTGTTCTCTACACACACCCGATACTTGAAGTGATAATCGTTCGTATCAGTGAATGAGAATTGCGTGGAATCCAAGCTTCGCTTGTAAACACTGTCTGCAAAGAACGTATCACTCCGCGCCGCGATCGGATTTGCCGACAAAACTATCGAATCATACCCATCCCTGAATATCAGATAATCCTGAAAGTCCCGGTAAGAAGCCTTGTTCCATGACAGATGAACGACCCCGTTGACCGTATCATACGTCGCCGTCAATCCAGTGACCACCGGAATGCCGGTGTACAGCAGCCACAACGTATCGCCCAGCGTGTCTTTCTTCTGGCCAGCCGTTTGGATCGTCACGTATGTCGGCGTGTAATCGGCCAGCGTGGTCACGAGCCGCAGGTTGTAGCTCCCCTTTGCAACAGGCGCAAGCGTGAACCTTCCGTTTATGTCGACATTGGAATAAAGATCGGTGCCGAGCACTTGCACAGTCGCGGTGCGCGGATCGTGGTTCGGCTGAAGTCCGACTATGCCGGTGATTGAGCCCGGCTTCTCGAGCGTATCCGGCCTGACAAGCACCGTGTCCGCCAATACCAGTATGGAGTCCTGGTATGCGATAAGGGAATCGTTTATTGCGAGTACCTTGGATGTGCCTCTGGCCGAATAGGCAAACAAGTTGTACGTTCCTTTGGCCAGGGCCTTGGTGGAATAGCGGCCGCGCGCATCGGTCGTTGTCTGATAGGCAATGGTTCGTGTCGAATCCGTTGCCACGAAAAACCGGACCACTGCGCCGACAGCCGGCGTGTTGTCGGGATTGTAAATCATCGCCGTATCCGTTTCGCTTGCCGTGCCGGAGGTCTGGACAGGTGTCTTCGTGCAAACCAGAAACATAGCTGCGCAAACGGCGGCTATCATCCATGATTTATTCATTTTTTGCTCCTATTTCGACATTGGAAACAGATTCAGGTTCAGGTGAAAAACCCTTGATGCGGGCTTTTCGTCCTTGTGGACAATGGACCGGATCTCCGACTTGAACTGTTCCATGCGCTGGACTATGCGGCAGCGCGCCTCGTCCGAAAGGCTGAGCGTAAGCGTTATGGTCCGCTGCCCCAGCTCTTCTTCCGACGCAAGCACGGTCTTGCCGTGTTCAAGGCATTTCATCTGGAATTGCTTTACAAGGGCGTCCTTGATAAAATCGCCGGTGATCACGACCTTGTCGGTAGGCTTCCAAAAACCACTGCTGTTCCGCGCTACCATTCCTGTTCGTTTGAGGAGATTCATTGAATCCCGCGACTGCTTAAGCGTAATTGCGGGGTGCAGCCTGGAAGCCAGCGCCTTGTAGTCGTCCCTGAAGTCCATGATGTCCAGGAGCGCCCGGATTGCGGCATGATGCCATTCTTTGTAGTACTCGTAGGCGCCTCTGTCGACCACCCTGTGCGGCGTACTGTTGAGCCGCACGAGCTGGTCAAAGAAGAATTCTTTTTCATGCGGGCTCTTTGTCTGGTTGTAATTCACCAGCGCCCGGAAGTACTTGGCCTCGTCCGGCTTGAGTTCGAGGAGTTCGATGAACCGGTCGACAAAGGTCGACGTAATAACGGCCCTGTCCTTGATGACGTTGTTGAAGTAGCTTTTTGAATTGGTCTGGCCGAGCCGGTGGCATATGTAGGAATGGGAAAAGGCAGGGTCCCGGGATTTTCTCCCGGCGTAGTAGTCTACCAGGTATTTCTTGAAGTCTATATACTCGAAAACGACGGGCAATTGGGTTTTCATACAGTTAATAATACAAAATCAACAGCAGAATAGCAACCGGCAGCGTACTGTTTTTTATAGGACGGTGTCTGAGGGGCAGATCCGACGAAGACGCCGGCGGAAACAGCTTTGTTCCCGCCGGTCCACTTGCCGGAAGCCAATGGCGGGCTTTCGCTACACCGCGCCGAACGACCGTTCGAAAAGATCCTCGATGGCCTGCTTGCTCTCCTTTGTCAGTTCCCGCGTACCGAAGCCGCAGAAGGTGGCTTCAACGATCACGGGCTCGTCCTTGACCCACTGGCCGCGCCGCCAGGTGTACCAGGCGTGCCTGGCCTTATCGAATACGTGAACCGTGCGGTTGAAGAATTTCCCGAGTTCCACTCCCCAGCCGGTCCCGCCCTTCACCGTGTCGTCGTCCTGGATGGTGCCTACGGCAAAAACCTGCGATCCCTTGCTTACCATATGAAACGAGGCCTGACACACGCGGCGGATGAGTTCGGCCTTGTGGTAGCTCCGGCGCATATGCAGGGAAACAATGTCCATGCTCACGTCGCCGTGTTTGAGCTGCTCGGTCGTGAGCATTACCACGTTTCTGGCGCGTTTGATAAAGTGGCCCTTGAATGAAAAAACGACTTCCTTGACGCCCCAGCGCTCGGCGCATTCGCCGAAGAACGATTCCGCGCCGACATGACCGCCGCTGTACAGAGTGCAATTGCCTGCTTTGAGCATGGTGCATTCCTTTCCGATTCGGGATTAGTATGTCGTCACAACTTTATTGTCCGGCGAAAACGAAGGGCCTTGATTGATCCGACAGGCAGTGAAGGCAGAGGAACTGCGTTTGGCCGGGCTCAAATATAGCACATGCATGAGGTAAAGCGGGCGATGAATGTGATACAAAAGCCGCCCGCGCTTCCTCAGCCGTGAACCGGCTGCTACTTTGCATTCCTCACAAAATAGACAAAACCATACTCCGCCTTGAGCTCCCGCAGTTGCGGAAGCTTCCTGTACCGCGGCGCCTTGTCTATCCTGCATACGAAATACGCCGGTTTGTCTATGGGGCCGTTCAGCAGCCAGTCCTCATCGTAGTCCAAGGGATTTCCGCCCGGCTTCTTTTCAAAGTAGAAGAGATCAGCATACGTCTTGAACAGGGATCGAGCGTATAGGTTCTTGCCACGCAGGCTTTGATAGAAACTGATGGGGCCGGCGTCGGTGTAGTATTCCATTCTCGGCACGAATGCGATCATGGCGATCTGCAGGCACAGCGCGGTTGACACAATAAGCGTTGCAAACCCCGCAGCAAAGCGCTTGCGGGACAGCAGCACAGCCGACGCGATCAGCGCCGCGCCGTACACCCCGCCGATGAGCATTTCCGCGTAGTGCCAGCGGCCGGGGTACGTGAGGCAGTCTCGCGCGAAAGGGTCGTGCACCAGCGGAATGAGCCAAGCGGTGTGCATCATGACAAGCGGGAAAGCCGCGATGGCTGCGGCAACCAGGACGCCGAATGCCACCAGCGACACCGTGAGCCACCGGTTCCAGGCAAGCCTGCCGCTCATCACCGCGTGCATGTGATAAGCTGCCAGGAATGTTATGGGAAAATAGCACAGCGAGGAATACAGGACCGTTTTCGTCTTTACTATGGAAAAGAGCACAAGCACCACCCAGAACAGCACCACCATCCACCGGCCGAACCGCTTCCGGTCCTCCGTATCGCCCCTGCTTGGAACGAAGGACCGTATCGCCATGAACGAGGCCGGGAAGCACCCGAACAGGAGCACGACGAAATGGAACCAGAACGGCCGGCCGTGGCCCGCTTCGCCGGAGGAAAACAGCTTCACTTGATATTTGAGGAATTCGGTGACAAACCACGGGCCGTGCGCCAGCGTTTCCACACCGTACCAGGAAAACGCCACGGCAGTGCCCGCGGCCACAGCAACGGCAACGCCCTTTATTGACAAATACGTCTTGAACCGGCCCAGCGCCCAGTACACGAGCGCGCACAGCACAGGCACAAGAATCCCGACCGGCCCCTTGGTGAGCGTGGCGAGGCCGAGAAACGCCCCCCCGATCGCGAGCATGCCCGGCCGCGCGCTCCCGCCGCTGGTCTTTTCGCCGCGGAAGACAAAGTAAATGCCCAGAAATATGAACAGGTTGAACACCGGGTCGATAATGCCGGACTTGAAAAACAGATGCGGCAAAAACGATCCGAGAAACGCGCCGGCCCACAGGAGGCCGAACCGCCTGTCAAAGACCCGCCGTCCTATTCTGTACACAACCAGCAGTGTGATGATGCCGCACAGCGCGTCGACAAACCGCGCCGCAAATTCGTTGACACCCAGCAGCGACATGGACACCGCCTGCAGCCAGAAAAACAGCGGCGGTTTTTCCCAGAACGGCTGAAAGTTGATCTGCACCTGCAGAAAATTGTGCGAAACGAGCATTTCGCGCGCCGCTTCGGCAAAGTTGATTTCGTCCCAATCAAATAAGTGGGCAGCGCCGAGAAAGGGGAGAAAGAAGCAAATGCCCGTTGCGATGACGAGGAGCTGGAGCAGCAGTTCTTTTCTGGATTCGTTCACTGATGATTCATCCTTAA
>Ga0182027_10009089_pt1 | contig 14347 bp, 11 predicted proteins | sample 712E1DmetaG_FD_121300 | JGI IMG/M metagenome (GOLD analysis project Ga0182027, IMG submission 121300) | Permafrost microbial communities from Stordalen Mire, Sweden - 712E1D metaG (Illumina Assembly) | ecosystem: Environmental > Terrestrial > Soil > Wetlands > Permafrost | place: Sweden...
CCAAAGATCTGGGAGACCAGGCCCATGCGGATGTGTTCGTGGAACTGGCCGTGGTCGCAGGAGACGATGCCGGCGCTTTCCTGGCCGCGGTGTTGCAGGGCGTAGAGGCCGTAGTACGTGAGGTCGGCGGCGTTGGGATGGCCGTAAATGCCGAACACGCCGCAGTAATGTTTTGGATGGCCGTTTTGCGAATTCAAACACCCATTTTAGGGCAGCCTGGCGCGAATTCAAGACAGAAGGCGAGTTTTTCGGGCCAACTCCGGGCCAAACCACGGATTGCGGGCGACGCTCCTGCGGAGCCGTGCCTTTTCCGCAAAAACCATTCGCGGCTCGGCGGCAGCCTGCGGCTGGACATTTGCCTGCCAAAGCGGAACTGCCGCACTCCATGACGCTTCGCGTTCACCGCGCGCAACCGAAGTGCCGACAGGTCTTGGAGCGCGTGCGCGCCAGCGCCGCATTCCCACCGCCCCGAGCGCTTGCTGGCAGAGGACTGCCCGCCCGGCCTTTCTCCCCTCTGCCGCCAACGCAGCGCTTTTTCCGGCATTTTTCCCTTGACAATTCTGCCTTACATGCTAATCTTGCGGCGTGAGGGCAGGACACGGAAAGCTGGACGGCGCCGGGAGGAAGGCAGGATTCCCCCCAGGGTTCCTGTTGCCCTTGCCTGTGCCATTTTGTCCCAGCCTCCAGGCATTTAGTACCCTACTAAATTACTGTACATTGCGATTCCACCCCTGCATGAAAGCTTTTCCTCCAGGTTTTGGCCGTTTTTGCGCAATTCCAACCCAAGTGTCTGTCCATAAACACTTTACGCGTTAAACATGGCCCTTCAAATCAACTCTAATCAAGGCTAATCAAGTTATTCTTTGATCAGCCATGCCCCCCAAATCAGTGAATCCAATACATGACCATTTCACTCAGGTATGCGCATTTCGCGACCCAGACAGTCACCGGTCATTGGCGTGGAAATTGCTGTGTTTTGCGGTGACAATATAGGTCTATGCCATCTTTCAGCTATGTCGCCCGGGACTCTGTGACGGGACGGGAAATTCGCAGCGCGATTGACGCCACCAGCGAGGCGGGGGCGGTGGCCGCGCTGCTCAACCGCAATATGCTGGTGGTTTCCATCAGCGAAAAGCTGGGCAAAAAAGGCCGCACCAGCGGAGGCAAAGTGGCGCTGGCGGACCTGGTCATTTTTACCCGGCAACTGGCCACCATGATTGACGCCGGGCTGGCCATGGTCCAGTCCCTCCAGGCCCTGGCCGACCAGACGGACAACAAAGTGATGCGCGATGTGATCAAGGACATCACGACGCGGGTGGAGGGGGGCGACAGTTTTTCAGACGCGCTACAGAAGCATCCCAAGGTATTCAACCGGCTTTATTATTCGATGGTGGGCGCCGGGGAAAAAGGCGGTTTGCTGGCGGAAATCCTGGCCCGCCTGGCCACTTACCTGGAAAACACGGCCCGCCTGCGCAAGAAGGTCAAGTCTTCGTTGATGTATCCGGTGGCGGTCACGGTCGTGGCCATCGGCATCACCATATTCCTGATGGTGGTGGTGGTGCCGGTGTTCAAGGATGTTTTTACCGGCTTGGGCGGCAAGCTGCCGACGCCGACGCTGTACCTGATGGCGGTGAGCACCTTCATGAAGGAGAACATCATTGTGATTCTTTTGGGGATGGGCGGCTTGGTTGGCGGCTGGTTTTATTATATCCGCACACCGGCGGGGCGCGCCTTTTGGGACGCCAAACGGATCAAGCTGCCCATCTTCGGAATTATCGCGCATAAAATCTGCCTGGCCCGTTTCGCGCGCACGATGTCCTCCCTAGTGCGCAGCGGGGTGCCGATTCTGGAAGTGCTGACCATCGTGCAGAACACGGTGGGCAACGTGGTGATGGAGAAGGCCCTCAAGACTGCCGCGCTGGACATCGAACGCGGGGAGGGCATTTCCGCCGCGCTGTCCAAGCATCCCGTATTCCCGGTCATGATCATCCGCATGCTGACGGCGGGCGAACAGACGGGCAAGATTGACAACATGCTGGAACGGGTGGCGGATTTTCTGGATGAGGAGATAAAGACGACGCTGGACGGTTTGACCTCGCTGATCGAGCCGCTGCTGATCGTGTTCCTGGGGGTGGTGGTGGGCGGCATTGTCATTTGCATGTTCCTGCCCATTTTCAAGTTGAGCGACCTGGTTTCCGGCAAGCATTGAGAAAACAAGCCGGTTAGGCTTGCGGCTCGCGCCGTTATCAAGTACAACCCGGATATGGCAAAAGTCCTGCTGCTTGATGATGAAGTGACCATGGTGCAGTCGCTGGCTGAAGTTCTCCGCCGGGAAGGCCACGAGGTCATCCCGTGCAGCAACTTCAACGCCGCCGTGGAAGGCCTGGAATCGCAGCACCCCGAACTGGTCATCACTGACCTGTATCTGGACAAAACCCGCACGCACGGCCTGGAGATACTGCAAAAGGCGCGCGCCCTGAGTCCGCCCGCCACCGCCATCCTCATCACCGCTTACGCCACGATCGGGACGGCGGTGGATGCGATGAAGAAAGGGGCATTTGACTACTTGGAGAAACCGTTCAAGGTGGATGATTTCATCCAGTGCGTCCGCCGCGCCCTGGCCTACAACAATGTTTTTTCGGAGAACATTTACCTCAGGAAACAAGTCAAGAAGAAGTACCACTTCAGCCAGCTCATCGGCAATTCCCCCAAGATGCAGGAGGTCTTCAAGATGATCGAGCGGGTGGCGGACACCGACAGCACCATCCTCATTCTGGGCGAGAGCGGCACGGGCAAGGAACTGGTGGCTCGCGCGCTCCATTTCAACAGCCGCCGCCAATTCTCGCCGTTCATTCCCATCAACTGCAGCGCCCTGCCGGAAAACCTGCTGGAATCCGAACTTTTCGGCCATTGCAAAGGCGCCTTCACCGGGGCCATCAACGACAAGAAAGGGCTTTTCCACGAGGCGGACGGCGGCACGATTTTCCTGGATGAAATCAGCTCCATGCCGCCGGTGTTGCAGAGCCGCCTGCTGCGCGTCTTGCAGGATCGGGAGGTCCGGCGCGTGGGCGACAACATCGCCACCAGTGTCAACGTGCGCGTGCTCTCCGCGACCAACGAGCCGTTGGAGGAGAGAGTCAAAGCGGGGAGTTTCCGCGAGGATCTCTACTATCGGCTCAATGTCATTCCGATCAATTTGCCGAATTTGCGCGAGCGCCGCGAAGACATTCCTGTCCTGACGATCCATTTTCTGCGCAACAAGATCAATCCGCACACCGGCAAGCTGTTCCAAATTACGCGCCAGGCCCTGGAGGTGCTCTCCGCCCATGATTGGCCGGGCAACGTGCGGGAATTGGAAAACGCCATCGAACGCGCCTGCGCCTTGTGCGAAGCCGGCACCATCCGGGTGGCGGACCTGCCCCCGGCCGCGCGCCGCCAGGCCCCGGTCGAGGACAGCGGGGAATTGGTGCAGATTCCCGAATCTCCGCCCGAGGCATCGTCCGGCCCGCCGGTGCGGCCGGCCGGTCCTGAGGAAAGCGCCAGCCATGCCATGTCCCAGCCGGTGCGTTCGCTCAAGGATTTTCTGCGCGAGCAGGAACTGGGCTACGTCAACCGCGCCCTGGCCGTGAGCGGGGGCGACAAGGAAAAGGCCGCCCAACTCCTGAACGTCAGCGTGGCCACGCTCTACCGCAAACTGGCCGACGAAGAAGATGGCGTCTGATCTCTTTTATGCCCGGCAAGGTTCTCCTGATCAGCGTCAACCGGTGTGGCAATCCCTACCCTGTCTTCCCGCTGGGTCTGGCCTGCCTGGAGGCCGCGTTGCGTCCCGCCGGCTACCAAACGCGCTGGCTGGACCGCCAGGCCCATGCGCAGACGGTGCCAGAGGCGGTCGCGTCCTTCCAGCCGGATTTCGTGGGCATCTCTCTGCGCAACATTGACGACGTGGTGATCAAGCGCCGCGAGACTTTCTTCGATCCGCTGCCGGCCTTGACTGAGGAAGTGCGCCGCTGCTGCGCCGCGCCCGTGATCCTGGGCGGGAGCGGTTTCTCCATTTTCCCGCAGGCGCTCTTGCAACTTTCCGGCGCGGACTTCGGGATTCAGGGCGAAGGGGAACTGAGCCTGCCGGCCTTGTTGCGGGCCTTGGAACAAGGAGCGGACTGCCCGGCCCTGCCGGGCTTGGTGTACCGGCGCCACGGCAGCATTGTGGCCAATCCCGCCCAGCCGTTGGACCTGGCCGAATTGAATCCGGCCCGGCGCCCGGACTCCGTGATGGACTACTATCTGCGCGAAACGGGCATGATGAACCTCCAGACCCAGCGCGGATGTTCCTGCCATTGCGAGTATTGCACCTACCCGCTCATCGAAGGCGCGCGTTTCCGGCCCCGGCCCGCCGAAGCGGTGGCGGAGGAACTGGCCGAACTGCATCGCCGCGGCGTCAAATACGCCGTCATCGTGGACTCGATCTTCAACTCGTCAGCCGGGCATGTCGCGCGGGTTTGCGAGGCCATCCTCCAGCGCGGCCTGAAGATGCGCTGGACTTGCTTTCTGCGCCCCGCCGGATTGACGGCTGATTTGATGCAACTCATGGCCCGCGCCGGCCTGGCTCATGTGGAGTTTGGGACGGACAGTTTATGCGATTCGGTGCTGGCGGCCTACGGCAAACAATTCACCTTCGACGACGTGCTCCACTCGCACGATCTGGCGCGCCAGGCGAAGGTGGATTCGTGTCATTTCCTGATCTGCGGCGGGCCGGGCGAAACGCGCGACACGCTGGAGGAGGGATTCCAGAATTCACTCCGGCTGAAGGACACCGCCATATTGGCGCTGGCGGGGATGCGTGTTTATCCCGGCACGCGGTTGCACGCGCGCGCGCTCCGGGAACGTCCGCTGCCGCCGAACGACGCCCTGCTCCAGCCTTATTACTACATCTCCGCCGCGCTGACCGAGGACCAGGTATTCGAGCGGCTGCGGGAGTTCTCGCGCCGCTCGCCCACATGGATCGTGGGCGACCCGCCGCCGCGCTACCTGGAACTGGCGGCGCGGCTGCGGTCGCGCGGCGTCATCGGCCCGCTTTGGAGTTACTGGTGCGCGGCGCAGCGGCTGGCTCCAGCCCTGGCGCCAGGCCTGCGCCGTCCTGAATGAACATGAAGAAGCTTTTGCTCATCGCTCCCACCGCCGCGCGCAGCCTCATGGGACGTGATTTTTTCTACCGGCTTCCGCCGATCGGCTTGATGAAAGTGGCCGCCCTGACTCCGGCTGGCTGGCAGGCGTCCATCGCCGATGAGAAGATCGAGAAGCTGGACCTGGACCAGGAGGCCGATTTGGTGGGCATCACCGCGATGACCCCGACGGCCCGGCGCGCCTACCAGATCGCGGACCATTTCCGCCGGCGCGGGATTCCAGTTGCGATGGGCGGCATGCACGTTTCAAACCTGCCCGAGGAAGCCCTGCAGCATTGCGACAGCGTGGTCATGGGCGAGGCCGAAGGACTCTGGCCCCGTTTGCTGGCCGACGCGGAAATGGGTTCCCTCCAGCGCATTTACTCGCACCAGGGCGACTATCCCGACTTGACGAACCTGGCGTGTATCAACTGGGAGCCTATGCGCTCGAAGGACTACCTTTCGGTGCATTTCATCGAGACCACCCGCGGCTGCCCGCACGGTTGCGAATTCTGCTCGGTCACCAAGGCTTTCGGCGGACAGTTTCGCAACCGTCCGATTGGAGAGGTCCAAGCCGAGTTGCGCGCGCTGCGCTCGTTCGAGGGACTGCTGACGCTGAAGCGGTGTGTGTTTTTCGTGGACGACAACATCGTGAGCAACCGCGCCTACGCCAAGGAGTTCTTCAGCCGCATCGCCGGGCTGAACCTGAACTGGTTTGGCCAGGCTTCGGTCAACATCGTCCGTGATCCGGAAATCCTCCAACTCGCCCGCCAGAGCGGCTGCCGGGCGCTTTTCATTGGCTTCGAGACGTTGAGCGAGGAATCCCTGGCCGCAGTCGGCAAGAAGTTCAACCAGCCCCGGGACTACCTTGAGGTCGTCAAGAAAATTCACGACCACGGCATTGGCATTGACGGCTCCTTTGTGTTCGGGTTCGACGACGACACCGAGGCGGCGTTTGATCGCACGCTGGACTTTGTGATGCGGGCGAAAATGGAGATCGCCTATTTCTCCATCCTCACGCCCTACCCCGGCACGCGGCTGCACACCCGCCTGAGGGCGGAGAACCGCCTGCTCACCGAGGATTGGGACTACTACGACGCCAATCATGTGGTCTTTCGCCCCAAGCTCCTCAGCCCGGAGAAGCTGCTGGAGGGGTATCATTACGTGATGAAGGAGTTCTACTCTGTGCCATCCATCTTCCGGCGCCTTTGGGGCACCACGGCTTGGAAGAACTTGTTCTACCCAATGAACTTCGGCTTCAGCCAGAGTGTCCGCGGTTTGCTCAAGCGAAGTTAATCCAGCGCGGAATGGCCACCCGCGTTCGCGGTGTTTTGGAGGAAGCCAGGCCAATCCCGCCAGCCCGTGAAAAAGGCAGGGCGCGCCCAAGACGCGCCCTGGTCGCAGTTATTTAATCCAGTGAACTCAGGGAGATAGAGTTTTGGCGTGGCCTGGATGTGCAGTTGTCTGAGAAGAAATCGTTTGACCGCAACAATTCGTCCCAGCGCCAGTCGCCGCCACGTCCGCGCGCTGTGCTGCCTGAGATGACTGCTGCGATATTTCTCATCGTTACGCAGGTAAGATGGCTCAAGGGCGCGGGGGCTGCTTCCCTGATTTTGCGAAAAATGCAACCAATTTTGTTCCCGTCGCCAGGGAATCTCCAGCGGGTCCCGGCCTCTTTGCGGACTTTCGCGGGGGCGGCTCCGGCGGGAGGGGCGGCGGGGCCGCCGCCAGGCGGTCAAGGCAAAAAACGTCAAGCATCCCGCAAAAACAGGGGAGCCTGCCGGCGGGTTTGGAGTCACATTGTTGAAAACGGATTCTTATGCGACGAGATGATCGAACCGAGGTTCTGGTGGTGGGCGCCGGCCCGGTGGGCATGTTCACGGCGCTCCAACTGGCCGGGAGCGGGATTGCAGTCCGGCTGATTGACCAGGAGTCGCGCACCGCCGGGCGCAGTTACGCCTGCGCCTTGCACCCGCGCACCCTGCAATTGCTGGACGAGGCGGGCCTGGCCCGCGAGGCGATCCAGCGCGGGCAACGAATTGAAACGGTGGCTTTTTACGAAGGCGCCCTCCGGCGCGCGGAAATCAAGCTGTCCGGGCTGCTGGGGGAGTTTCCCTTTGTGCTGGTTTTGGCGCAAAGCAGCCTGGAAGACCTGCTGGAAAAGAAGCTCCAGCAACGGGGCGTCAAGCCGCATTGGAACCACCGGCTGGCGGACTTGGTGATGAGGGACGGCGCCGCCGTGGCCGACATTGAAGAGATGGCCTTGACGGGCAAAGGCTACATCGTGCCGGATTTTGAGCTGGAGGTGAAAAGAACGGTGTCGGCGCGCGCGGATTTCGTGGTGGGCGCGGACGGCCAGAATTCCGCCGTCCGGCAACGGCTTGGCATCGCCAGCCAGGAGACGGGGGCGCCGGAGCTGTTCACCGTCTACGAACTGGAAACGGAGGCGGAACTTGCGCCGGAGATGCGAATTGTGTGGCATGAACAAACCGTCAGCGTGTTGTGGCCCCTGGCCAAAAAGAAGTGCCGGTGGAGTTTTCAATGGTCCCAGGCGGACGCCCCGGCTGACTTCCCGCAGAAAGACCGCAACCGGTTCACCGTCGCGGAATCTCCCGGCGGGAAGGGCAGCCGGCATCCATTGCAACAACTGTTGGGCGCGCGCGCCCCGTGGTTCCATGCCGGCATCCAAGCCGTCGGCTGGGGGGCGGATATTCAGTTCGCTCATCGCCTCGCGCGCCAGTTTGGCCGGGAGCGGGCGTGGCTGGCGGGCGATGCCGCCCATCAGACCGGGCCGGTCGCAATGCAGAGCATGAACATGGGCATGCGCGAAGGCGCCGATCTGGCCGCCAAACTGAAACGGATTCTGCGCGAAAAGGGCTCGCCCGATTTATTGCAAGACTACGATCTGGAACACCGGACGGAATGGGAGCAGTTGCTGGGCTTGAAAGGCGGTCCCACAGCCGGCGCCGCGGCCGGCGCCTGGGTCCGCGAGCGTTGCGCAAAGGCGCTCTCTTGTCTTCCGGCATCGGGAAGGGATCTGGGCCTGCTCTTGCGCCAGTTGGGACTCGAATGGGAGCGCCCCGGCCCGCGGGAGGCTGGCGCCCCGGGGTGAGGGCGGCGGTTCCGGCTGTTGTTGTCATGGCGGTTGCTTGTCAAATTTGCGGTTCGCCCGAAGCGGCGCGGAGCAGGGCGCCGGGTGTGTTTTTGACTGAAACCGGCCTGGTATTCACGGCCAAAAATGGCCAGCAAATGCCAAGTATGGTGTGGCTGCCTTTTCGGCGCCGGGTTAATTTGACCTTGAAGATTATGAAAACCAAACCCACCGCGGAGGCCGGACAGGCGCTCGTGGAGTCGAACCAAAAAGACCAAAGCCGGAGGAACCAATATGTCCGCCAAATTGTGTGATGCCGAAGAGGGCAGGGAATTGCGTTCGCCTCAAGCCGAAACGGCATCGGGATGCGCGCGCGATTTCCTCGGCAACCGGTTTGTCTATGTCGTCATTTCGGCCCGGGCCCGCGGCCTTTCCATCGGCCTGAATTTAAACCCGGACAAGCTCTGCAACTTCAATTGTGTTTATTGCGAGGTCAACCGCAAGGTCCTGCCAGCCGAGCGGGAACTGGATGTTTGCGCCCTGTCGGCCGAATTGGAGAAAACCCTCGTCCTGATCCATTCCGGGCAAATCCGGCACCTGGCGCATTACGGCGCGTTGAGCGCCGACTTGCTGCGGTTGCGCCATGTCGCTTTTAGCGGCGATGGGGAACCAACCTTGTCCGCGAAATTTGCCGAAGCGGTCCAGGAGGTGGTCCATGTGCGGGCGCGCCGCGTGCTTCCTTTTTTCAAGTTGGTCCTCATTACCAACGGCACCAGCCTGGATTTGGATGGCGTCCAGGAGGGCCTGCGATACTTTACTTGCGAGGACGAAATCTGGATCAAGCTCGACGCCGGCACGCAGGATTGCATGGACCGGATCAACCGGAGCCAGATCCCGCTGGATAAAGTCATGGAAAATGCATGGCTGATTGGCCGCAAACGCCCCATCATCATCCAAAGCCTCTTCCCGCTCCTCAACGGATGGGAACCGCTGCCGGAGGAGATTGACGAATATGTCCAGCGCCTGCACGAACTCAAGGATGGCGGCGCCATGATTTCCCTGGTGCAGATTTATTCGGCGACCCGTCCGGCGGCGCACCCCGACTGCGGTCATGTCCCCCTGCAAGCTCTGGCCCGCATCTGCCGCCGGGTCAAAACCGAGACTGGATTGAAGGCGGAAGTGTTCTGAGAGACAAGGCGCCGCCGCCGCTCAAGTGGCCATCAACTGCCCCCGGTATTCGGTGGGCGATTGCCCCATGATTTTCTTAAAGACCCGGTTGAAGTGGGTCAGCGACTGAAAGCCCACTTCGTAGGCGATTTCACTGACGCGCAGATTGCGGTTGAGCAGGAGATTCTTGGCCTTTTCCACCCGGATGCGCGAAACGTAGTCGGTAAAATTCAGCCCGGTCGCCTTCTTGAACATCTTGCAGAAATAGAAAATGCTGGTGTTGACAGCCTTGGCCACCTGGCCCAGCGACAGGTCTTCGGTTTGGTTCTCATGGATGAATTGCTTGGCGCGGGTGACGGCCAGCGGCTCGGTGTTCTCGCGCTGCACCAGAATCTGGTTGCTGACCATCGAAATATGCTGCGCGAATATCGAGAGCAGCTTCACCACCCCGTCGTGCTGCCTGGGCGAGAGCACTTTGGTGCCAAAATACGCCCGCTTCAGGCGGCTGGTTTCAATCTGCATCCCCCATTGGGTCATCAGCCGAACCGCGTTTTTGAACTGCGCTTCCGTCGGCTTCTTGCGAAAGATCTGGCCCGTTTGCAGAAACCCCACGACCCGGTGCCCCGTGCGAATCGGCACCGCCGTGTCGCAAAGGCCCAGCTCGCACGTCAGGCTTTGCGCTCCATGCCGGGCGTGCTCGGAAAGCCGCTGTTGCAAGCGCAGACAGGAGGCGCACGAGCGGCTCTTGTCCGCCATCATCGCGCAAAACGGATTCTCGTGCCGTTTGCCCCGATGCGGCAATTGCCACGATTCCGCCGGCCGCAATGAAACCGGCAGTCCGGTCGTCTCGCTGAAGGCGCGTTCATAATCCTGGTAAATCCTCGAATTGCTCAACGACAGAATCATATCCGCCTCGTCGCGGGCAAAGTCATCCTGGCGCCTGGCGGTAGGCGGACGAAATCGAGCAAAATCTGATTTCATCGCAACAAAATACGCGAAGCCTGTGGCCGCGACAATAGGGAGCAAACCCAAAGCCGCCCCTGGCAAAAGACTATGAAAACTAAGGAATTGGCTTAGGCCGTCGGGAACTCCTGTTCTTTTCCAGAAGTCGAGCGCGAGGCCCCTCCAACCTCGCGGCGCGCCGGATATGCGATCAAACGCCGGCCTTTCCGGAAGTCGCTCTCACCACCAAAATGGGAACCAGCGACTTGTGCCGGACCGCATTGATGGTGCTGCCAAAAATCAGGTCCCCGATGAACCGGTGCCCGTGCGTCGTCATGGCGATCAAATCGCAATGCTCCCGCCGGGCCGCGCGCAGAATTTCCGTGGAAGGCTCCCCCAGCGCCAGTTGCGTTTCCACCCGCAGCCCCTTCTGCCGCAACTCCTCCGCCTTCTTTTCCAGGTAAGCCCGGTCCTCCTTCATCTCCTCCGATTCCGCCAGGTTCATCCGCTCGAAATTGCGCGCCACCCATCCGTCCGCCACATGCAGCAGCAGCAATTCGGAATGGAAATGGCCGGCCAGTTCCGCGACGTGCGGCAGCAGCGCCTTGTCCGCCCGGCTGTTCTCCAGCGCAACGAGAATTTTTTGATACATAACGATCCAGCCCGCCGCCGCTTCCGCCGGCCGGGCCGCTAAAATCGAACACCGTTTCTCCCTCCGCGCAAGCGCAATCAACGCCTCCACCGGAAAAATGGAAACACAATCTCCGTCAGCGTCACCACCACAAACACAACGCTGATCACCGCGTTGAGCCGGAAAAACGCCTGCTGGACCCAGTTCAAGCTCCGCCGCCGCGCCAGCCAGTGCTCCAGAATCAGGCATCCCAGAATGAAGAGCTGCCCGACATAATACGCCAGCCGGAACCGCGCCAGCAACCCGAACACCATCAACACCAGCCACATGATCATGTGCGACAAAAACGACGCCGCCAGCGCGTTGTTCACGCCCCACCGCACCACCAGCGAATGCAAGCCGCGCGCCCGGTCAAACTCATAATCCTGCAGCGCGTAAATAATATCAAACCCCACCAGCCAAAACACCACTCCCGCCGCCAGCAGCAGCGGCAAAATCGCGCTGTTCTCCAGCGTCCCGGCCCCGTCCGGGAAGAAATGAAAACTCCCCTTCACCGCCAGCCAGGCCCCGATCGGCGCCAGGGCCAGCGCCAACCCCAGAAAAAAATGGCTGAAATCGGTGAACCGCTTCGTCAGCGAATAGAAGCAGACGATCATGAGCGCCAGCGGCGAAAGCGCCGCGCAAACATCATTCAGCAGCCAGCTCGCCGCCACCAGCCCGCCCGCTCCTGTCAAACACACCGTCCACGCCCCCGCCAGCGAAATCACCCCCGCTGGCAAATGACGCCCCGCCGTGCGCGGATTCGCCCGGTCATATTCCCGGTCCGCGATCCGGTTGAACGACATCGCGCAGGTCCGCGCGCAAAACATCGCCGCCAGGATGAGCAAAAAGGTCCGCCAGCCCGGCCACCCGCGGCTCCCCCGCGCCGCCACCGCCATGGAAGCGACCGCGAACGGCAGCGCAAACACCGTGTGCGACAGCTTCACGAACCCGGCCCATTTGCGCAGGGAACCCGCCAATCCATGGACATTCAACTCTCTAAAACTCCTGATCCGCGCCATACATTTCAGTCCTTCATTTGACACTTGCACTTCACCGCCGTTTTCCATCCTCCATCCTCGACCCTCCCCGCTTCATTCCGGCTCCTGCCACCGCGGCGCCAGCTCATGCGCAATGCCCAGATGATCCAGCACCCGCCCCACCACGCTGTCCACCACCTGTTCAATGCCGGCCGGCCGGTGATAGAACGACGGATTGGCGGGCAGAATCACCGCCCCCGCCAGAAGCAACAACTCAAAATTCCTGACATGAATCAGGCTCAGCGGGGTTTCCCGCGGCACCAGGATCAACTGCCGTTTTTCTTTCAGCGTCACATCCGCCGCCCGCAGCAGGACATCCTCGCTGAACCCGTGCGCGATCCGTCCCAGCGTCCCCATGGTGCAAGGGATCACCACCATCGCGTCCACCGGATTGGAGCCGCTGGCGAAGGGCGCGTTCATGCTTTTCAGCCCGTGCGTCCTGGCGCCGGGCGGAAGGCGCAACCCTCCCGGCAGCTCCTCCGCGAGCACCGCCTGCGCGTAATGGCTGAGCACCACATGGATTTCGTGCCGCTGCGGATCGAGATTGTCGAGCAGCCGCTGCGCGTAAATGGCTCCACTGGCCCCGGTCATGGCGACGAGGATTTTCAAGCGCCTTCATCATGGCATCGCGCCCTCCTTTCCACAAGCCGCCACACAAGCCGCCAGGCGGGATGGCCGGTCCTGATGGTCGCCGAATGGGCTGTCGAATGGGCGGGTGCATTTCATTTTTTTGGGGGAGTCCTGATCGCGAGTGGATCCTTGAGATTTTGGAGTTCTGGATTGGGAATTGGTCATTGAAAATGAAAATTACCAATCGTCAATCGTCTCGGTCGCTGACCTTTCCCAAAGTCCAACTTCATATTATTTGGGCGTAGATTCTGTTGGGGTTGGTGTAGGTGGCGGCGGCTTCCAGGGCGGCACAGGCGGCCCAGAAGCGGTCGGCGTGGCCGTCCCGGGTCCGCTCGCCCTCAAAACGGACGTTGCCGGCGGCGGTGACGGTCTTGCGGATGGAATGGAGGTCGGCGGCCAGAACGCGGTCATCCGGGATGCGGATGGTTTTGTCCTCGAAGGCGCAACGCAGTTTGTAGGCGAGCTTGTCTTTTAGCTCGGCGGTGAAGGTGAGGCCCTCGACGCGGTAGCGGTTGAATTTCCTTTTGGCGCGCTCGACGAATTGACAGCCCAGACCGGTCTCGTCAATGCAGCAGCGGCGCAGGTTGGGGAGTTCCAAAATGGGGTAGAGAACGGCTTCCTGGGCCTCGAAGGTCTGCTTCTCCAGGCAGATGATTTTGCGCGTGCAGAGGACGGGACCGGATTTTTCCAGAATCCAGATGACGGTCAGGTCGCGGAAGCGGCCGATATCAACGCCGACGTAGAGGGGGCCGGAGGGGTTGACGGCGGGGGCGCCGTCAACAACACGCGGGGGCGCGTGTGCTCCCCAGGCCAATTCCCATTTTTCGGCGGGGAGATATTGGCAACTGGCGATGAGGTCGTAGCTCAGGAAGGCGGATTCGTCGTCGCCGGGCTGGCAGAGGAATTCCTGCTGCCAGGTTTCGTCGTCAGGACAGCCGTCGCGGAGGGATTGCAGGAAATCGTCGGCGGACCATTTGAGGCGGTCGTCGCCGGGATCGGTGGCGGTCCATTTGGCCTTGAGTTTTTCGAGGAGTCCCTCTTTGACGGCGTCGAGAATAGTGACCGTGTGGAGGCTGAATTGTTTGGGATTGCCCTTGTGCTGGATTTCCTGGACGAGCTGGTTGAAGAAATTGCCGGTGCCGCGATGGGTGGAGATGATGTCCATGCCGCCGGCCCACAGGACGCCCGGATAGCCGACGGTGAAGAGGCGGCGGTTGGCGGGGTTGAGTGCGAATTCGTCGAAGACGCGGTGGCCGCGTTTGCCGGCCTGGGCGTCGGGGTTGGAACTGAGGCAGTAAATGGAGCGCCCGTTGTCGAAGGGGAGAACATGGGCGGTGATTTTTTCATGGCGGTCAATGACGCGCTCGAACATTTGGCCGCAAGGCAGGTGGAGGAAGCAGGCCCATCGGGCGCAGTCGGCGGCGAAGAGTTGGGCTTGGAATTCATCGCGGCTGCTGACCCAGGCGTCGAAACGGCAGCCTCGCTGGCCGGTCTTGACGACCAGATCGTAAGCGGTGGAGAGACTGATGCCGATTTGGTGTCAGCGGTCAGTCAAAACCAGCCAGTAAGGGTCGAATGAAAACCAGCCACTTTGAGGGAAGCATTGCGTATTGGGCAGCCTGGGCTGCTCTTGAGCGCAATGAACGAA
>Ga0182027_10009090_pt1 | contig 14346 bp, 12 predicted proteins | sample 712E1DmetaG_FD_121300 | JGI IMG/M metagenome (GOLD analysis project Ga0182027, IMG submission 121300) | Permafrost microbial communities from Stordalen Mire, Sweden - 712E1D metaG (Illumina Assembly) | ecosystem: Environmental > Terrestrial > Soil > Wetlands > Permafrost | place: Sweden...
CTCTACGGCTTCGACTCCAACACCTGCGCCGTCATCTCCACCATCAACAAGCAGTCCGGCGACATCGCCCAGGGCGTTGACACCGGCGGCGCCGGCGATCAGGGCATGATGTTCGGCTACGCCTCCAACGAGACTCCCGAGCTGATGCCCGCCCCCATCTCGCTGGCCCACAAGCTCACCCGCCAGTTGACCGCGGTGCGCAAAAGCGGCAAGCTGCCCTATCTGCGCCCCGACGGCAAGAGCCAGGTCACCGTCGAGTACGACGAGAACGGCAAGCCCGCCCGCATCGACGCCGTGGTCATCAGCAGCCAGCACTCAGAAAGCGTCAGCAACGAAGATCTCCACGCCGACATCCTCAAATACGTCATCCAGGCCGTATTGCCCGCCGCTTGGCTCGACGAGCACACCAAGTACCACATCAATCCCACCGGGCGCTTCGTCATCGGTGGCCCTATGGGCGACACCGGCCTTACCGGCCGCAAGATCATCGTGGACAGCTACGGCGGCATGGGCCGCCACGGCGGCGGCGCCTTCAGCGGCAAGGACCCGACCAAAGTCGATCGCTCGGCGGCTTATATGGCCCGTTACATCGCCAAGAACATCGTGGCCGCCGGCCTGGCCGAGCGCGCCGAGGTGGCGCTTGCTTACGCCATCGGCGTAGCCGAACCGGTCAGTGTGCGTATCGACACCTTCGGCACCGGGAAGGTCGGTGAGGCCAAGCTGACCGAGTTGGTCCGTAAAAACTTCTCGCTCACTCCCAAGGGCATCATCGAGAGCCTAAATCTTCGCCGCCCCATCTACCAGAAGACCGCCGCCTACGGCCACTTCGGCCGCACCGAGCCGGAGTTTACCTGGGAGGCTACCGACAAGGCCGCCGCCCTCGCCGAACAGGCCGGAAAGCTGGCCGCCGCTAAGTAAGCCGAACCCGAATCGCTCGAAAGAAAGGGACTCCTCGCCCGAGGCGTCCCTTTTCTTTTTCCCCCGCCAGCGTCGATGGAATAGAATTCTCCGGGACACCAGCCTGCCATTCCGGCGAGTCGCCTCTACGAGATTTCCTTTGCCGGGCCGCTGGCATTTGGTATGATCCGCATGGCCTGAGATTTCGCCCATGGCAACGCACGAATGGAGCCACACTCAATGGCACGAAGAACGTTTAAAGCTCTGTTGAAGTCTGTCTTTGGCGAAAATGCGTGGGAGTATATCAGGGAAGTCTATTGGCGTCTGTGGGATGCGTGGCACCGCGTTGAGACGAGCCGCATCGTTGAGATCGCCTCGCTGAGCGTGGTCGGGAAAAACCACGCCCATGGGTATCGTTATCAGCCCGCGGGTTCTATCCGCAAAATACTGAAGGACCTTCGCATCGATTATGGGAAGTACGGCTTCATCGATTTCGGCTCCGGAAAAGGCCGGGTTTTACTGCAGGCTGCGGAGTTTCCCTTCAAATCGGTTGAGGGCGTCGAGTTTTGTATCGAGCTGCATAGGATCGCAGAGAACAACATCCGCCAATACCGCCGTGGAAAACTCCGGTGTGGCGTGTTGAAATCCAACCTCGCCGATGCGGCTGAATTCCCGCCTCCCGCTATCCCCTTGGTTCTCTTTATTCACAATCCGTTCTCAACAGAAATTCTGGCCTCGTTGCTTGGCAACGTTCGACGGTCAGTCGTGGAGCACCCAAGAGACGTCGTGATTATCTGCGCCGGCAAAACGATGCAGACTGATTATGTTGAGGGCATACCTAATATTCTGGTCCTGTGGAGACGGGAGAATTTCACCGCCTTCCGCATGCCTCGCTGATCCGTCTCCGGCGACAAACATCTGCTGGTCATTCGGGACGCTGTTCTGGAACCGGCCTTATAAGCATTCGCTTCAGGGTTTGACGGGCAGGTTCCAAGCTGCGTTCGCTTGCCGGGAGCTAACAATGTGTCCCGTTTGTTTCCCACTCCTGCGTCGATGGAATAGAATTTTCCAGGACAACTACCTGCCATTCCGCGAGGAGCTTTCGATGCGTTTTCCTGGTTTTGCCGTTCTTGCACTTTGCGTTGCCTCCGTAACCGCCGCACAAAGCACCGCCCACTGGGACTATGAGGGCAAACATGGCGCGCTCGCCTGGGGCAAGCTCGATCCGGCTTACAGAGCCTGCTCGCAGGGCCATGAGCAGTCGCCCATCGATATTCGTGGCGCCCATTTGAACAAGGCGCTCCAGCCCATCGAATTCCACTACATCGCCGGCTCGGTCACGGTGGAGAACAACGGCCACACCATCGAGGTCCATGTGAACCCCGGCAGTTACATCATCGCCGGCGGCGTCCGCTTTGAGCTGGTTCAGTTTCACTTTCACCACCCCAGTGAGGAGGCGGTGAAGGGCAAGCTGACCGATATGGACATCCACCTGGTGCACAAGAGCGCCGACGGCAAGCTGGCCGTGGTGGCCGTACGGCTGGTGGAAGACGTCGGTAAGCCGAATGCCGTGCTGGCCACCCTCTGGCCTCACCTGCCCAGAACCGCGGGCGCAAGCGAAAAGGTTGCCGAGATGGTGAACCCCGGCGGACTGCTGCCCGCCGACCGCGGCTACTGGACCTACTCCGGCTCGCTGACCACCCCGCCCTGCACCGAGGGTGTGCGCTGGTTCGTCTTCGAGCAGGAACTGAGCCTCAGCCGCGACCAGTTGCGCGCCTTCGCGGCCATCTTCAAGGTAAACTCGCGCCCCTTGCAGGACCCGCACGGGCGGCGCATCGAAGCCAACGAATAAGAACCTGCCCTTTCCACCCTCGACTCCGGCCCTTCTCAGCCGGCAGCAAAAAACGGCGGCAAGAGGATCGCCTCCTGCCGCCATCGGTATTAACAACAACCGTATTTGCTCTCTGCCTGAAACTTGTTATCAAAACCTCGCTACAGCAGGGTTCCGTCTTCAGCAGCTCCTGAATCTTCCGGTCCGGGGCCACCGTCAACCCTGCCCTGCGGTCCCACGCCTTCGGGCGCCGGTGGCGGAGCCGGAATAGAAGGAGAAGCAGAAGGCCCCGGCCGGTGGTGCTGGACGTCCGGTCCCTGCCCGCCGCGGAACTGTCCGCCCGGTCCCTGTTTGTCGCGTCCCTCGCCGCCGCGTCCCTCGCCGCCGCGTCCCTCGCCGCCACGCTCCCAGTCGCGCGGCCCCTCGTGCCGGTTGGCCCGTTCCGCTTGCACCTGCTTCCACTGCTCCGGAGTCAGTTTGTTGCGAATGGCCATCAGGAAGCGCGCATTCGCTTTCTCAAGCTCCGCGCGCGACTGGGCCACCTTGTCGATCTGCGCCAGAATCTTCGTTTCGTTGGGCTGATCGTCGCGCATCAGCGGCTCCATCTCCAGTTCCGCCTTCTCCACGGCGCCCCGCAGGTCCACCAGTTTCTCGCGATGCTGGTAGAAAATCTCGTCCATCGACTTGCGCTGCTCGTCGGTCAGCTTCAACTCCGCGACCATCTTCGGATTGTTCCACCAGCGGCCCTGGTTGCCCTGGGGCCCGAGCGCCCTCTCAAAGGGAGGCCGATGCCCCCCGAATCCCGGCCCGCCCATCGCGCCTTGTCCGCCCCCGGGACCCTGCGCCAACGCAGATCCCGCCATCAAAAGCCCAGCGACCGCCAGACTCAACCGTACTGCCATGGATACCTTCATTGCCTTCTCCTCCCCCTCGTTATGATGAGGGTCCTGCTCCCTCTTCGTGATTTCGTGCTTACAAGGTCTGCTTACTCTCCCTCGTCCTCCGCCATCAGTTGAGCCAGCGGCTCCATGGCGCTTGGAACTTCACGCGATACGTCGCTATCCACCTTGGCCAGCAACTCGTCTTCTTCGCGAACGCGCTGCTCGGCAACCAACCGCTGCCGCTCCGCCTCGCGCACCGCCGCAATCCTTGCCTGCTCCTGCCGGTAATGGCGCTCATACACTCCTCCGGAGACCCCTCCGGCCATCAACACGCATCCCAGCGCCCACCCCGCCGCCAGCCGCCAGCTCCTCTGCCGCACCGGCCTCACCGCCATCCGCGGCCTGCCGTACTCGGCATCGCTCCAGGCGAACACGCTGGCGCGAAAGTTGCTCAGCGCTTGCTCCAGCGTCTCGGGTTCGCTAACCCCGCTAGCTCCGCGAATTCCGCCGTCTTTCTCCCTCATCGCCATCCCCCCAGCTCCGCGCGCACCCTAGCCAGCGCCCGTGAAAGGTGCGCCTTCACCGTGCCTTCGTTTAACCCAATAGCCTGCGCAATCTCGCTCAACCCCTGCTCCTCCACGTAGCGCAGCAGAAAAACCGTTCTCTGCCGCTCGCTCAAACCCTCGACCGCCTTCCAAACGCTGCCCACCTGCTCGCGCGCCAGCAACTGCTGCTCCGCCGACCGCTCCCCGCTCGGCAACCACTCGCTGGCCTCGTCCAGGTCCACTGAGTTTGTCCGCGTCTTCCGCCAGAACTGCATCCGCCGGTTCCGCCAGTGGTCCTTCTGCAGGTTGATCGCGATCCGCATCAACCACGTCATCGCGCTCGAATCGCCCCTGAAGCTCCCCCAGTTCCGGTAAGCCTTCAAGAAGCACTCCTGCGTCAGCGTCTCGGCCAGGTCCGCGTCGCGTGTGGACGCCAGCAGAAACCGGAAGATATGGGGCCGGTGCGCCGTGACGACACTCGAAAACTCCTCCGCAGCCGCCTCCAGCCTGCGCCCGGCAATCTCCTCCACCCTGGCCCTTGCCATCGCTTCCACCGCTGTGCCGGCTGCCATCACTCAGGTAGACGGCCCCTCTGGGCGCAAGTTTACAGCGCCCACGGCTTTTCTACTATAAAGCTGTCATCCTGAGCGAAGTCGAAGGACCTGCGGTTATGTGGTTTTTATACATATCTGTCATCCTGAGCGTAGTCGAAGGACCTGCTTTTCGTCGCTCGTCTCAGGGCACGAACAAGCCTTGTATCAGGGCACGACTTCAGTCGTGCCGTAGAAGATTGGATAAACAAAGGGGCTGGTAGGGATGGGTTTCAACCCATCCATTCATCCCCAGAGGAAGGGTACGGGCTTCAGCCCGTACATAAATCCCACTCATCTATTCAATCCGGAGAAAGCAGGGGCCTTCAGGCTCCTGAACACCAGCTTGCAATCAAAGGGGCTGGGAGGGATGGGTTTCAACCCATCCATTCATCCCCGGAGGGAGGGTCCGGGCTGGTAGGCCGGGATTTTAACCCCGACATCACCCACCCACCCCAACTCGAAAAATCGTCTACGTGGCGCGAGCCGCGTTAAATCCCCGTCTCTAAACACGACTGAATGACAATCCAATCAACTCCCCAACTATCGGCGGGTGCCAAAATTGCTTCCTACAAGCTGACTTACAGGGAGTAATATGTGTTGGCTGAAGCATTTAGGCTTTCCCAGGTCTCAGAAGCGAGACCTAGGCAAGCCGCCCGCCTGAAGACCCCTTTGTATATATCTATCTCCAGAGCCGCACACTATTGTTGCGGAGGTGCGGTATGCGGTTGTTTGGCGATTGCATCGTCCCGCATCTTCTGAAACTTCGCCGATTTGAGAATCTTTAGAACTTCTCCAGCCGGAACTACGGTTGAGATATCGCTGTTCTCGCCAACAGAACCGGAAAGAGTCGTCGTTACGTTTAGCGTCAGATTGGCATTTTCATGTACCTCTCCACTAATTACTCCTAATAATCGATATGACGGACCTGAAATCACATTGGCAAATCTATTGGTGTCGATGAACATGGGCGATCCACTGTTTCCGCCAAATGCATGGGCCTCAGCTAGGTAGATATGCCCAGGTTTGTTATTCATTGTGGTTGGAAGCAGGCTAGCTGGAACCATAGCTAAGGTACCTGATCGAACTATGGGCTCCAATGTATGGACCTCATTAAATGTCTGGATGAAGAGACCAGAGAACAGTACAGGGTCCCCCTCAGCGAGGACATTCTTCTTCACGTCGTCATCATTTATGAACTGGTCAGTCGAAATAACAACGTAGTCGTACACTTCCGGCGATAACCCCACCGGGGCGGCCGCAAGATCGACAGATTGATCGTCTGAAAACTCCCAAGATAACACCTTGTCGATGCGGGATGTTTCGGCATAGGCGGACGAATGCGTTGAGTCCGCCATTCTATTTAGGATTGCAAATCTGGCAACCACCTGGCATGGCCTGCCTACCTCTGTTCCGGGTTCAATCACGTGACGATTAGTGATCAAGTATGTGAAACCATTAATTTTTCCCGCGACAGGTGGCGCAGCAATATGTTCATTGGGAAGGCCCACAAAGAATCCCGTTCCTAGATGCTCGTCAACAGGTAGAAGTGGGAGGGACTCAGGTGTCAGACTGGCAATATCTTCAGCGCTGAGCGAAGACATTTTCAGCAAAATATCGGCTCTCCAAAGAATCTCTTTGACCAGCCCAGGAGGGTCACCGACGCTTGGAATAAAGTTGCTCCTTAGATGCTCAACTTCGTCCTCGTTCAATCTCGCGAGGCTTTGCGGGACACGTTGGAATCGCGAGGTAAGCAACGCCAACTGCTGGAAATTTATGAATTGCTGTTGGGCCGTCATTTGCTGAAGGTTTTGCTTAAGTGAGACCGTGCCAGGGGTGAAATCGTGTAAGCAGCTAGTACTTAAGAAGACGATAGTTTTCTTGATCTGGGTTGTTAACGGCAGTGGCCGAGGAGCGTCCTTGACACTTCCAGCGCTATTCGCTACCTGCGCTAGGCACGACAAATGGATGCTCATACACACAAGAAGAGAGCAAAACAGATGAACCAATCGGTTGGTTTTCATGCTGAACTGGAACATAATTCTCCTGCTTCGCAAGTGCTCAGTCATAAACCCTCCCCGCTCTGTCTATGAGTATGAACGCTCAACCTCGGAATTCTTGCAAAAAAATGACTCACGCAGACGGGTGGGGCGGGTGGCCCACATCTTGATGAATTACTAAAGATGGGTATCCTAGGTCTTCCTCCGTGGCGGACCGCGGTGGGAGACCTGGGATACCCGCCCCGCCGCTCAAAAACGCACTCAAATTTCATCGAAAAACACGCAAAAATGCGCTTAAACGCACCTAAAATCAGCTTGTTTTACAACTTTTGGTCCGCATGGACACGGACGTTTGCCGCTTTTCCGTCCGCCTGCAACACTCCTTTTCTTGCAAACGCAACGCCTCCCCAATTTTTGTACTCGTATAAGCCGGCAAATTCCCCCGTTTTGTAGCCTTGCAGCCATAGACGTTTGCATAGATCACGTTTTTTCCTATGCCCATTTCACCGGCCACTGACAACTGTCCACTGACCGCTGACAACTGACAACTGACCACTGACAACTGTAAACTGGGTCAACCATGCTCCTCCCTTCTCTCCGCGAAGAAGTCCTCCATGCCAACCGCGAGATTGCCCGCCGCGGACTCGCTCCTCACACCTTCGGCAACGCCAGCGGCATCGATCGCACCGGCCGCGAGCCCCTCGTCGTCATCAAGCCCAGCGGTGTCAACTATGCCACGCTCACCGCCGCCGATCTGGTCGTCACCGACCTCGACGGCAAGATCGTCGAAGGCGCCCTGCGCCCCTCAAGCGACCTGGATACGCATACGCTGCTCTACCGTGAATTCCCCCAGATCGGCGGCATCGTTCACACCCACTCCGAGTTCGCCACCTCCTGGGCTCAGGCCCTCCGCCCCATTCCCTGCCTCGGAACCACCCACGCCGACACCTTCCACGGGCCGGTTCCGGTCACCGAACCCCTCACCGCCGAGGAGGTCGCCGAGGCCTACGAGCGCAATACCGGCGCGGTCATCGTCCGCCGCTTCCGCCTCGACGGCCTCGACCCAGTCGCCGTTCCCGGCGTCCTGGTTGCCGGCCACGCCCCCTTCGCCTGGGGCAAAACCATCGCCGAGGCCGTAGAACACGCCGATGTGCTTGAATACATTGCCCGTCTGGCCTTCCGCACCGTTCTCCTCGGCGCCCCCGACGCCGGAATCCCAGCCTATGTCAGCGAACACCACTACCTGCGCAAGCACGGCCCCAAAGCCACCTACGGCCAGCGCTGACGGCGCCTGACTGCGGGATCGCGCCGCAACCCGCATCTTCGCAAATAGCTATTGATTTTAATAGTTCGATCCTTTTCCGCGTAGGACGTATACTATTTTCTGCATTGTCAACAGAAATTTCTGCTGCTCCGAGTGACGTTTCGCGGAACCTGGTGTCTTTATCTAGCGTATTCTCAATCGATTGCCGATTCATGTTTCAGTAACGGCGGATTTCTCCTTCATGGCAACCCGCGTGCAACAAATCAGGTGATGTAGAGCGTTCCCCTCATGGAAAGAAGCCTCTTCAACCGTTTGCAGGCGACCCTGCTGGCCATAGCCACGGCCGGTCTGTTCGTGCTTGCGGTTCTGAATCTTCGCCAGGAAAGCCACTTCCAGCAACCCGACGACGGGGTCTGGTGGCGCGAAGCAGCGGGCGGCCTGGAAGCGGAAAGGGTCCTCCCGGAGATGTCCGGGCAGCGCGCCGGCATCCAGACGCACGACTTGTTGACGGAGGTGAACGACGTCCCCATCGTCCGGGTGGCCGACCTGGAGCGCGCGCTCTATCACGCCGGCAGCTACGGCCAGGCGTATTACACCATCACCCGCGCCGGCATCCCGCTGGATGCCCCGGTCAAAGTCATCCCCGAACCGCTGGACAGGAGCCTGGCCCTGGGGCTGCGCATCATTGGGCTCATCTACCTGGTTATCGGCTTCTATGTCCTCTTTCGCCGCTGGGGTGCTCCCCGAGCCACACATTTCTACCTCTTTTGTCTGGTTTCATTTGCACTTTACGCGCTCAAGTACACCACCAAGCTGGACACGCTCGATTGGACCGTCTTCTGGTCGAATGTGCTGGCGGAGTCGCTGCAGCCGGCGCTCTTCCTTCATTTTGCGCTCTGTTTTCCCGAGGAACGGTTCAAAAAAATCCGCCGCCGCTGGCTGATGCCGCTGGTTTACGCGCCGGGGGCGGGGTTGCTCGGGTTGTGGATATGGACCATCGAAACAAGGCTGCCAACCGGCCTGCTGCTGCATCGCTTGAACCAGATTGCCACCGCCTACGACGCCGGGTTTTACGTCTTGGCCGCGCTACTCTTCCTGCGCAGTTACAGCCGGGCAGACTCGCCGCTGTTGCGCCAGCAGTTGAAGTGGGTTACCCGCGGCACGCTGCTTGCGGTTCTGCCATTTTCGCTGTTTTACGCCATCCCTTTCCTTTTCGACCTGCACCCGCCCGGCCTGCTTACTAAGCTGGCCGGCCTGTCGCTGGTCTTTCTGCCTCTAACCTTCAGTTGGGCCATCGTTCGCTACCGGCTGATGGACACCGACCTGATCTTCAAACGGGGCGTGGCTTACACGCTGGCCACTGCGCTGCTGCTGGGCGCCTACTTCGGCATCATTGCGCTGATCTCGGTCATGGTTCACAATGTCATGCCGCAGGCAGTGCGGACGTGGGGCCTGGTAGTCGCAATCCTGGCAACGGCCGCCATCTTCGACCCCCTCAAGCGCAAAATTCAGGGTTGGGTGGATAGGGCCTTTGACCGCCAACGTTACGACTACCGCAAGGCGCTGATCGATTTCGGCCGTGGCCTCAGTTCGGAGACCGATCTTCAGGCCCTGCTCGAATCGATCGTCGAACGGCTGCCGCGCACGCTGCTGGTGGCCCGCGTAGCGGTCTTCCTGGCCCAGGACACCGAGGATTCAGGCGGCTTGCGTCTGGCTGCGGCTCACGGGCTGCCCGCCGAGGTAAGCGCCGCGCAGGACTGGCTGGCGCTCGGTTTCCTTGACTTCGACCAGGCGAAAGATCACTCCCACATCTTTCTTGAAAACGCTCAAGCTGCACTGCATCTGCCCGCGGACCAGCGCCGCACCGCTGCCCTGCTCGACTTGAACTACTATCTGCCTTGCCGCGTTGCCGCGGGCCAATTGGAGGACGGGACTGCTGCCAGCCGCACCATCGCCGTGATCGGCCTGGGCCGCACCATCGGCGGCGACTTTCTCTCCAGCGAGGATGTGGAGCTTCTCGAGTCCCTGGCCAGCTACATCGGCATCGCCCTCCAGAACGCCAGCCTCTACGCGCGCCTTGAAAAACAGATCGGCGAATTCGAGCGGCTGAAAGAGTTCAACGAAAACATCGTCGAATCCATCAATGTAGGCATTTTGGCCATTGATCTTGACGACCGCGTCGAGAGCTGGAACGCGCAAATGGAGGCCATGTACGCCCTCAGCCGCGCGGAGGCCATCGGTCAGACGCTTCGTGACGTTTTCCCCTCTGAGTTTGTCGACGCACTGGACAGTTTCAGCAACGAGCCGGGCGTGCATCACCTCTACAAGTTCCGCCTGACCACCCGCGCCGGCGAGCAGCGCACCGCCAATATCGCCGTCGCGCCCCTGCTCTCGCGAGACTTCGTCTCCGTGGGCCGCATCGTCCTGGTGGATGACATCACCGAACGGGTTTCGCTTGAAGCCCAGCTCACCCAGGCCGACAAGCTCAGTTCCATCGGGCTGTTGGCGGCCGGCGTGGCGCACGAGATCAATACTCCGCTGGCCGTGATCTCCTCCTACGCGCAGATGCTCTCAAAACAACTGCACGGCGATGCGCGCCTGGGCCCTGTGATGGACAAGATCACCCAACAGAGCTTCCGCGCCGCCGAAATCGCCAATGGGTTGCTCAACTTCTCCCGCACCTCGACCACTGAGTTCCGTGAGACCAACCTGAACCAGGTCATCCGCGACACGCTTTCCCTGCTGGAACACCAGTTCAAGACCGCGCAAATCGTCGTCGATCTCGATCTGGCCGAGGAATTGCCCCCCATCCACGGCAACCCCGGCAAACTGCAGCAGGTCTTTCTCAATTTGCTGCTAAACGCCAAGGAAGCCATGCCCGGCGGCGGCCGCTTGCGCGTGGCCACGCTGTCCAACGAGCGCTTGAACCACGTCGCCGCGCTGGTTGCCGATTCCGGCAGCGGCATCGCTCCCGAACACCTCAAGCGCATATACGATCCCTTCTTCACCACCAAAACCATGCCCAGGCTAGGGGACAGGCGCGGCACCGGACTGGGCCTCTCCGTCTCCTACGGCATCATTCAGGAACATGCGGGCAAGATTCATGTCGAGAGCGCGGTCGGCGCCGGCACAACCTTTCATCTTGAGTTTCCCCTGTTAAGGAAGTCCGTAAATGCCTGAGGTTGAACAGCCTTTGAATCAATCCGTTTCAACGTCTTATCTCTCCGGCAACCCGGCCGGCGCCAGCATCCTTGTCATTGACGATGAGGCCGCCATCCGCGAGTCGCTTGAAGTGCTGCTCTCGCTCGAAGGTTATTCCGTAAGAACGGCCTCGGACGGCGAGCAGGGCATGCGAATTCTGGAACTGGAAAACTTCGATCTAATACTCCTGGACCTGGCCCTGCCCGGTCAGAGCGGCCTTCAGTTGCTGCCGCAGATCAAGGACCTGCAGCCGGAGTTGCCAATCATCATGATTACCGCGTACGGCACCGTGGCCAACGTCGTCGAGTCGATTCGCGCCGGCGCGGAAAACTTTGTCCAGAAGCCCTGGGACAACGAGAAGCTGCTGGCCGACATCCGCTCCGCCGTCGCCCGTCATCGCGCCGAAGAGGAGAACCTGCAGCTCAAGCGCACCCTCAAGCAGCGTTACAACTTCTCCAACATCGTGGGCAAAAGCGAAATCATGCTCAAGGTCTTCGACCTGGTGGCCCAGGTGGCGCCCAGCCGCTCCACGGTGCTCATTCAGGGCGAGAGCGGAACCGGCAAGGAGTTGATCGCCAAGGCCATCCATGCCAACTCGCCGCGCAAGGACAAGCCTTTCGTTCCCATCAACACCGGCGCCATGCCCTCCGAGCTGCTCGAATCCACGCTCTTCGGCCACGTCAAGGGCGCATTCACCTCCGCCATCGCCTCAAAAAAAGGCCTCTTCGAAGTAGCCAACGGCGGCACGCTGTTCATGGACGAGATCGCCACCATGGGCATGGAAACCCAGGCCAAGATCCTGCGCGTGCTGCAGGACCATCGCTTCATGCACCTGGGCGGTATTCAGGAGATTCAGGTGGACGTGCGCATTATCGCCGCCACTAACATCGACATCCGCCAGGCGGTGCGCGACGGCCGCTTCCGCGAGGACCTCTTCTACCGCCTCAACGTCATCACCGTGGACCTGCCCCCGCTGCGCGCGCGTCGCGAAGACATTCCCCTGCTCGCCCAGCACTTTCTCGACTTCTACGCCGCCGAAAACGGCCTCTCCCCGCGCAAGCTCTCCGCCGACGCACTGCGCGCCCTGATGGATTACGAGTGGCCCGGCAATGTGCGCGAACTCGAAAACGCCATCGAGCGCGGCGTGGTGCTCTCCTCGGGCCCCGTCATCGGCTCCGATCTGCTGCCCGGCCACATTACCGGACGCAGCTTCCAGGACGCCCTGCTCCAGCACAATCCCAACGCCTCGCTCTTTGACATCCTCGAAGACATCGAGCGCCGCATCATCATCGAAAAGCTCGAACGCTGCAACTGGAACCAGACCGACGCCGCCGAGCAGTTCCACATCCCCCTCTCCACCCTCAACCAGAAGATCAAGCGCCTCAATATCGAGATTCACAAGAAGGGCAGAGAGTAAGACGAGGAACTAGGGAATAGGAAATAGGAAATAGGGAATAGGGAGTAAGGCCCGGGGATTAAGCTGAAATGCTGTCATCCTGAGCGAAGGTCCCTGCGGCGACCGAAGTCGAGTACTAAACTTTTCCCTTTCTCTTCATCCCTTTTGAAATCCCCCTCATAAACCGCTACCATGTGAGTGTGTCTCAAGAAGGAGCACCCCATGGGACAACTGAACCGCATCACACAGAATCCCGCCGTCATGGGCGGCAAGGCATGTATTCGCGGAATGCGCGTGACCGTTGCCATGATCGTGGGGCAGATCGGCGCAGGGCACAGCGTAGATGAAATTCTCGCCAGCTACTCCTATCTAGAACAAGAAGACATCATGCAGGCGCTTCGCTACGCCGCATGGCTTGCCGAAGAGCGCGAGGTCGTCCTGGCCACGGCATGAAGTTATTTTGAGATCAGCTCCCGAAGGCGGCCGCCTGGGCAAACGACCTTTACAAGATAAAAACTGGCAAGCTTCATATCTATCGTGTATCTACCGGAAACTCGCCGCCACAATCTGCTCCACCCGCTTCAGCCACTCGGCGCGCTGCTCACTCGTGCTGGCAATCACGACGCTGAAGCTCTCCCGGACGACATTCCTTACGCCGCAAAACTCCAGAATGCACTTCTTCCAGAGCCGGTCGAGCGGGTCGCCAAACTCTTGCATCTCACGCTCCGGCGGAGTATTCGAGGTGTTGAAGACAATCGCCGTCTTCACCCGCAGCAGGCCCACCGGAACGCCCTCCCCGCTGTCGCCCGCCTGAAACTCGTAGGCCACGCCGGGCCGGAAAACTCGATCGATCCACCCTTTCATTGCTGCCGGAGGCTGGCCCCACCAGTTGGGATGAACGATGACCAGGCCATCCGATCGCCGCAACTCCTCGCAGTAGCGGGCCAGCTCCGCGGGAGGCTGACCCTTCGTGTCCAATTCGGCGGTGGGCAGCAGCGGATCGAAGCCCTCTTCATACAGGTCGTGAAACCGGACTTTGTGCCCACCGCTCTCCAGCGCGCGGCACGCCGTTTGGGCGATGGCGTGATTGAAGCTGCGCCGGTCGGGATGCGCAAGAATAACGGAGATTTCCATGGGCAAGCGCCAGCATAGCACAGCTTTTGCAGCTTTATCGGGCCATCCAGCCGGTTTGGACTCGATCCACAGGAGCAGGAAAGGCGGGCTTGCCGAACAGGGCGGCGCTTTCAATAAATCACCTACATAACGGGGTTCTCAGCCTGGGAAAAATCAACTAAACGAGTGTGACGTAGCTCACAGCGACCTGTTCTTTCCAGTGAGTACCGTCACTTCCATCCAGCGGCGAACCCCGGGTGGCCTGCCCCTCACTTCCCCAGCCACCTCCGGTTCTTTCCGGTACTTGGCACAGAGCGAGGTAGGCATGGGTCAAACCATTTGGCAATCGATGCAGCAGAAGGGCTACAGCCGCAGGGATTTTCTCCAATTCTGCGCTGCGGCCGCGACCGTGGCCGGGCTGGGACAAACCGGCGCGGCTCAGGTAGTCTCGGCATTCGAGAAGAAAGAAAAACCGGCCGTTGTGTGGCTGCACTTCCAGGAGTGCACCTGCTGCAGCGAGTCGTTTATCCGGTCGTCTCATCCGATTGTGGCGGACGCGCTGCTGGACGTGCTCTCTTTGAACTACACCGAGACCTTGATGGCTGCCTCCGGCTTCCAGGCGGAGAAG
>Ga0182027_10009091_pt1 | contig 14345 bp, 9 predicted proteins | sample 712E1DmetaG_FD_121300 | JGI IMG/M metagenome (GOLD analysis project Ga0182027, IMG submission 121300) | Permafrost microbial communities from Stordalen Mire, Sweden - 712E1D metaG (Illumina Assembly) | ecosystem: Environmental > Terrestrial > Soil > Wetlands > Permafrost | place: Sweden...
GACGGCTCTCCCCTCGGCATTGGCCCCGGCGTCGCGGCTCCGTGTCGCCCGCTCCGCGCCCGAGGCGGTATCATCGGCCGGCTGCGCGCCCGTAGCTCAGTGGATAGAGCATCTGACTTCGGACTGTTCCGACGAATGCTCTGTCCGTCACGCTTGGCCGGGCATGCATTTCTCGCCGAATCAGATGCTCTAAACGAGCGCGATTTCTGGCTTCGCCTTCCAGCTTCCGGATGAGTGGGCCGAGTATACGCCTCGGCGCCAGGTGGGTCGTCAGGTCGCAAGGGTGGGCCAGCGAGCGGTCATTGGGGGGTCTACACCGAAGGCTCGTGACCGTGTCCGCCGGGTCAGGAAGGCAACGTCTCGGACTCGACGATGCGGATCTCGGGTGCACACTCAGTGCCCTCGAACAGAATCACCAAATTGTGGCCTGGGCTCCGAGCTGACGGCACGATGATCCCGTCGCAGTCGAGGAACCAGGCGGCGCCGCCGACAGCCTGACAGCGGGTTTGGTCGTCGCTGGCCAGCGCTTCCTGGTCGACGCCAAGCGTCGCCAACGCCGCCGTATCCGTGAGATCCAGCACGGACTTCAACTCCACTTCAAGGCGGTGAACCGTCCTCTTCACCCGGATCGGAACTGGTTGACTCTCGATCAGGTGGTCGCCTTCGGCCACTGCGGTTGATCGATCCAGACTCGTGTAAAGCGCCTCGACTCCGGGCGGGTTCCAGCGGGCTCCGCGAGTGTTCGTCTTCTCGGGAGGGGTGCCTGCAAGCGTGTGCCTCCAGACGGTCCCCGACCAAGGGTGAAGTTCGAACCGGGCCAGCCGTTCGAGGAGAGCTTGGCCAGGGGCGAACTTCTCCACAGCGCTAGACGTACGCGCCGGTCTTGAGCTGATCGATCACGGCCAGCACATCATCGATCTTGTCGTCTTGTATCAACTCGGCTGGCGTGGAGCCGTGGAGTAGCTTGTTCCGCGAGAAGAGCCAGACCTTCGCATCGCCTGGTTCGTAGAACTCGGCGATCTCAGACGCGAGCCATTCGAGGGTGAGCAGCCGCTGCAGATGTGCCTGTTGCGGGTCTACGCGGCCCTGCTGCCATCGCGACACGGTCTGCGGGGTCGTGCCGACAAGCTCGGCCACCTGACGACCGCCAATGCCTGTCTTGTCCTTGATTGATTGGAGCTTCACCGCGACCGCTCCGGCCATGAATCCTCCTAGTAAACCGAATATGGCTTCGGCCGTGCCGTGCGCACACGTTGGCCAAGAGCAGGAACTGGCGCTGGGCACTGGCCGCGACTCTCCAGGAATTCCAGAGCGCGATGCCAGCCTTCTAGCCTGTGTTGCACGCCGGCTAGCTCTGGTGCAACACGAGATGCCCGGACTGAGAGTAGCGCCGCCGGCTGGAGTATGTCGTGGGTGTACACCGAGGTTCGTGCGTCCGGCGCGACGGTGCCGATCCGTTCCACCTCGGCGGTCCGGCGCAGTACGAAGTGGCGCCTGGGATCCGCGAGCATGCCATCCATTCCGCGACGGCAGCAGAACGGATCACGGCATCCAAGTGCTGCCGCCATTTGCCGATTGCCCGCCAGCTTGCGAGCTACGTCTGAGGAAGCAAAGGCTGCCATCTCGTGCAGATAGATCTGCGGCGGATGGCTGTAAGGCTTCTTGTTCGGATCCGGCGGCCGTGACCATGCCCGAGCGTCGAAACGCTCCCCGAGCGTGATGCCGCTCTCGATGCCCCCCGCTGCCCCAAACGCCATCAGCGCAAGGCCGACGGTGCCGGTTCGCTCGGCAACGATGGGCAGGCCAAGCCGCCCAAGCTCCCATCCAATCTCGATGTAGTGACGCAGTGCGAGCGGCCCAGCCGAGGACGTGCCGAACGGGTGCAGTCGCAGCCAAACGGCATCGAGATCGACTCCGTGTAGCCCGTCCATGACGATTGCGCGTTGCGTTGTGTCCCTCAACGAACTCGCGGGCAGAGCAAGCGGGTAAAAGATCGGCGTCTCCGTCATGTCCCGACGATCAAGCTCGCTGCGAAGGTAGGCTGCGACCACACGGTCGGCTCCGAAGAACTTGTCGGTCGCGTTCTTGAGCAGATGGGTCGGCGCTAGAACTGCGCTGAAGCCCTGGCCCGCCACGATGTCGGCGACCAACGAGGCCAGCTCGCGTCCAGCTTGGCCCTTGAGCTCGGCCGGAGTGGCCTCCGCAAGACGCCGCCATGGCAGGCTGTCGAGCCCACCCAGGACCGATCCCCCCGGAGTAGACATCTGCATGAAATCGGTATCGAGCACCGCGTGGACGCCACCGGCCATAAGGACTTCACGGAGTTGCTCATGGCGCTGCTGATAGCGAGCGTCGAGTACCAAGCCAGAAACGGCCTTGTCCTCTGCCAAGAGCTTGATGAAGACCGTGTGGTCATTCCAGCCCGGCCTCAGGTAGAGACCGAGGCTTGGCTTGGCCGGCGTGAGGAGGGTGAGCTGAGCCTTCATCCTAATTCACCTATCCGTGAACATTGGAATGAACATTAGGCTAAACACGCTGGCAAGTCAAGTGTGGCTAGCCCCGCCATCCCAGGTCGCTCACGGTGCCCTCACGGCTTCGCCGCCAGCCCGGCCTGGCGCGCCGCTCCCGGTTGCGACAACAAGACCTTGATTCGCTTGAGTACCCGCTTCTCGGGGCCGAGAAGGGCGGTGGCTTCGTAGGTTGGCAGAACCTGGGCGACGCGGCGCCGCATGGCGGCGTTGGGACTGTTCGCGATCAACTCCAGCATTAGCCATTGGCGGGCATCGAAGTACTTGCCGGGCTGCGGCCACCTGGGTCTGCTTCCACCCAGTCGAGGAGCCGTCGTCATGGCTCCATCGGTCATGTCATTCAGGAACCGAGCAAGCCTTGCGACGTCGTCACTGGGGTGACCCAGGAGGAGTGCCTGGAGCCGAATCAGGGCGCCCGGACTCCTCGCGACAGTGCAAGCTAGCCAAGCACGCGCGACTTCTTTGGGAAGCCCTGCAGCCTCTTCTCTGGAGTAGAGGGTCTCGAGGATGTCTCCAGTCGCTCCCATCCAGTAGAGCAGGAACACGGCCCCAGCTTGCGCGAGTGGTCGCGCCCGGCCCTTCCGACGCGCGAACGAAAGCGCAATCGATCGCAGCTCTTGCGCTTCTTTCCCGGTGGGCACGAGCCGAAGCGTCGATGTGAAGTAATCGGCGTCGGTGGCTTCGTACAAATCTTCGCCGCTAACACGGTACGTCTTGAATAGGTCAATCAATGCTCGCGATCGGTTTCGCGCCGCGAAGTACTGGAAGATCCGATCAGCCAACTCTGGGTACTCCACCAGGTCGCTGAATGCGCGATCCTCCAGGTCAGGGATGTCGACCTGGATGGCGTATGCGTACATGCGCTTGAGGATCTTCTCCCAGTTCCCGACGCCGACCGTATTGCTCGACAAGATCGCGGCCCATTTGGTCCGGAGCTCTTGTCGAGCCTGGATCACGTTCACTGGCGTGAACGGGCTGTGTGTCTTGGACCATTGGTCGAGAGACTCGTTGGCCACGAGCTGGAAATGGTCGACAACTTGAGGCGGAGTTAGGAACCTCGTCTTGCCGGCGTTGATGGTCAGCCTCTGCTGGCCGAGAGATCTGGTCAGCAGGTTGACGGTGCGTCGGGCGTCGGCTGTCGACGGAGTACCGATGTTCTGGTCATCCATCCAGCGAACGTACTTGTCTTCTCCGACGACCTCCACCATTCGTCGGTCGTGCTCGAACAGAAAGACATGTGCGAGCTCGCGGCTGCAGTCGAACTCGTCCTGGGCAAGGCCCACTCTCGGGTTGGGCGAGTGCCCAGCCTGTGGCCTCAGAGCTTCCAGGAGCCGGCCTAGCAAACCGGCGGTCTTCCGCGGGAGCCCCAACGGAGACAGGTACTCCAGCAAGAGATCGTGCTGGATGGAGTCGAAGTAGTTGCTGATATCCGTGACTACCAACACATCGTGGGGCTGGTTAAGCAGCGTCTTGCTGCGGTAGGAGTTGTATGTCAGCCAGACCGTGAAGAACTTGTGGTAGGGATCTGTGGGATCCAGGTTGAAGGTAGGTCCGATCGGCGTGGGCGTGCGACGCCTGGAGAAGTAGGCGCCTTTGACTTTGGTCGGCAACGCCCGCACTAGAACGACGTCGGCAATGTGCCTGTACACCAGTGCGTCTCGCATGTTCGGCGTCGTGATCAGACGAAAGCTGCCCTTTGCCTTTGGGAGCTCGTAGCGCGTCGGTGGACTCGGTGCAAACGAACCGTTGAGAATCTGTACCTGGAGTATTGGTAGAGACCGGCCGAGACTGACGAACCAGTCCGCCCAATCAACGATGTCGCGAGCCCGTAGGTACCGAGCGTCTTCCTGGAGAGATGTCGCGGTCTTGTGGAGACGGCTGACAGCGAACATGCGCTTGAATGCGAGCTCGTCTGAATGGGGCGACGTAAGGCGACGTCTCGTCTTGCGCCGATTGACAGGGCTGGCCACAAACTCCCCCCGCGCCCGCGTCAGCCCGCTCGGTCGGCTTCGTAGGTCAACCAGAAGACCATCTTGGACATCCAGTCGCGGAATGACGGGTTGTCGGCGAACTGCTTGAAGAGCTCCGTGTCGTCTTTCAGGACCGCGTTCATGACGCGCGCCAACGCCTTGTCGTGCTCGATCCGGGCGTTCTCGCGGTCCGAGTTCTTCTGGGCGTTCTGGTAGGCCGTGTCAGCGGCAACGCGAGCCGGGATGTCTTCGGTAATCAGCCGGCGGATGCGATCGCCGTCGGTCCAGGTGATGTTGCCGAACTGATCGTTGAAGCTCCGCAGGATGTTGGACAGGCGATCAAGCTCGGGCTCCGGCCGACGGCCCTCGCCGGTGTCTGGCACCGGGCCGATCTGGCCGTCCTCGTCGGCAAGCTTGATTCGGATGGTGGCCATCTTCTCCGCACGGTAGCTGTCCATGTCGATCGACTCGAGGATGCCCTTCGATAGATCCTCCTCGATCGGAGCCGGCAGCTTCGGAATCAGGAAGTTCAAGAAGATCGAGCGCTTCTCCCACCCCGCGTGGGAGTAGGGCAGAACTTGCGCCAGGAACGCGTACGTGCGAGTGAACGCCTTGGCCTTGGCCTTGAAGTCGACCTGGCCGTCTTCATCCAGCGACGATCGGTACACAGCCACGCAGGCATCCAGGATCGGATCCAGCTGATCGCGATCAGCGCCCGCGAGGTACCGGGCCACCAGATCGTCGACCTGCTCGGCGGTGTACACCGCGGCCGCATCCAGGTCCGCCTGGAGGTCGTGGAGCTTGTTCGGATCGGTCTCCTCGGACAGGATCGTTGTTCAGTAGTAATCCGCGAAGGCCTCGCGGATAGTGTCGGCGTCGTTCATGAAGTCAAGCACAAAGACGTCGTGCTTCTGCGGATGGGCCCGGTTCAGCCGCGACAGCGTCTGCACTGCCCGGATGCCGGACAGCACCTTGTCCACGTACATGGTGTGGAGTAGCGGCTGGTCATAACCGGTCTGGAACTTGTCCGCGCAAATCAGGAAGCGGTACGGGTCCTGCTGGATCTTGTCAGCGATGTCGTTGCTCGGGAAGCCATTGAGCGAGCCCTCAGTGACCTTGGAGCCTTTGTACTCGTGCTCGCCGGAGAAGGCCACGATCGCCCGGTATGGGCTTTTGCGCTCCACGAGATAGGCGCTGATCGCATGGAAATACTGGATGGCCCGCTCGATGCCGCTGGTCACGACCATGGCCCGCGCCTGGCCGCCGATCCTGTTCTGGGCGATCACCTGGTCGTGGAAGTGGTCGACCATGATCTCGGCCTTCTGGCGGATCGCGTGGTCGTGGCTCTCGACGTAGTGGCGAAGCTTCTTCGTCGCGCGTTTGACGTCGAATTCCGGATCTCCCTCGACGCGCTTGACCAGTCGGTAGTAGCTCTCGACCGGCGTGTAGTAGCGCAGGACATCGAGGATGAACCCCTCCTGAATGGCCTGTTTCATTGTGTAGGAGTGAAACGGGCGGTGAGGGATCTTCCCGTCCGGAGTGGGCGGCAGCGCATCACCGAAGATCTGGAGCGTCTTGTTCTTCGGCGTCGCCGTGAAGGCGAAGTAGCTGGCGTTCGGCAGGAGCTTGTGCGACTCCATCAGGCGGTTGATGGCGTCCTCGATCGTTTCCTCGTCCTCCTCGGCGCCGGCTTCGGACAGGGCCATGCTGATCGCGGCCGAGGTGCGGCCGCCTTGGCTCGAGTGAGCCTCGTCGATGATGATCGCGAAGCGGCTGGTGCGGTGTTCGCTGCCGATCTCATCGAGGATGAACGGGAACTTCTGGACCGTGCTGATGATGATCTTTTTGCCTTCGGCGATGAACCGGCGCAGGTCACCCGAGTTCTCGGCGTGGCCAACGGTTGCGCTCACCTGTGCGAACTGCTTGATCGTGTCGCGGATCTGCTTGTCGAGGATGCGGCGGTCCGTCACCACGATGATCGAGTCGAAGACGGGCGAGCCCTGCCGAGTCAGCCCGATGAGCTGGTGGGCGAGCCAGGCGATCGAATTGCTCTTGCCGCTGCCGGCCGAATGCTGAATGAGGTACCGCTTGCCGACGCCATGCCCGCCCGCGTCCGCCAGCAGCTTTCGGACCACGTCGAGCTGGTGATAGCGCGGCCAGATCTGAACGGCCTTCTTCTTGCCTGACTTCTCGTCCTTGAACTCGACGATCTGGGCGTAGTTCTCGATGATGTCGGTCAGGCCATCTCGAGTCAGGATGCGGCGCCAGAGGTAGTCGGTCTTGAGGCCGTTCGGGTTGGGCGGGTTGCCGGCTCCGTCGTCCCAGCCGAGGTTGAACGGCAGGAACCACGACGCCTTGGCTTTAAGTGCGGTGCAGAAGCGAACTTCCTGGTCGTCCACGGCGAAGTGGACGATGCACCGGCCGAATTCGAACAGGCGCTCCCGCGGGTCGCGATCGCGCATGTACTGCTCGACGGCATCCGCCACCGTCTGCTTCGTCAGGTTGTTCTTCAGCTCGAACGTCGCCACGGGCAGGCCGTTGATGAACAGCCCAAGGTCCAGTGCGAGTTTGGTCTCGTCGCGGCTGTAGCGGAACTGGCGCGTGACGCTGAAACGGTTCTGCGCGTATCGTGCCGCCGCGACGGCGTTGCCGGCTGACGGAGTGCCGTAGAAGAGGTCGATGTCATGCGGCCCGTGTTTGATGCCGTGCCGGAGCACATCGATCGTGCCCCGCTTGCTGATCTCGCCCTGGAAGCGGGCCAGTAACTTGCGCCGGGTGGGACCGTCGACATCCAAGTCCAGCGCTTCCGCGATCCGCGGCTGAGTCTCGATAAGGAAAGCACGGAGCTGGGCCAGGTCCACGCAGTAGTCGCGGTCGTAGCCAGCTGGGTCGCCGCAGATCCAGCCCGCACCGTAAGCGGCAGGCCGTTCGGCAACGCCATTGGCGTCGCCGCAGTCGCACGGCGCGCCCGTCATAGCGGTGCAGATCAGCCGCTCGAGTCCTCGCTCGCTGGTGTCGCTGGTCACGTCCCCACTTCCTCCGAGTCAAGCCTCTCGTCCATCTCGGAGTCGGCGTGTTCGGTCTCGTCTGCCTCGTCGACGTCCTCGACTTCGTCTATCTCCCCGGGCAATTGGGCAGCCGCTTCGCGCACGTCCAGCTTGCCGGTGGCGATGTCGGCAATGAGTCGCGTGCGGTATTCCCGCATCAACCTTTGACTGTCGTTTGCTCGCTGAACGACAAGATTGATCCGTGCCATCTGGCCGTCGAGGTAGTCAACAATGCGGTCCTGTTCGTGCCGAGGTGGGACCGGAACCAATAGCGCTTTGATGTCCGCCACGTTGATGCGTTTGAACGTGGACCCGACCAGGATTTCGGCGAGTTGCTCCGCCATTGCACGGCTGTGGAGGAAGTAGTTGAGCCACCGCTGGTTCTGTTTGCGAGATCTGATCAGGCACACGTCCTGCCCCATCGCAAACTCATCGTCCGTCACGACGATAGCTGCAGCGCCAACGCTCACGTTTCGGCAATAGATCAAGTCCCCTCGTTTCGGCTGGCGACCACCCTCAACGAGTACCTCTCGCCATGCCCGAGTTGTCCGATTCGCACCGTCGAGCGACAACTCGAAGTGCTGAGCCTCGCGGACGCTCGCGAGCGGAAGCCCTTCATCGGTGAAAGGCACCGTCAGGTGCTTACAGTCGACGACCTCCCAATTACGCCGGAGGGCGGAAAGGTCCCAATGATCGGGCAAATCACCCAGCCACTCCACTCCTGAGGGTCTCAGCGAAGAGTTGGCATCGAGGCCGCGGACGACTGCGCGATTGATGATTGTTTGCTTCTGCTCGTCTAGCAGCTTGATCAGCTTCTGCTTGGCGCCGATGTGGCGACCGACCTGCCGATCTACGTGCTCGATGAACCGCAGGATGGCCTCCTGTTCGAGACGAGAAGGGACGAAGAACGGGATTTCGCGCATCCGCGCTTCAGAAAGATCCCATTGCCCGATCCGAATCCCGTCGGAGGCTTGACCGAAGAAGGGTACGTACGCCCTGGATCGAATTGCCGCATGGAAGAACTTCCCGTCGACCTGATCCAAGTCGAAGACGAAGTACGCCGGGCTCACGATGCCGTGGTGGTCGGACACGCCATACGATCCCTGCCACGCCTTCATCTTGTTCATGGCGAACTGCCCGACCCTGACGACTTTGTAGTTGCTCAGATCATCGGGAATGAAGTTGTGGTTCTCGCCCCCGCCAACTCTGTCCCGCAGTATCACGCCTTTCTCTCGGACGACTGAAAGCAACGGCAGGTCCGGCCGGTTGCGTTCAGTCACGCGCCTCAAGAGGTGACGCAGACCCCGCACTTCCCAGTGCTCCGGCACTTCGCCCAACCAGGGCACGCCCGAATCCTTCATACGGGGGTACGGGTTGAGCCCGCGCGCCTCGACCTCCACGGCTACGCCGTCCTGCTCAGGATTTCGTCCAGCAGACCTTCCGTCTCCTTTTCGAGGGCTAGGATGTCGACGCGGATTTCCTCCAGGGTGCGGAGCGGCTGCGGCTTGTAGAAGTAGCGGGTAAAGCTGATCTCGTAGCCAATCTTGATGGTCGCTGGGTCATACCAAGCGTCTGGGGCAGAGGGCAACACTTCGCGGCGCAGGAACGCGTCGATGCCGCCTTCCTCGAGCTGCGGAATCTGCTCGGTGTCGCGCAGGTCGGTGTCCGGTTCGTACTCAACTACGCAGCGTTTGCCGCCGATGCTCGCTTCAAACAGACCGTGTAGCGGATCGCCTTCTAAATTGCCGGGCTTGTGGATTCGCTTGACGACAGCCGGTGCGGACTCGTCCCGCTCGCCAGAGTCGCACAGCGCCTTGATTTCCTTCGGCGTATACGCGCGCCCTGGATCTATCCCCTTGATCCGCAGCGGTCGCTCGACGGTCACCTTCCAGTAGCCGAAGGCTTCGTTCGGGAGGATCTTCGACTGCTCGGTCTCCTCGAACGCGAGGAAGGCATCGCAGATCTTCGCGATCTCGTCGTCTGAGAGCTCACAGTTCTTCTTGCCCAGGTTCTTGCGCATCGGCCTGGACCACTTGGTCGCGTCGATGAGCTGGACCTTGCGTTGGCGAAGGCGCGCCTTCCGGTTGCTCAGGACCCAGATGTATGTCGCGATATCGGTGTTGTAGAACATATTCAGGGGCAGCGCGACGATCGCTTCGAGCCAATCGTTCTCGATGATCCAACGCCGGATGTTGCTCTCGCCCTGGCCGGCATCGCCCGTGAAGAGCGAGCTACCGTTGTGCACCTCGGCGATCCGGCTGCCGAGCGGAGTGCTCGTCTTCATCTTGCTGAGCATGTTGGCCAGGAAGAGCATCTGGCCGTCGCTCGACCGGGTGACGAGGGAATACTCAGGATCGCCGGCGTGCGAAATCAGGAATCGGGGGTCGCGCAGTCCGTCCTTGCCACCCATTCGCTCGAGATCGACTTTCCAGCTCTTGCCGTATGGCGGGTTCGAGAGCATAAAGTCGAACTCGCGCGAGAGGAAGGCGTCGTTCGATAACGTCGAAAACTCCGCGCCGCCGACGATGTTGTCCGCGGCTTCGCCCTCGCCCTTGAGGAGCAGATCCGCCTTTGCGATGGCGTAGGTCTCGGGGTTGATCTCCTGGCCGTAGAGATGCGTTGCGACCTGCTTGCCGCGCTCGCTGGCCAGGTGCTGGAGCGTCTCCTCGGCCACCGTCAACATGCCGCCGGTGCCGCAGGCGCCGTCGTAGAGCAGATAGGTGCCTGACTCGATCTGGTCGGCGATAGGCAGGAGCACCAGGTTGGCCATGAGCCGGACGGCGTCGCGCGGCGTCCAGTGTTCGCCCGCCTCTTCGTTGTTCTCCTCGTTGAAGCGGCGAACGAGCTCCTCGAAGATTGTGCCCATGCCGTGGTTGTCGAGGCCCGGATGCTTGATCGAGCCGTCGCCGTTAAGGTTAAGGACTGGCTTCGGGCTTAGGTTGATCTCCGGCGAGACAAGCTTCTCTATGAGCGTGCCGATCCGGTCGGCCTTGGAAAGCTTGGGGATCTGGTTTCGGAATTCGAAGTTATCGAGGATCTGCTGGACGTTCGGGGAAAAGCCGTCCAGGTAGGCCTCGAAGTCGGCCTTGAGCTGCTGCTGGTTCGCTCGAGAGCGCAGATCGCGCATGGTGAATCGGGAGACGTTGTAGAACGCCTGCCCAGCCGCCTGGCGCAAGGCTTGGTCCTGGTTAGTGATGCCGGCCTTGTCCAGGGTCGCCCGCATCTCCAGCACCGACTGCTTGGTGGGCTCCAGGACGGCGTCCAGTCGCCGCAGCACGGTCATCGGCAGGATGACGTCGCGGTACTTGCCCCGGACATACAGGTCGCGGAGAACGTCATCCGCGATTCCCCAGATGTAGTTGGCGATCCAGTTGAGCTGCGGCTGATCCAACAGGCCCCCTTCGACGGCTCGTGTCTAGGAGTGAGGATACTCAGATGGCTGGCCGGACGACCCGTCGCAATGCAGATCTGGCGCGCTCAGGCGCCAGCAGCCAATTCGGTAGGGCTCAAACGGCGGCCTGCTGCGCGCCGCCGGCCTCGCGATGGGTACGGACGAAGTCGATGACTTGCTGCTCGGTCGCGGTGGCGAGGTCCAACCCGGCACCCCGGAACCAGCTGACCAACCGGGCGAGAGCGCGAAGGCGGTCGTACTCCGGCGCCGGGATGACCGCCACGGCCAGGTGGCCTCTGGCGACGATAGTTCGCACCCGGCCTTGGGCCACCTCCGCCAGCAAGGTCGCGAACGAGGCCCGAGCGTCGGACACGCCGATCGTCCGAAGAGGCGAGAGGATGGCGCGCGGCTCCGACGTTAGCTTTCGGATCGTCGGGCGATCGGGCGGCTTCAATGACGCGAGGTCGGAGAGCTCCGAGGGATCGGCGAGGGCTTCGGGATAGACGTTGAGCGCGTGCAGCGCTGCGAGCGAGTCCTCGACCTTGCGCCAGCGCTCGGCTTCCTCGTGACTGATCATCACGGCGAGGGGCTGTCCGTCCTTGAGACAGACAACGGGCGCGCCGGCCTCGACGCGCTCGACGACGGCGCGAAGGTTGGCTCGCAGGTCGCCCGTCCCCATGGCCTCGAGAACGCCACCGATAGTCACGGGCTCTCCTCCTCGATCTGAAGTCGGGCTCACCGTACTCCGACTCGGCCTCCCCGGCAAGCCATTTTGTGCACGACATCACGGCGATAACTCGTACGGTGAGACACGGACAAGATATCGTACAAAATCCCTTGTGATGTCCGGAGTGGGTGGCGTAGGGTCACCCCCACGATGGCCGTGCCATTTCTGATCCCGCTGCCGCTGCTCATCGCCGTTCCGGTGATCTTGCTGATTGCGACTATCGGAGCGCCAGCCCTGCCGCGGCTCATCCGCTGGCGCCGGCAGGCGGCATACGACACCGCTGTGGCGCCGAACATGATTCGGCTGGAGCTGCTGGTTGGCCGGGGCGGCTCTGGCGGCACAGACGCGGCGGTCGCCGCCACTCGCGGGCTACATCCTCACCGGCGGATGGGCGTGGATCGCTGGTGGCCGCGAGGCTGGCCGCCATTCGAGCTACGTACGGTCTGGCGCGATGGCGAGCTGCACTGGCAGATCGAGGCGGCGAGCAGCGAGCTGGACCTGGCCCGCGGGACGCTCGCGTCGCACTACCCAGGGCTCGAAGCCACCAAGAAGGCGCGCAAGGACTCGCCCGCGGTCTACAGCGCCATCGGAAGCCTCCGGCGTTCGTCTGGGCTTGCGCTCGGCGAGCCAGGGAGCGATGGCAGCAACGTGCTCACGCGCTTCGCGACCATCCTGCGGTCGCAGTCCGACGACGCCGAGGTTCGTCTGCGCCTGCTCGCTCGCTCGATCGATCCCGAGGCGTGGCAGCGATCGCTCTATCCCGAAGAAGCCTCGCCCTCGTTCGGCCAGATCCTCCGCGAGGCCATCGTCGACGTCGTGCTCAACCGGGAGTCCTCGGACCGGGTCCGATCGGCGCCGGTGTTGCCTGCATCCGAACAGGAGGCCCGCGCTCGCAAACGCCAGGGAGTCGTCGGCTTCGAAGTCGGACTGCTGCTCGAAGTCGCCGGCGTCGATTCGGCAAGGGCACGCGCGATTCTCTTTTCGGTCATCAACGCGACGGCCTCGCTCAACACACCAACCCAGGCGATCAAGTGGGATCTGCGGCCCGGGGCGGTATCGAACCCGCCGCGCGTCGCCCTCGCGGACTTCGAGCTTGCCAGCCTCTGGTATCTCCCGGACTCGTTCTTCGACGAAGCTCGCCTGCCACGCCAGCGAGCCCTCGCTGCGCCCCCACCGCCAAAGCAAGTGAGTAGTTCGCCCGGCATCGTCATCGGCGAGTCGCGGGGGCAGCCTCTGCGGGTTCCATTCGATGCGATCCAGCGACACATGGCCGTCATCGGGTCCACGGGTTCGGGCAAGAGCACGCTCATCGCCGACCTGGCTCTCGGAGTCCTGGACGCCGGAGCGGGCGCCACGGTCATCGATCCCCACGGCGATCTGGCGACCGACATCCTCGAACGCGTCCCGGCACGGCACGTCGACCGCGTCCACGTCCTTCGGCTGGCCGATCGCGCGCACCCGCGTGGCTTCAACTTCCTGGAGCGCACGAACCCTGACCAGGGGCAGCTGGTCGCCTCCGAGTTCGTCCAGCTCATCCACGATCTCTGGCCCGAGTTCACGGGGCCCAAGATGCAGCACTACCTGCGCCACGGGCTGCTCACGCTTCTCTCGGACCCTGCCCCGCAGACGATCCTCGAGCTCATCCGAGTCCTGACCGACGATGCCTTCCGCGAGCGCTACCGGGCCAAGCTCGACGACCCGTTGCTCCGAGCCTTCTGGGCGACCGAATGGCCGTCGGCCGCCGGACGAGAGAACGACGCGTCGATCAAAGCCGTCCTCAACAAGCTCGGCGCGTTCGTCAGCTACGACTCGATCCGCGATATCGTCGGTCAGGGGAAGTCGACCCTTAGGCCGCGCCAGATCATGGACGCGGGGGGCTTGCTCGTGATCGATTGCTCGCGGGTCGGCGGCGACAACGCGCGGCTCTTTGGGGCCATGTGCATCAGCCGCTTCTACGTCGACGCGATCGGTCGCCAGGGAACGCCACGCGACCAGCGACGACCGCACTTTCTCATCGTCGATGAGGTGGCGACCTTCGACACCGAAGCCCTCCGGCGCATCCTCGACGAAGGGCGCAAGTTCGGCCTCGCCCTGGTTGTGGCAGCCCAGTCGCTGCGCGGGCTTGGTGAGCGTCTGCGCGATTCCGTCCTGACCAACGCCGGCGTGCTCGCGCTGATCTCGCCCGGTCCCGACGACGTGTCGGCGGTGCGTCGGATGTTCGACCCACTCTCACCTGACGACCTCTTGGGTCTGCGTGCCCATGAGGTTGCCCTGCGCACCGCCGGACCTGACGGCCGGCCGGCAGTCTACGGTGGCATGACTCGGGAGCCGCCGGAGGGCGATCCATCGGTCGCCGCGTCGATCATCGCCCGAAGCGATGCTCGCGACGCGCGGGATCCGGCTGCCGTCCACGACGAGGTCCGGCGACGGTCGGGCGGAGACCGCCAGAGGGCGGACGGGCGGCGACAGCCCGGTGGCGGCACCAACCTGGTGGACCAGTAGCGATGACACGGAAGTGGCATGAGGCTGGTCTGACTCGTGCCATCCCTGTGCCGAGAAATCGTGCGGCGAAGCGACTTTCATCGGCCGGGACTGCTCGTAAGAGCTCGAATCGTCCTATTCGTCGTCGCATCCGCCTCGACATCGGCTTGCTCGGGCTTGTGGATCGAGCCGTTCTTCGGC
>Ga0182027_10009092_pt1 | contig 14343 bp, 11 predicted proteins | sample 712E1DmetaG_FD_121300 | JGI IMG/M metagenome (GOLD analysis project Ga0182027, IMG submission 121300) | Permafrost microbial communities from Stordalen Mire, Sweden - 712E1D metaG (Illumina Assembly) | ecosystem: Environmental > Terrestrial > Soil > Wetlands > Permafrost | place: Sweden...
AGGCGGCGGCTTTGGCGGCGGCGGGTTTTCAGGCGGTGGCGGCAGTTTTGGCGGCGGAGGCGCGGGAGGAAGCTGGTAGCCATGAAAATGAACGAATTTCTCAAGCAACTCCGGCACGAGGACATCGTCGCGGCGATTCGCCAAACTGAGTTGAAAACCTCCGGCGAAATCCGGGTTTTCATCAGCCACAAGAAAGTGGAGGACGCCGTGGCCGCCGGGCAGGCGGCCTTCATGCGCATGGGCATGGACAAGACGCGCCATCGCAACGCGGTGCTGCTGTTTGTCGCGCCCAGGGTTCACAAGTTCGCCGTCATCGGCGACCAGGCCGTGCATGAAAAGTGCGGCGATGTTTTCTGGCAGGCGCTGGCGGCGGAGATGTCGGGCCACTTCAAGAAATCCGACTTCACGGAAGGGGTCCTTCATGGCGTGCGGAAGGCCGGGGAATTGTTGGCGGCGCATTTTCCGCGGCATCGCGGCGACACGAACGAGTTGCCGGACCAGGTGGAACACGATTGAGCCGCGTTGCATCCCATACATCCCAAAGGCTTTGCGGTGAAACCTTTGGGGCGGCTTGGCCGTCTCAATTGGCATTGATTGCAAACTTGACCGCGCGCCTGTTTGCCCTGATTATATGAGGGGCATAATAAACATGAACTCATCAAAAAACCTCCTCCCGATCCGCACCCTTGCCGCCGCGGCGATTGCCGCCATCCTCTGTGGAGTGCCGATTGCGGCAGAGGCGCAGGGGGGAATCGTTTGGTCGAACCTCTATTCCTTCACCAATGCCGCGCTCCCGGCGGCCAGCATGGTGCAGGGGACGAATGGAAACTTCTACGGGATCACGGCGGGATCTGGAACCAACGTGCCGGGCACGGTGTTCATGCTCGACGCATTTGGCAGTTTTACCACTTTGGTTGTCTTCAACGGCACCAACGGCTCTTCGCCCGCCGGCCCTTTGTTTTTGTCCAAGGACGGCAATTTCTACGGCACCACCTCAAAGGGAGGCAACGGCAATAACGGCACAATTTTCAGCATGACACATGATGGGGTGTTTAAGACGCTGGCCAAGTTCAACGGAACAAACGGGGCCAATCCCATCGGCGGGCTGGTGCTGGGACCGCACAGTTATTATTATGGCACCGCTTCGACCGGAGGCTCCAACAAGGTGGGAGCGATTTTTGCGTGGACCTCGAAGATGGGGGTGAGCAACCTCTTTTCGTTCAAAGGCACGAATGGTGCCTATCCGCAGGGCGGCCTGGTGACGAACCGGGACGGCAATCTTTATGGCACGACCTTCTATGGAGGCGCCAATGGGCTGGGCACGGTATTCCGGCTGACTTCGTCGAACAAGCTGACCACGCTGCTTTCCTTCGCGGGCACTAATGGCGCGAATCCCTTGGGGCTGGTGACCGCGACCAACGGCACGATGTTTGGCGCCACACTTGTCGGCGGGACCAATGACCTGGGAACGATCTTCAGCGTGACCACGTCGGGCAAACTCACTGTGCTGGCCTCCTTCGGCATCGCCAACGGCTCCAATCCGAAGGCCCCGCCGATCTTGGCCGCCGATGGCTTCCTCTACGGCACGACGGAGCAAGGGGGGAGTTCCGGCAAAGGCCTGGTCTTCCAATTGTCCACCAACAGCTCCTCGGGGAGCAGCGGTGGCAAGGCGGGCAGCACGGCCGGCACCGTGAGCAATCTGTTCACGTTTCAAGGTGCCAACGGCGCCTATCCGCAGGCGGGGTTACTGCAGGACTCCGATTTGAACCTTTACGGCACAACCACCAGCGGCAGCACCGGCGGAAATGGAAATATCTTCGAGCTTTCCGGTTTTCTCCCGACCTTTGCGCTGCAGCCCGCCAGCCAGAAGTTCACGAACGGAGGGACCGTTCATTTCTCGGTACAAGCCGCGGGTTCGGGACCGTTGACCTATCAATGGTACTATGGGAATCCGGCCGGGACCGATTTGATCCCTGACGCGACCTCGAACAAATTGACTGTGGCCCATGAGGTGATCACCGATGCCGGAAGTTATTTTGTGGTCGTTTCCAGCCCTCTTAGTGTGGTCACCAGTGCTGTGGCGACCATAACCATCCCGGCGCCGACCAACACCATTACGTCGCCCAAGACGAACTTGACGACGAATGGCGCTCTGGTGACGTTCCGGGGAACCGCGGCGGTCAAACAGGGAACGAAAACGGACGTCGTGACCGAGGTGCTCTACCAGATCATAGCCGGCACAAATCTGGAGATCCTGCTCCACGGCCCGGCCAACCTGCAAGCCCAGGTCCTCGCCAGCTCCAATTGGAGTTCCGCCACGACGGCGAACCACTGGACGAACTGGAGCACCACGGACCTCCTGCAGCCGGGAACAAACATCTTCAAGGCTTACAGCGTGGACCCGCTAGGCAACCCCTCGCCCACCAATAGCGTGACCGTTTTTTATTATACTCAAAGCGCGCTGACCTTGCTGGCCAACGGATATGGAACCAACAAGCCCGGTTTCACCAACAAGCCCGCGTTTCATCTGGCCAATGGCCTCATCTATACCAACTTGGCGGTGGGCATGAACTTTACCGTCACGGCGGTGCCCAATCCCTACTATTTGTTTTCCAACTGGACCGGAACCATCACGACCAATTCCAATCCGCTGACGTTCCTCATGGAGTCCAACATGACGTTGACGGCCAACTTCGTGACCAATCCTTTCTTCGGCGAGACGGGAACCTACAACGGCTTGTTCTATGATGTCGCCAACGGCGCGGGCGCCGCAAGCTCGGGCCTGCTCCAGAGCCTGACGCTCAGCAGCAACGGAGTCTATAGCGGCAAACTGTATATTGGCGGAACCAACTATAGCATCAACGGCAACTTCGATTTTTCCGGCAACGCCACCAATCAAATCACGCGCAAGTCCAATTTGGGACCGCTCACGCTGGGGATGAATTTGAACTGGAATACCAGCCCGCCGGAAATCACCGGCACGGTCCGGGGAACCAACGGCGGGGCGTGGACGGCTTCTTTGCTCGCCGAACTGGCGGCCAACAACCTGCCTTCGGCAGAATACACGCTGCTGCTTCCGCCCGGAACAAACTCTCCCCCCGGGGATGGCTACGCGCTCATCACCAACAATGCCGGGGCGGCCGTAGTGACCGGAGCCTTGGCCGATGGCGCTGCCTGGAGCGAAAGTGTGGGAATATCGCAAACCGGCGCGCTGGCGATTTATGCGGCGCCTTACACCAATGGCGGCCTGCTGCTGGGCCGGTTGCTCCTCACCAACGGCGTGCCGGAGGGGAACCTCACCTGGATCCGGCCGGCGGATGCGAGCGGGTTGTTCACCAGAAGTTTCACCAACGTGATCCCGGTGCAAAGTGCGCTCTGGACCAATCCGCCCCCCGCCACCCCGGTCTTGCCTACGGCCAGTGGGCAGTTGACGATTTCCAACGCCAGCGCCTCCCTCACCTTCTACGTGACTGTCAGCGCCAGCAACACTTTGATCCAGTTAGGCGGCGCGACTAATTCATTGACCGGTTCGATCAATCCCAAGACCGGCCTTCTCAACATCACCCTCGGCAAAGGCAACAAGGCCGCCACCGGCGCCGGCGCTTTCCTGCAAACTGCCAACAGCGCCGCGGGATTTCTTGTGACATCCACCAACGCCGGATTGATCACCATGCAGACGAACCTATCCGCCGTGACGCCGATCATCTATCTGGAGCCAGCCGGCCAGAACCTGGCCACCAACTCCAATGTTCAATTCTCCGTCCGGGCCATCGGTTCGCTTCCCATGACTTATCAATGGATCATGGATGGCACGAATCTGGCCGACGGCGGCCATGTTTCCGGCGCCGCCACAAGCCAACTGAGCGTCTCCAACGAAACGCTCGCCGACGCCGGAAACTATTCCGCGGTGGTTTCCAACCTCTACGGCTCGGCCACCAGCGCGGTGGCGGCCTTGGCGGTCCCGGCCCCGATCCTGGCCATCAAGCCGCCCGCTGTGACTGTGACGAAAGCGTCGCTACAGGTGCTGGGAACGGCCTCCGGCAAATACGGGGTTTCCAATGTGCTCTACCAACTCAACGGCGGCGCATGGAGTCCGGCCGAGTCCGCCAACTCCTGGACGAACTGGAGCACGACGAACCTTCTACAGCCAGGAACCAACATCTTCCAGGCTTACAGCGTGGACCCCATTGGCCAACATTCGAAAACCAACAGCGTGACCGTTTTTTATTCCACCCAAAGCACGCTGACCCTCCTGACCACAGGTTTCGGGACCATCAGCCATAGTTTCAGCGGCACGTCTCTGGTCGTGGGCACGAATTATACCGTCAAGGCCGTGCCCAAACCTGGCAATTTGTTCTCCAACTGGACGGGGACGCTGACGGCGACGAACAATCCGCTGACCTTTCTGATGGTATCGAACATGACGTTGACGGCCAACTTTGTCACCAATCCTTTCCTCGGCGTGGCGGGAAAATACAACGGTTTGTTCTATGATGCCACCAGCGGGGTGAGCGCCGAAAGCGCCGGCAGTTTTCAGAACCTGACGGTCCTCACCAACGGAATCTACAGCGGCAGACTCTATATCGGCGGAACTAACTACGGCGTGAGCGGCAATTTCGATCTGGCGGGCGACGCGAGCAATCAGATCGCGCGGCCAGCCGGTTTGGGGCTGTTGTCGCTGGCGATGCATTTGAGCTTCGACGCAACGCGGCCGCAAATTACCGGCACGGTGCAGGGAACCAACGGCGGCGCATGGATGGCTGAGTTGACAAACGAGCTGGCGGGAACCAACCTGCATTCGGCCGAGTACACGATGCTGTTACCGCCCGCGACGAACGACCCCGCCAATTCGCCCGCCGGTTATGGATACGCTTCCATCACCAACCATCTTGGGACCGTCACCCTGACGGGGGCTTTGGCCGATGGCCCTTCCTTTAGCCAGACCATCGTGGAATCTACAAACCATCTCCTGGCTGTTTATGCCACGCCTTACACCAATGGTCCGTTCACCAATGGACTGTTGCTGGGCTGGCTGGACATGAGCAGCGGCGCGCCGACGGGCAGTTTGACGTGGATTCGTCCGGCGGCGGCAGGCGGACTGTTCCCCAACGGCTACACCAACCAAGTCTCCGTGCTAAGTTCGGCCTGGACCAATCCCTCCACCGGCACCAATGGCCTCCTCTCGCTGAATGAACAGTTGGTCGTGTCGGGCGCCTTTCTGGCGGCCCCGCTTGTCTTCGATGTCAACATTGACTACAAGAAGGATGATTTGGCGGTCATCGGCAACCCGGCCAACTCGTTGAGCAGCACGATTGATCCCAAGCACGGCTTGTTGACCATCACCTTCGGCAATGGCGATGGCACCAATACAACAACTGCGACGGGCGTGATCCTGCAGGATCATGCCTTGGGCGGCGGTTATTTCATGACCAGCACCAACACCGGCGCCTTCAGCCTGCAACCATAGTATTTACTTTTTTCGGTAACTCCTGCCGTGGAAGCAACCCTTTAAGATTTCGGACTTCTCGATTCAGAATGGTTCATTGAAGATCATTTTCAATCGTTTGAATCGCGGGACTCCTGCCCAAGGCAGGGAAGCGCCCTAAAAGATGAAATGTGTCCGAGAGGCGCCCCTGTCGAATTTCAGCCTTGCCAATGCCTTCCGGAAGGGGTTTGTTTATGGCATGAATGTGGCAATTTCCGACAGCAGAGTTCCTGAGATTCAAGTCCAAGCCCGTGACTTGACCATACGACAAATGGAACAATGGTTTGACTGGATGGACGCCATGCTGGAGGTTCACCGGAGCATGTTCGTGTTTCGCGAGCCGACGCCAGCCCAACTGAAAGAACACAAGAGCGGACTGAAGCTGGCCATCCGGTATTGCCTTTTTATCAACACTTTGATCGCCGATCCTGATTTCAATGAGCCGGAATTGGTGTCCCGGTTACAGGTGCGCGCCCGCCAATTGCAGGACGCTTACGACACCTTCCACGACCCCGCTCTTTCAGACGCGCAAGCGGAAGAGGTTTTGAAGCAAGTATTCCCGGAATGAACCCGGAACTGGAAGCGATCATCCTCGCTTACGAAAAGGTGTCCGCATCAAAGGACAAAGAGGCGGAGCATTGCCTGCTTGCCTTCGAATCCCTTCTTGACAGAGTGAAGGAGCGGCAGCCAAACCTGTCGCGGGATACTCTGCGGAAGAGCGTCATCAAGGCGCATCGGAAATGGGCTTTGAAACAGGATAGCAAACCGCCGGCTATTCCCCCAAGAGCCTGACTGGCCATTTAATCGTAAATGCCGTCGTCGGGCGGGTATTGATTGGCCAGTTGCTGCGCCGAAAAACGGGACCAATCGCGGCTTTCCTTGGTCTCCGTCCGCCCGGCCAGCAATGAAGCCGCGTAATGCAACGCCTCCTGCTCAGCACATCAGCCAGCCGGCACGTCTTTTCGAGAATCAATTCCGCTGTGCTCATGCCAATACCATGGCACAACTGGACCTTCGCGGGCCAGGGGCAATGGGTGGAAATTCGGTTGAGAGGCCGATCACTCGGCGGTGAAGCCGAAACGGCTGGAATAGGGCCAATAAACAAACCACGCCTTGCCGATGATGTTCTCTTGCGGGAAATCCCCCCAATAGCGCGAATCGGAACTGTTCTTGGTGTTGTCGCCAAAAACGGCGTAGTGTTTGTCCCGGACTTTCCGTTGGTCCGCGCTGGTCCGGAGCCAGTTGTTGCGGAAATCGGGCGCCAGGATGTGCCCGCTGTAGCGGCTTTCGCGCGGCGGCATGTTTGTGTCAAATCCATAGACGTTTTTGAAGTGCGGCGTGGAGGCGTCCAAACGGATTCCGTTGACGCGGACGTGGCGGTCGTCGCCAATGCGGAGGGTCTCGCCCGGCAGGCCGATGAGGCGCTTGATGTAAAACTGGTCCGCGGCGATCTGCGCGATGCCCCTGGTTTTGAAAACCACAATCTCTCCGCGGGCCGGCCGGCGTAGATTATAGGTCAGGCGGTCCACCAACAAATGGTCGCCGCTGTATTCGACGGATGCTGGATGGAAGAGGGCGCCATGCAGGGCGAACTCCCAGGCGCGTTTCCAGAGTCCCGGCATGACAAAACCCGGATCGCCGCGGCGGTCTTGCACGGTGATGCCATACAAGGTGGGCTGCATGGAGCCGGTCGGGATTTTGAAGGGTTGGGCAAAGAAGGAGCGGATGCTCATCGCGATGACGATGGCCATGAGGAGGACTTCCACATTGTCGCGCCATTCGGGGTGCGGATAGGGTCGGAGCGATTGTTGCGCGGCCTGTTCCAATTCGCCGGCGCGCGCGGCCAGGGTTTCGTCGCCGGCATCGGCATCGAGGGCGGCTTGAGTCTGCTGCAAGGCGGCGTCGAGGAGCTGGAGGTCTTGCGGCGCGAGGAGATCGCATTGGGCGTCGCGGAGTTTGCGGAGGCGGCCCCACAAATCCGAGGTATGGCGGAATTGGCGGGAGAGGAACCAGCGGAAGGTCATGGCTAGGCTGGGGCGGCGGAATGGGACGGATGGGACTGATGCGACCGATGGGACGGATTGGGAGGGGTCATGCGGAGGGTGTTGGATCAGGCTTTCAGGACCTGAATGAAGGCCTCCTGGGGAATGTTCACCGAGCCGAAGGATTTCATGCGCTTCTTCCCCTCTTTTTGCTTTTCGAGCAGCTTGCGTTTGCGCGTGATGTCGCCGCCGTAGCATTTGGCGGTGACGTCTTTGCGCAGGGCGCTGACGGTTTCGCGGGCGACAATTTTGCCGCCAATGGCGGCCTGGATGGCCACCTGGTATTGCTGGCGGGGGATGACTTCCTTGAGCTTGGCGGCCAGGATGCGTCCCCGGCCCTCGGCCTTGGAACGATGGACGATGCAGGAAAAGGCATCCACCGGCTCGCTGTTAACGAGCATGTCGAGCTTGACCATGTCGGCTTCCTGGTAGCCGGCGTGCTCGTAGTCCATGGAGCCGAAGCCGCGGGTGATGCTTTTGATGCGGTCGTGGAAGTCAATCAGAATTTCGCTCAAGGGCAGCGTGCTGGTGAGCATGACGCGCCGGGGATCCAGGGTTTCGGTGTGGTCCACCAGGCCGCGTTTTTCGGCCAGGAGGGCCATCATGTCGCCGATGTACTCGTTGGGGCAGATGACAAAGGCCCAAACCACCGGCTCGTCAATCTTTTGAATATAGTTGACTTCAGGCAAAAAGGCGGGGTTGTCCACCTCCTTGAGCGTGCCGTCGGTCATGGTGACGCGATAGATGACGCTGGGATACGTGGCGATGATGTCCATGTTGTATTCGCGGCGGAGGCGTTCCTGGACGATTTCCAGATGGAGCAGGCCGAGGAACCCGCAGCGGAAGCCAAAACCGAGGGCGAGGGAGCTTTCCGGCTGATAGACAAAGGCGGAGTCGTTGAGCTGGAGCTTGCCAAGGTTGGCCTTGAGGTGCTCGTAGTCGGCGGTGTTGATGGGATAAAGGCCGCTGAAGACCATGGGATGGATTTCCTTGAAGCCGGGCAGGACGGGCGACGGATTCTTGGCGTCGGTGATGGTGTCGCCCATCTTGACGTCCATGGGGCTTTTGATGTTGGCGGTCATGTAGCCGGTTTCGCCGGTTTGGAGTCTGTCGCGAACGTACGGTTTGGGATTGAAGCTGCCGACTTCCTTGACTTCGACGGTTTTGCCGGAGTGGAGCAGTTGGACGCGCATGCCGGGACGCAATTCTCCGTTGAAGATGCGGACATGGGTGACGACGCCTTTGTAGGTGTCGAAATAAGAATCGAAGCCGAGGGCCTGGACGGAAGGCGCGCCGGTGGCTTTGGGAGGCGGGATGCGCGCGACGATGGCTTCCAATACCTCGTCAATCCCTATGCCCTCCTTGGCGCTGGCCAGAATGGCGGTGTCGCCGGGTATGGCGAGGATGTCTTCCATCTGAATTTTGGTTTGGGGGATGTCGGCGTGGGGCAGGTCAATCTTGTTGATGACGGGAATGATGAGGAGATTCTGTTTGGTGGCCAGATGGACATTGGCGACGGTCTGGGCCTCGACGCCCTGGGCGGCGTCAATGATAAGCAAAGCCCCTTCGCAGGCGCTGAGGCTGCGCGAGACTTCGTAGGAGAAATCCACATGGCCCGGGGTGTCAATGAGGTTCAGTTCGTAAGTTTCGCCATTTTTGGCTTTGTAAAGCATGGTGACCGGATGGGCCTTGATGGTGATGCCGCGTTCGCGCTCCAAGTCCATGGAATCGAGCAATTGGTCCTCCATTTCGCGGGTGGCGATGGTGCCGGTGCGATGAAGGAGGCGGTCGGAGAGCGTGGTTTTCCCGTGGTCAATGTGGGCGATGATGCTGAAATTTCTTATGTGCGCGGCGTCCATTTGCAGGGCAAGATTAAGGGGAATGGTGAATTTTGAATAGTGAATTGTGAAGGGGGGGCCGAACTGCGGAATGGGACCAATGGGACCAATGGGACGAATGAAGCGGAGACTTTGGCGGCGACCGGCGGGGTCCCCTGCCCTGCCCTGTGGAAGTTCGCACAAATTGCGGCGCTCAAACCATGCTGGACAGTTTTCAGGCGCGGGGGCAGTTTTGGGCGCCATACCATGTGGAAACGACAGCACAGAAAAAAGTTGCAGTCCACTCCATTTCCTCCCGCCTGGAGACAATTTCTGGAGGCGCATGTGCCGATCTATGGACGGTTGCCCGAACCGGATCGGAGGGAGTTGGAAGGGCACACCCAGGTGTTCCTGGCGGAAAAGAATTTCGAAGGTTGCGGCGGGCTGGCCATGACAGAGGAGATCAAGGTCTGTATCGCGGCGCAGGCGTGCCTGCTCTTGCTGCATCGCGACACGGACTATTATCCCGGATTGCGTTCCGTGCTGGTCTATCCGGGCAGGTATTTCGCACCGACGACCCGGCACTTGGGGTCGGGAATCGTGGAGGAACGCCAGGAAGCCCGCCTGGGCGAAGCGTGGCCGGAGGGGACGGTGGTGCTGGCTTGGGACGCGGTGCGCGCCGGCGCGTCGGACCCCAAGGTCGGGACCAACATTGTCCTGCACGAGTTTGCTCACTTGTTGGATTTTGAAGACGGCTGGACCACGGGCGCTCCGTCGCTCGACGGCGGAGAATCGCCATCCGCGGGAAGGAGCAGAAAGGCCTCGTGGGCGCGGGTGCTGGGCGCGGAATTCAAGAAGCTTCGGGCCGGAGCCCAACAGGGCGAACCAGTGGATTTGGATGTTTATGGCGCCACAAACCCCGCCGAGTTCTTCGCAGTCGCCACCGAATCGTTCTTTGAGCGGCCGCAGGAGATGCAAGACAAACACCCGGAGCTATACGATCAGCTCAAGGGGTTTTATCGGCAGGACCCGGCGCAGTGGACTGGGGAAAAGGGGGCGGCTAATGCGCATGGTTCCATGCAGGGGGAATCGGACGAATCGGACGGATCCGACGGATCCGACGGATTGGGCGGATAATTTGCAGGTGTTGGCTAATGGCGGCAGGTCCCCTGCCCGGCCCGGGCCTGGCTACTTGGCCAGATGGCAGGAGGCGATGTGGGCAGGGGCGATTTCGCGCAGTTGCGGCGGATCGGTCTGGCAGCGCGGAACGGCCATCGGACAACGGGGATGAAAAGGACAGCCTTTCGGCGGATCTATCGGGGAAGGCATTTCACCGGGCAGGATGATGCGCTGGCGGCGGGTGTCGGGCTCTATTTGCGGGACGGCGGAGATAAGGGCTTGGGTGTAAGGATGTTTGGGGGCTTGCACGACGGCCTTGGCGGGGCCGAGTTCCACTATCTTGCCCAAGTACATCACCATGACACGGCGGCTGATGTGCTCAATGACGGCCAAATCGTGGGCCACGAACAGGTAGGCCACCGCGCGCTCGCGCTGGAGGTCTTGCAGCAAATTGATGATTTGCGCCTGCACGGAAACATCCAGGGCGCTGACGGGTTCGTCGCAGACCATAAGCCTGGGTTCGACGGCCAGGGCGCGCGCGATGCCGATGCGCTGGCGCTGGCCGCCGCTAAATTCGTGCGGGTAACGCTGCGCTTGGGCGGGATCCAGGCCGACGACAGTGAGGAGTTCGGCGATTCTTTGGGCGCGGTCGGCGGGCGTTGCGCCCAGGTGATGAATCTCCAAGGGTTCGCCAATGATCTGGCCAACGGTGAGGCGGGGATCGAGGGAGGTGAAGGGGTCCTGAAAAATCATCTGGCAAATCCGCCGCCGGGCGCGCATTTGGGCGGCGCTCAGGCGGGCGATGTCTTCGCCGTCCAGCCAGATGCTCCCGGCGGCAGGCTTGAGTAACCTGACGATGGCGCGGCCCAGAGTGGTTTTGCCGCAGCCGCTTTCGCCGACCAACCCCAGGGTTTCGCCCGGCTCGATGGTGAAACTGACATCGTCCACGGCCTTGACGAAGGCGCGCGCGCGGCCAAAAAGGCCCTGGCGCGCGGGGAAGCGGACCTTGAGGTTTCGCACTTCGAGAAGGTGGGTCGGAGTGTCCATGTGGGTCATGCGGAGAAATGGAGGCGGATGAAATGAGGACGTTCGTTGGCTTCGAAATAACCGCCGACGGCATCGGAAATCATGGCATGAAGTTCTGTCAAGGAATCACCCTGGGTAGTGATTCCTCCGCCCCCCGGCGCATCCCATCGCGCCACAAAGCCACCGGTTTCGCGGCAAGGTTCAACCTGGAATGTGATTTCATTCATGGCTCCAAGTTGGCTTATCCGGTCCGACAACACAACCCCAGGAAGGAATGCGCACGCATTGGGGTTTGAGATTAAGATTAGCCCGGATATTTCATGCTCCGCACGAAATGCCAATAGTCCGGAGCGCCGACTTGCAGTCGGCTTTGTGGTCGCGAAGAGGTTGAAAGCCGATTGAAAATCGGCGCTCCGAACCCGGAGGCATGAAATGTCCGGGTTAGGAGGAGAGGGAGGGACTGGCCCAGTAAGGACAGCGGACCCAACGGGTGGGTTCGACTTGGAGGAGTTCCGGTTTGTTGACACGGCAATCAGCCTGCGCGGCCGGACAGCGGGGATGGAAACGGCAGCCGCCGGGCATGGCGTCCAGCGCGGGCACGTTCCCCGGAATGGAGCGCAGGCGCCCTTCCGGCGCGCCCAGTTTTGGCACGGAGGCGATCAAGGCCTGGGTGTACGGATGCAGGGGCCGGCGCAACAAGGCGCGGGCCGGAGCCATTTCCACGATTTGCCCCGCATACATGACGGCCACGCGGCCGGCAATGTCGCCAACGATGCCCAGATTGTGGGTGATGAGGAGCAGGCTCATGCCGAGGCGCTGCCGCAAGTCCTTGAGCAAATCAAGGATTTGCGCCTGAATGGTGACATCCAGCGCGGTAGTCGGCTCGTCGGCGATGAGTAGTTTTGGCTGGGCGGCCAGCGCCATGGCGATGAGGACGCGCTGCTGCATTCCGCCGGACAATTGATGGGGATAATGGTTCAGAAGCGATTCCGGCGCGGGGATGCCGACAGATCTAAGAAGGCGCGCCACTTCGGCATCGGTGGCCGCGGCGGGCCGGTGCAATTGCAGCATCTCCTTGATCTGCGCGCCGGCGCGAAAGACGGGGTTGAGGGAGGCGCCCGGCTCCTGGAAGACATAACCAGCCACCCCGCCGCGGATGTCGCGCAACCGGCGTTGGGAGGCGCGCAAAACATCCACACCGTCAAGCAAAATGTGTCCCCCGGCATAATGGGCGGGCGGCTCGGGCAGGAGCCGGGCGATGGAGAGGGCCGTGGCGCTCTTGCCGCAGCCGCTTTCGCCCACCAGACAAAATGTTTCGCCCGCCGCGATGGAGAACGAAACGCCGTCCACCGCGCGGAGCCGGCGGCCGGCGGAGGCGAAATCAATCTGCAAATTGAGAATCTCCAACAAGGCCGTGAATGTAGGGCCGCCGGCTTGCGATTGACGAGCTTTTTTGGCCGGGGCAGCCCAATAACCAATTGTTCTTGCGTTGGCGCAGCGCGGCGGCGCAGGTTGGAAGTGTTCTGCTGAAATAAAATAATATGATCACGATACGTTCCTTTGTAGTTCTGGGCTTGTCACTCATCGCCGGCCTGGCGATTTTTGGCGCTCAAATTGGCCGGGCGGTGAAAACGGGGCGGGAGTTTGACAGGTATCTTGCGGTGCGAGGCTTGTCGGAGCGGGAGATGAAAGCGACGCTGGCGATCTGGCCGATCCGATTTTCCGCCTACGCGGAGGACTTGGGGTCGTTGAAGACCGCGATGGAAAGGGACCGCGCCCTGGTCATCTCGTTTCTCAAGGACAACGGGATTGATGCCAGGGAGATTACGCAGGGCCTGCCGGAGGTCAGTGACCGGGAAGACGAGAGGATTCAGAGCAAGGCCCCCGCCATGACACGCTACCGGGGGGTGATGACGCTGGTGGTGCGAAGCCCGAACGTGGATGTCGTCAAGAAAGCCATCCAGGCGGTGGATGCCCTGCTCGAGAAAGGCGTGTCGCTGGCCGGGAATGAAAACATGGACCGGATTCAGTTTATATTTGACGCTGACGCCGTCAACGCGGTGAAACCGGGCATGATCAAGGAGGCGACCGCCAATGCCAGGACGGCGGCGGAGAAATTCGCCCAGGACTCCCAGAGCAAGGTGGGACGCATCCGCCGGGCCAGCCAGGGAACCGTCGAGATTGAAGACCGGGATGTGGCGTCTCCCGAGAGGAAAACCATCCGGGTGGTGACGACGGTGGATTTCTTTTTGGAATAGCCCTTACCGCTTGCCTAGCAGCGTGCCGAGCAGGCCGAAAAGGCCCAGGCCGAGCGCGGCGAGGGAATCTCCGGCAATCAATCCCCCGCCGATCAAGGAAGAGTCGCTCATGTCTTCGGGCACGGCGGCGGCGTCCGCCGGCTTTGGCTGGCGGCTCTTTTTGTGTTCCTTCCACACATCCATCAGGGAACCGGCCACGCCGCCGACGGTGAACCAGGTCACGGCGGGCAAGTCAACAAAGCCTCCAAAAGAAGAGGCGTACGGGCTGGAAAGAAGAAAGGCGTCCAAAACGAAATCGGCGGCACGGCCTCTGGGGCCGGATTGGACGAACCGGCGCCAGGGGCGGCTGTTCTTGATGAGCTTGCGCAGGGATTCAATGACGAAACCGGCCGCGATGCCGATTTCCAGGGCCGTTGTGAAAATCGCGTTGGGATGGGTCAGGTTTTGGAGCGCGCCGACGAATTTGTAGGTCATGGCGGAGGCCCATTTCTCGGCGCCGGGGACATTGTGGTGTTCAAAAGTATTGACGCGCAGAACGGGGTAAGCTTGCATGAAAACCCGGGCCAGGACGACGGACAGAACGGCGCCCATGAGAA
>Ga0182027_10009093_pt1 | contig 14342 bp, 9 predicted proteins | sample 712E1DmetaG_FD_121300 | JGI IMG/M metagenome (GOLD analysis project Ga0182027, IMG submission 121300) | Permafrost microbial communities from Stordalen Mire, Sweden - 712E1D metaG (Illumina Assembly) | ecosystem: Environmental > Terrestrial > Soil > Wetlands > Permafrost | place: Sweden...
ACGCCTTCCAACGATAAATCCACGGTCCCAATCCTGAATTGCCCCAGAAAGAATTTCGCTTGCAGATGCCGAGCCTTCGTCAATAAGAATTACCAATTTACCTACTTCAAAAAGCCCATTTGATGTGGATTTATACTCTTCCCTTCTTGAATGGACCCCTTGTGTATAAACAATTAGCTTGTCATCGTCAAGAAATTGATCGGCTAATCTAACAGCTTCTTCTAAATATCCGCCACCATTATCAGTCAGATCGAGAATCATGTTTTTTAAATTATGAGATTGAAGTTTGATTACTGCATCTTCAAATTCCTTACCGGTAGTCTGGGAAAACCTGTTTAGTTTAATATAACCCGTTTCGTTGTCGAGCATATACGATGCATCGATACTGAAAATTGGAATTTTATCGCGTGTAATCGTGAAGTCGATCAATTCTTTTTCTCCTCTGCGAAGTATAGATATTGTAACCATTGTTCCTTTCTGCCCTCTTAATTTTGAGAATACATCGTTGTTGGTTATTTTTATCCCGGCAACGTTTTTACCATCGATTTTGATAATTTTGTCCCCAGCCTGTATTCCAAGTTTCTGTGACGGGCCTCCCGGAATTGTTTGGATAATAAAAATGGTATCGTTCAGGATATTAAATTGAACACCGATTCCTTCAAAATTACCTTGAAGCGGTTCTTCCATTTCTTTAACTTCTTTTGCTGTCATATAAGATGAATGAGGATCCAATTCTTTCATCATGCCTATAATTGCAGTTTCGGTGAGTTGCCGGTCATTCACAGTGTCAACATACTTAGATCTTATAAGTTCTAATGCCTGAGCGAACTTCATAGATTGTTCAGTGAACAACTGAGCATGTAATGGCATCAATACAAATGCGAGCCACGAGATTAAAAGCGGCTTAAGTAATTTTTTCATAATAATTTTTAGTGTTTTAATAGAAATGTGCAAAGATTTTATTTTCAATAATTATAAATCAAAACTTAAAAAAGGCGAGTAATAAGCCAAAATATTAAGAAACATAAAAATTTCATTTTTGTTTTATCAAGGCCTGAAATATATTAATAAAAAATGGGAATATTAAATTAATTATAAGCCACGACGTTGACCGGAACTTTGGTAATGTCGCCAATCTCCTTGCCAGATTCAGCCATTTGCGGATCTTCACTATCATATTGCCAGGAAATATGAATTGGCAATCCCATATTATAAATATCGCTAAAGATGTGAAAGATTTCCATTAATTGTCGGAGAGATGATGAATTGTAATATACCATTTTAAAAATCACATTAATTTCTTTATTGTTCTCATGGTTATTTTCGAGCTCAGTTTTAAGTCCTGTCAGCCAGGTTATAACCGGTTCATAAAACTCATTTGCATTTTCCGGCAAAGAAAAACCATAGAATTCCATGACATTATGGCAAGGATCGAGAATTATGCCAGGTGTAAATTTTGTCGATTCTATTCTTAAAAAATTCATGTTCTTTCAGAAATAGTCCTTTTTGTTTTAGCCAATCTGCTAAAGTTAAAATATTTTTTTTAATGATTTGATAATTTTTATTCCTGTTTTAAATTTTTAGTTATGTTTTTAGTAAAGTTTAAACCAAATCAATTTGGATAGTTGAACTTTTAAAAAATTAACTCGATTTTTAAATTATTCATTATTCATAACATCACTTATTCCCATTCTATAGTTGCAGGCGGTTTTGAACTTATATCGTAAACTACCCTGTTGACGCCTTTAACTTTGTTTATTATATCGTTAGAAATTTTTGCAAGAAACTCGTAAGGCAAATGTGCCCAGTCCGCAGTCATACCATCGGTAGAAGTAACAGCCCTTAGCGCGACTACATTTTCGTATGTACGTTCATCGCCCATAACACCAACCGATTGGATAGGCAACAATATAGCCGCAGCCTGCCAAACTTTATTATAAAGATCCGATGCTTTTAACCCTTCATTAAAGATATGGTCAACTTCCTGCAAAATAGCAACTTTCTCTGAAGTAATATCACTTATAATCCTTATGGCCAATCCTGGCCCGGGGAATGGATGCCTATTCAGAAATTGAGGTTGAAGATGCAGTGTCCGGCCAACCTTCCGAACTTCATCTTTAAAAAGTAACCGCAACGGTTCAACAACTTTGAGGTTCATTTTTTCGGGTAAGCCACCCACGTTGTGATGCGACTTAATTGTTGCTGAAGGGCCGTTTACAGAAACCGATTCAATTACATCGGGATAAATGGTCCCTTGTGCCAACCATTTTACATCTTTAATTTTTTGGGCTTCAGACTCGAATACTTCAATAAAGCACCGGCCAATTATTTTACGCTTTTTTTCCGGATCGGAAACACCTTTCAATTCTCCAATGAACCTGCTTTTTGCATCGACACCAATTACATTTAATCCAAGGTCTTTGTATGAAGCCAATACCGACTCGAATTCATTTTTTCGCAACAAACCATTATCTACGAAAATACAGGTCAGGTTTGTGCCGATTGACTTATGTAAAAGCAAAGAAGCAACCGAAGAATCAACACCACCTGAAAGTCCAAGGATTACACGGTCATTGCCAATTTTATTTTTTAATTCAGCAATAGTCGATTCGACAAAAGATGCCGGTGTCCAGTTTTGGTTGCATTTACAAATTCCTACAACAAAATTTTTCAATAGTTCACTACCTTCTGTTGTATGATATACTTCCGGGTGAAATTGGATACCATACGAATCTTCATTGTCTATTTTAAAAGCCCCGACTTTAACATCCTGAGTACTGCCAATAATTTTAAACGAAGGAGGGACTTTAGTAATTGTGTCACCATGCGACATCCATACTTGAGTGTTTTGACTGATGTTTTTTAGCAACGGACTTGAATTATCAATAAAAGAAAGGTTGGCACGCCCGTATTCGCGCGATTTTGAAGGAAGCACTTCGCCCCCTGCTGATATTGCAAAATATTGTGCGCCATAACAAATTCCGAGCAATGGCAAACTACCTTTAATACCTGATATATCAGGGAAAGGAGCTCCATTATCGCGCACCGATGAAGGGCTTCCGGAAAGAATAACACCTTTTATCGATTGATCGATTTCCGGGAAATGATTATATGGATGAATTTCGCAATAAACATTCAACTCCCGAACCCTTCGAGCGATCAATTGAGTATATTGCGAACCAAAATCGAGGATTATGATTTTTTCCGTCACTTTTTCCAAAATTATTAGCTTCAAAGATATAGATTATCGAAAAATATTGAAGATTTGAAATTGAATAAAGTATAAACAATTTACCAAAAAACTTATAAGTCAGATTAATGGCCAGATTTATATTTAATAATGATCGGATTTTAAAAATGAATTAAAATTGCATGTTAGAATTTCTATTGCTAATTTTAGAATAAATTCAACATATTTTTATTGTTTATAGATTTGTTGAATTTTATTTGAAAAATTGAATGAAGAAACTTATATTATATATTATTCTGATTTTAATGCTTTCAGATACCTGGAAGGCAAAAGCATTAAATAAAATTGATTCACTATTAACTATTTGTGAGAAAGCAAGTGTTGATTCGATAAAAATTAAGATATATGTAAATATTGGAGATATATTAATTGATAATTCGCCAGATTCAGCATTATTATTTTATTCTAAAGCTTTAAACCTGTTAAATATTTATTTTATTTCAATAAAAGATAATAATATATTAAAACCATCTATGCTTTTATTAAAAGCAAGCATTCTAAGAAATATTGGGGATGTCGATAATAACAAAGGCAATTTTGTTCCAGCAATTAATTTTTACAAACAGTCTTTATATGTGTTTGAACAATTGAAAGATAAAAAAAACATTGCTGAATGCTTAAAAAACATAGGATTATTATATGATGAACTTAGCAATTTTAGTTCAGCACTTGACCAATATTTAAAAGCTTTGAAAATTTTTGAAGAGATTGGGGATAAAAAAGGAATTTCTGTTTGTTATACTGATATTGGCAATATCAACGCATATCAAAATAATTATTCAAATGCTTTAACTTATTATATAAAATCTTTAAAAATTAAAGAAGAAATTGGCGACAAAAAAGGGATTGCTAATTGCAATGGAAATATTGGAGCAATTTATACGGGTTTACGCAAATATGATTTGGCCATTGAATATTATGTAAAATCAATTAATTCAAGGATTGAATTAGGAGATAAAAAAGGGTTGGCAATATGCTATGATAATTTAGGCGAACTTTACTTTTTTAAAGGAAATTACCAAAAATCCATAAAATTTTCAGAAATGTCATTAAGTATTTATGAAGAAATAAATGACAAGGAAGGAATATCATTATGCAACATAAATATTGCTGGAGCCTACAATTCACTTAGAGAATTTAATGTTGCAATTATTTATAGCAAAAAAAGCCTTGATTTTTCAAAAGAAATTGGCTCCTTAATTTGTGAAAGATATGCTGAAGAACAATTGTCAAAATCTTATGAAGGGCTGTGTAATTATATGCAGGCACTATATCATTACCAACAATTTAAAATATTGAATGATTCCATTTTCAACAATGAAAAGCAAAAGCAATTGACCAAAATGGAAGCAATATATCAGGGTGAAAAAAAACAAAAAGAAATAGAAATTCTTGAAAAAGATAAAAAACTTAAAAAAATTGAGTTTCGAAGGGTTCAATTTCAAAAATATGGTTTTATTGCTGGATTTATATTAATGATGTTATTGGCTATTATTGTACTTCGCAATTACTCACAAAAACAAAAAGAAAATCTATTACTTAATCAGCAAAAAGCTGAAATCGAAGAAAAGAATGAAGAACTTAACCAGCAAAATGAAGAAATTGCAACGCAAAGGGATGAAAATGAAGCACAGCGCGATAAGTTAATTCAGCAGCAGAAAGACATTAACGACAGCCTCGAATATGCAAGCCTTATCCAGCATACGCTGCTTTCATCGGAAGATATATTAAAAACCAATTTTCCTGATTATTTTATTCTTTACAAACCTCGCGATATTATCAGCGGCGATTTTTATTGGTTCAAACAAATTAAGAATTTTTTATTTGTAGTTGTTGCCGATTGTACCGGGCATGGTGTACCAGGGGCTTTCATGAGTGTACTGGGCATATCGCTATTAAACGATATCGTTGGCAAACGTGCACTCGATCCACCTGCTGAAATTTTATTTGAGTTGAGAAAGCGTATTAAGAAATCGCTCCGGCAAGACAATCCGGAAACTGTTAACCAGGATGGCATGGACATTGCATTTTGTTGCATAGACATGGAAATACTCGAAATGCAATATGCCGGTGCATACAATCCGCTATACTTAATCAGGCACAACGAACTTATTGAATACAAAGCCAACCACATGCCCGTTGGCGTTCACCCACATGATAAAGAGAATTTTACCAACCATACATTGCAATTGCAAAAAAATGATACTTTTTATATTTTCTCCGATGGATTTACTTCTCAATTTGGTGGACCGGAAGGTAAGAAATTCAATTCAAAACCTTTTAAAAAATTAATTCTTGGAATGAATCCCCAATCAATGCCTGCTCAGAAACTATCTTTCGATAAAACATTAGCCGAATGGCAAAAAAACCATGAACAAATCGATGATATTTCGATAATCGGTGTAAGGGTGTAAAGTAAAAGAATTGTTCGCAGATTATTAATTATCAGTAACTATAAAAATATCTTCATTTTCCCGTTTCATCAAATATTGCTCGCGGGCAAACTTTTCGAGATTTTCGCGATCGGTTCGCAATTCCTCAAGTTTTTTTGTATCAGACTTTATTTTCTCCAGGTAATATTTCTTGTCTTTTTCCATTTGTTGAAATTTTCTAATAGCCCCTACCCTGTCAAGCAAATTGTTCTGATCGAAAAACAAAATCCAAACAAGAAAAAATAGAATTGCTATTACATATTTGTTTTTAAAAAAAGGCCAAATTGTCTTGATAATCCTATTCATGGAATTTATATAATCGTTGTTAGTTATTGATTGTTGGCTATTAACTTTTATTCTTTGCTTTTAGATTAAAAATAGTTTGCAACATATAATTTTCACATCAACATCTTTATTATTGGTAATCAGTAATCTGTAATTAGTAATTAATTTATGCCAACGGCAAAGTAAATTTAAAATTGCTTCCCTTGCCAACTTCACTTTCAACCCAAATGTTACCATTATGTTTTTCAATAAATTCCTTGCAAAGCAATAAACCCAGACCAGTACCACTTTCTTTAGCCGTACCCCTTGTGCTTATAGTTGTATCTGTACGAAAGAGTTTTTTAAGATTTTCCTCCGGAATACCTATTCCATTATCAGCTATTGTAATCTCAACATACGTGTTGCTTAATTCAGATTTTATTGAAATATCTCCATCTTGGTTTGAAAACTTAATTGAATTTGAAATTAAATTTCTAAATATGGTTTTCACCATATTCTCATCGGCAAAAATAACCACATCGGGACCAATGTTTTGCTGGAAAGAAATATTTTTTCTTTTTACATCGCCATCCATTATTTGCATTGTTTCTTCAGCAATTGTCATAAGGCTTATCTTAATAGGCTCATACGATAAGCCGCCTGTTTGGGTTCTCGACCATAGTAAGAGGTTATCTAGCAAACTACTACCGGTTTTCGATGCAATATGAATAAACTCAATATATTTGATAATTTTATCCTTAGGTAATTTGTCTATTCCTTTTAAAAGCAATTCAGAAAATCCTATTACACCATTGAAAGGGTTTCGCAGATCGTGAGCTATTATAGAAAAAAACTTATCCTTGGTAGCGTTTAAAAATGAAAGTTGTGTATTTGATTCTTTCAAACGTTCAGATTGGTCGATAATTAATTTTTGTTTCTCAATTAACAAGTCGTTGGCCTCTTTCAGATTCTCACTTCGCGAGCGCAATTCTTCAGCCTGTTCTTGTATTTGCTTCTGACGTTCTAATAGTAGCTGATTTACTTTTTTAAGATTTTCGTTTGTTAATTGAAGTTCTTTTGACTGTTCTTCAATTTTAGACTGCCGTTCTATTAGGAGTTTATTTGTACTTCTTAAGTTATCGCTCCGGGTCTTCAGCTCTTCAGCCTGCTCTTCAATATGTGTCTGTTTTTCAAGCAATAGCGAGTTCGTTTCTTCTAATTCATAAGTCCGTTCTTTTACTTTATCGGTGAGTTGTTTTTGCTGTTGCTGATAAAAAGCAATTCGAAGAATATAAATTATATAAATTGAAATAATTAATATTAGGATAATTAATGCTTTAAACCACCATGTTTTCCACCAGGGAGCAAGGATGACCAATTTTATTGAAGTCCCGGTTTCATTCCAGACACCATCGCTATTGCTTGCTTTGACATGAAAATTATATACACCCGGATCTAAATTTGTATAAGTTGCAGTCCTGTTTTTCGAATCGGTATTCCGCCACTGGTTATCAAAACCCTCCATCTTATATGAATAAAGGTTCTTAGAAGGATTTGTGAATTCTAAAGCAGAAAATTCAAATGAAAAGAAATTAATTTTATAAGAAATTGTTAGTTCAGTAATATCATTAATTGACTTGTTAAGAATAACATTACCTTCTATTTTCTCACCCGCCTTTACCGATTTATTAAAGACTTTAAAATCTGTTATACAAACCCGTGGAGGTGCATTGTTGAAAGGTATTTCATTGGGATAAAATGAGTTAAACCCATTTATACCTCCTACATACAACTTTCCATTCTTATTAAGAAAACTTGCCCTTGAAAAACTCACGTCCTGCAAACCATCTGACTCATCAAACTTCCGAAATACATTTATTTTTGTATCGAACTTCCAAAACCCATTGACTGTATTGATCCAAATATTATCGTACTTATCAATTGTAGTTGCCCTTATGCCTAAATCGCTTAACCCGTTTTTGTCTGTGTAAGATGTGAATTTGTTATTAGCGACATCAAGCTTATTTATAATTCCTTCGTCAGTGCCAAACCACATGTTTCCCTTATGGTCCTCACAAATTGCAAATATACTATTTGAGCTAATACTGTTTAATTTGTTATCGTGTACATAATGGTTAAATTTTAATTTTAAAGGCTGTTTATTAAAATTATAATCATCAAGCTTAATCATATCTAAACCACTGGATGTAGCAATCCACAAATAATGCCTGCTGTCTTCAAATATCTGGGAAGTATAAGCTTCAACAAAACTATTAGGATCGTCAGCATCCTTTCTAAACCGATAAAACTTATTGGATTTTCGGTCAAACAGGTTTAAAGTGCCTGCAATTGTACCTATCCAGAGATTATGATTGCTATCTTCAGTTATTGACCACAGGTCGTTATGACTAATTGATTGAATATCGGCCGGGTTATAAGCATAGCAAGTAAATTTATTCGTTTTACGGTTGAGCATATTCAGACCACCCGCGTAAGTGCCAACCCAAATGTTGCCTTCAAAATCTTCTGCCAGACATAACACAGCATTGCTGCTTAAAGAGTTTTTATTTCCCGGTTCATTGAGATAATATTTGAATTTATGGGTTTTCATATTGAGAAAATTCAACCCGCCACCATCAGTACCAATCCATAAATCACCATTTTTATCTTCTATAAGCGCTAAAATTGATTTATGGTTTAAACTGTTTTTATCATTGGAGTTTGGGCGGTACAACCTGAACTTGGTTTTCATTTCATTGTACTTATTTAATCCGTCATTGTATGTGGCAACCCAGGTAATATTCGAATTATCCTGAAATGTAAAATAGGCAGCATCACTACCAAGCGAATTTGGATTCGAAATATCGTACTTTGTAAATTCAAAATGTCCGGTATTTTTATTAAAAATTGAAATTCCGCCACCGTCAGTACAAATCCAAAAAATCCCATTTTTATCCTTCCGGATATGCCTTACCTGGTCAGAAGATAAAGAATTCTCTCCTGCATGAAAAACATACTGCTTAAAAACATTTTTATTTCTATCCCATGAAAAAATGCCGTCACCTCTTGTAGCAAACCAATACAAACTGTCAGAATCCTGAAATTGAAGAGAAACGAAATCTGTTTTCTTTTCAATATCAGGAATATTTAATGTGATGTGGTTAAAATTATCAAGCTTTTTATTGTAAAGATCAATAATATTGGCACCTGCATTAATCCAAATATTCGATTGCCTGTCTTCACAAATCGACCGGATATAATTGCTATTAATACTATTTCGGTCTTTATCATCATGCCTGTAACTTTTAAATCGTGGTTTTTCTTTTGTATAATCAATCTGATTATTGACATCCAATGAATTTAAACCATGATAAAAAGTTCCTATCCATAAAGTTCCTTTCGAATCCAGGTACATACATTGCAAGTCATTTCCGACCAAAGAATAATTATTATTGGGTTCGTAATGAATTCTTACAAATTGATCTTTTTCTCTGTTATAAATGCTCAACCCTGTATTGCAAGCAATCCATAATCTTCCTTTATTATCCTCAATAATTTGTCTGACACCATTTGAAGAAATTGTTGTAGAGTCACTGGAAACTGAAGAATAAGTCTTAAACCCATACCCATCGTATCGATTTAAGCCACCCCAGGTGCAAACCCACAAAAAACCCTGTTTATCCTGCATAATATTAAGAGTTTGCGGATTTGAAAGCCCTTGTATTTTTTCAAATACCAATTCATTATTCTGGCCAAAAAGGTGAATAGAAGTCAAGGCAAACAGGATTATGAACCCAAATGTTTTTTTTATCAAAATATGTTTCATGTTGATATTGCAGGTATATTTCAAATTTAAAATTAAGTAAAAATTGCTCAAATTATCGATATTTATTTCTATGAAGTTAAAATAATCCAATTGCCTTAGAATTATCTTAAACTTGCATAAAAAATAGTTAATTTTATAGAACAATTAGAATATCAATTAATATTCAAAAAAATAATTATAAAAAAGATGGTAAAAAAAATAATTGTCATATCCCTTACGCTTTCATTATTAATGGTATCGTGCAATAATAAGACATCTTTTAAGCAATACAATATTCAAGGCCAAATTAAGGGAATCTCAAATTTCAAAATATATTTAAAAAAATATGTAGGTTCCGGTTATCTTACAATCGATTCTGCAATAGTTACCGATGGTAAATTTCATTTTACGGGCAGTATGTGTCTGCCTGAATTATACAGGATTACACTGGCAAATTCGGATGATTATATTCCAGTTTTTGTTGAAAACACTAATATCATTATTAATGCGACCATCAACAAATTTGATAGTGCAGTAGTATCTGGTTCTGCCAGTCATGATTTGCTTAAACATTTATTGGCTTCGCTTGATAGTATTGATAATGTTGCCAAGCCGCTTTACGATGCTTATGATTCAGCAAAAAAAATTGGTGACTCAAAGAAAGTTGCGGTAATAGAGAATAAAATTGATTCAAATTCAAAATTTCAGAATATCTATATTAAAAATTTTGTAAAAACCCATAAATCATCCGTAGTATCTGCATTTGTTCTATATAAATATTTATCAGGTGAATTGGAATTGGAAGAATTGGTTTCTTTAAATAATAGTTTAGACACGGCATTAAGGAAATCTGTCTATGTCGGTTTCCTTAAGGACCAAATTGAAATAAAGAAGAAAACACAAGTAGGAATGCCTGCTATAGATTTTGTGCTTACGGACACATCTGGAACACAATTGAAACTTTCGTCCCTATTTGGCAAATACATTTTAATTGATTTTTGGGCATCGTGGTGTCCTTCGTGCCGGCAGGAAAATCCGAATGTTGTATCAGCATATAAAAATTATAAAAAGAAAGGGTTTACAGTTCTTGGTGTTTCATTCGATACAAAACGTGCGAACTGGATCAAAGCTATCCGGGATGACAAGCTTGAATGGAACCATGTGTCCGATCTTCAGGGATGGAATAATGCAGCAGGCAGGATATATGGAATCCGTTCAATTCCATCTAATATATTACTTGATCCTAAAGGGGTAATAATTGCTAAAAACGTTCGTGGTACTGAGCTTCATAAAAAATTAGCGGCCCTGTTAAAATAGGACTGCTAAAAAAAGAATAAATCTTTTACAATATTAGTTAAGCCTTATTCTGAACATCATCCACCTTTTGCTCGTGTACATCGCAAACACGGCCAGAAGGGTCAGTATTTTTCTGCCATTTCGGTACCCATTTCAATACCGATTTAATGGCATCCCGGTGTGGATAGTATTTTTCAAAAATAGTACGGAAATAAAAAGCTTCTTTTGTAGCAGGTGTATTATGAGGGAATCGTTCTTCTGCCGAGGCAAAATCTTTGTCAGAAACAACTCTATCACAATAAGCAACAATACCGTCTATCCAACTATAGCCAACACCATCACTGAATTGTTCCTTCTGTCGCCATAAAATTTCATTTGGCAGATACGGATCCGATTTAGAGTCAAAAGCTGCACGCAAAATATATTTTTCGGGTTTTCCAACCGAGCGGTCCGGCCGTTTGGCATTTCCCCTGATATTCATAACTGCATCAAGGAAGTATCTGTCAAGAAATGGCACCCTGACTTCAAGTCCATGTGCCATAGTAGATTTATCAGCCCTTAAGCAATCAGCTGTCGACAGTAACCCTACCCTGCGGATAGTTTCTTTTGTAAAGTCTTCATCAGAAGGTGCATTGTGAAAATATAAATATCCACCAAAAATTTCGTCAGCCCCTTCGCCTGATAAAACAACTTTTATTCCCATATCGCTTATGTATTTTGACAGAAAATACATTGGAGTGGAAGCGCGAATAGTCGTCACATCATATGATTCGAGATGCCAGATAATTTTTTCTATAGCTTCAATGCCTTGTTCAATAGTAAAAAACACATCATGATGTTTTGTTCCGATGAAATCTGCAACTTTCCGGGCAGCTTTAATATCAGGCACATCAGCGTTCAGTCCAACTGAGAATGAATGGAGGTCCTGGTTTGTTCCACGTAACAAACGCACAGTAATTGCTGATATAAGGCTTGAGTCGAGACCTCCGGAAAGGAGCACTCCAAGTGGCACATCGCTCATTAGACGCTTGCGGGTCGCTTCTGTAAGAAAATAATTTAATTTGGTTAAATCAACTTCATCGTTGCAATTTGTGTAATCATGATATTTTGGCTTATAATACTGCACCAGACCGGTTTCTCCACTGAAATAATAACCCGGAGGAAAAGGTTCAAACGATTCACACTGGTCAGCAATAGCTTTCATTTCTGACGAAAAATACAAATTTCCTTCCTTGTCTTTTCCATAATAAAATGGTTTGACACCTATAGGATCGCGGGCAACCATAAACTTATCGCCGTCGATAACTACAAATGCCCAGTCACCATCTAATTCGTTGCAAAAATCATAACCGTATTTTTCGTACAAATGAACAATTACTTCACTATCGCATGTAGTCCTAAAATTATGGTCAGCAAGTTTTGTCTTGCGCAAATACATGTAATTATAAATTTCGCCATTATGTACTACATAAGCATTATTAGTTCCACGTATAGGCTGACGGCCTGTATTTAAGTCCATTATCGAAAGCCTTTCGTGTGTCATTATGTAACCATTCGGAAACTGGATAAAACCGCTCTCATCAGGCCCACGATGACTCATCCTTTTTGACATTTGCTTCACAACTTCCAAATCTTTCTTGCCAATAACTGCTAAAATGCCACACATGATTTCAAATTTTTATGTAATTTTAAACTGTAAGTTTTCATCTTCATTTTTTTATAAATTGAAACTTTGATTTTTTAATAATTAAACGATTTTAAATAAATATTGTTGCAAATTTAATATTTTGAAATAAAATTGCAATATTTCTTAACATTTTTACATAAATATCACTCATTTAATATTATTTTAATTTTTTTTTAAAGTTTTGGGGGTATTATTTTAAAATTTAAAATTATATGGAAGATTTCATTCAAATTGACAACCTTGATAAAAAAATACTTTCAATAATTCAGGGAAATGCACGAATTCCTTTTCTGGAAGTTGCAAGAGAATGTGGCGTATCAGGTGCTGCAATTCATCAACGGGTTCAGAAACTAAGCAAAATTGGTGTAATTACTGGTTCTGAGTTTGTAGTTGACCCTAAAAAAGTTGGTTACAATACTTGCGCTTATATTGGTATTTTTCTCGAGAAGGCTGGGTTTTATAACGATGTTGTGGATGAGTTAAAAAAAATTCCTGAAATAACCCAATGCGATTATACTACAGGAAACTACTCAATATTTATAAAGGTATATACCCGTGACAATGAACATTTGAGAAATATACTGGCAGACAAGTTACAAACAATTAACGGGGTTGCCCGGACTGAAACTTTTATATGTCTTGAGGAAAGCTTCAACAGGCATTTGCAGGTAATTTAATGCGGAGACTGGAGAACGGGTATTGGATACTGAATAATGGATACTGGATGCTGGATTCTTGATACTGGATTCTTGATACTGGATGCTGGATACTGGATGCTGGATACTGGATGCTGGATGCTGGATGCTGGATTCTTGATTCTTTATACTTGATTCTTTATACTTGATACTTTATACTTGATACTATTTACTATACTTTATTTACATGATCACTTTTCCAAATGCAAAAATAAATATAGGGTTAAATATTGTTGGTAAACGCGATGACGGTTTTCATGATATTGAAACCATTTTCTATCCTGTGCACCTTTGTGATATACTTGAGATAGTTGAAAATCCTGCAGGAAGCCACATGCCGCTTTTTTATAATACCGGACTGATAGTCGACTCAGCGGTTGAGAAAAATTTGTGTATTAAAGCATACCGGCTGCTTCAAAATGATTTTCTGATCCCTGAAATATCTGTTCACCTTCATAAGATAATCCCTTATAGTTCCGGGCTTGGCGGAGGATCCGGAAACGCAACTTTTACCTTATCAATGCTGAATAAAATGTTTTGTCTTGGCCTGAATGATGAATTATTGAAAATGTATGCCTTAAAGTTAGGGAGTGACTGCGCATTTTTTTTAAAGAACATACCATTGCTGGCAAAAGGTCGAGGAGATGAATTTTCAGGCATAAATTTAAACCTTGCCGGTTGGCATATTTTATTGGTGAAACCAGATATTCATATCTCAACTGCTGAAGCATACAAAGAAATAATACCGCAAATCCCTTCATATGATTTGGCTGAAAACATTTCCCTGCCAGTTGAAGACTGGAAAAACTTTATATTCAATGATTTTGAAAAACATCTTTTTATAAAGCATAAAGAATTGCTTTCAATTAAGGAAAACCTGTATAGCCTTGGTGCAGTTTAAGTTTAATTATTA
>Ga0182027_10009094_pt1 | contig 14338 bp, 13 predicted proteins | sample 712E1DmetaG_FD_121300 | JGI IMG/M metagenome (GOLD analysis project Ga0182027, IMG submission 121300) | Permafrost microbial communities from Stordalen Mire, Sweden - 712E1D metaG (Illumina Assembly) | ecosystem: Environmental > Terrestrial > Soil > Wetlands > Permafrost | place: Sweden...
AGGCGGGTATTGTCCTTGAGTAGTCGATTCTCCCAGGCACATGATGCGATAGGTGCCTTTTTGTTTTATGGATTGCAGGTTGTGGTATTCCTGTATGGAGAGCTGGATGAATCCACCCAGATGCAGGCCAGTTTCTAAAAATATAAAAAGTAAAAATACTCCGGATAACACCAGAATTATTCTCTGCCGCAAGGGTAGTTTGGAGGTCAAAGATTTATTTTTATTCACTAAGTTAATCCTAAAATTATATTTACAATAATCCTAATCTTGCAGATAAACTATGATTCTTTAATTATATAATTATTTCTTAAAAGACATAATCCAGCTTTTGGCTGATTTTATTTAACAGCTCTTGATCAAAATTAATTTCTAAATTCTTTATCGCTTCTTCCCTGCTCAATAACCCTTCCCTAATCAATTTACTCATTTCCACATGATAATGCGTATAACCGAAATATTTCATAGAATTATGCACAGAGATAAAGTTAAGATAGCAATTAGTGGTATGCGCCGGATAACTTAACCGGGGGAACTTCCATTTCAGTTCTTTTTTTATCAGTTCCACATAAACATCAGAATCAAAAGGTAAAAACCAATGTGGCGATAAAACTGCACATTTCTGCCTCTTTTTAGCCCTGATTAAAACCTCTTCCATGCTTACCGGAAAATCTTTATATTTAGGCTCATTTTTTACATAACTATCCAGAAATTCTTTTGCCGCCTTAGCCATAGAGGTAAATTCAGCCTGATGCACATTACATCCACATCTTGACATTAACGGCTGTTGCTTAGATTGCCCTTTAGTCCAGCCTGCAATTATTAAGGGAATACCGTAACGGGCGGCTGTTTCAAAAGTCAGATTCATGTACCAGATTGAACAAAGGTGGCACATAACCGCTTTGGATTCTGTTTTTAATATCGCTGAAAACATTTCGTTCATATAATCCGTCTTAAAATACAGAAAATCCACCCCCAATATCTCTACCGCGTTTTTAACATTCTCCAACGCATCCTCAGTTTCAAAACCATGATCAAAAGTAAAAGCCAAAGGCCTTAATTTATATCTTTTTTTCATATAATACAAAGCAGCGGTGCTATCCTTGCCACCGCTACACATCACCAGGCAGTCATAGCTGCCGTAACTTTTGTACATTTTCAACATCTTGGTGAACTCAGTTTCAAGATAAACATGCTTTTGGTTATCTTCTTTAGTTTTTTCGTAATCCCGGCAGATATTGCAAACGCCTTCCTCATCCAGGAAAATCTCCGGTTTACTTTCCGGTAATACACATTTACTGCAGATTTTTCGAGGTTCTGTCTTATTCATAAATTCCCCTTTAAAAAAGTACTCATGCAGGTAATTTCATAATCTTTAATCCTAAACTACAAGCCAACAAAACTTACCTTTATTTCTCTGCAACATAATTTCCCAAAACTAAACAATCCATCTGGGTTCTTTTAAAACAGCTTACCGCTTCCTCAGGCGCGCAAACAATCGGCTCTCGATTTAAATTAAAAGAAGTATTTAATATAACCGGCAGGCCGGTTATGCTTTCAAACTCTTTTATCAGGTTCCATAATCTAGGATTTATGTTTTTGCTTACGGACTGCACCCTGGCTGAGCCATCAATATGTGTTACACCGGGAATAACCGTTCTTTTGTCTTCATTCACCTGGGCAGACATAAGCATGAAGGAAGAAAACTGCTTGGCTTTGAAAAACTCAGTTATCTTTTCTTCCAAGACAGCCGGTGCGTATGGCCGGAATGACTCTCTTTTCTTAACTTTTTGATTTAAGATATCTTTCATTCCAGGGTTACCGGGATTAGCTAATATCGAACGGTTACCCAATGCCCGGGGGCCAAACTCCATCCTGCCCTGAAACCAGCCGATTATTTTATCCTGGGATATTTTTTGGGCAACATATTTAAACAGGTCTTCATCGCTAAATTCTTTAAAATTTATTCCATTGTTTACCAGGGCCCGCTTCATCTGATTTTGCGAAAAATCCGGGCCAAGATAAGCATCTTGCATCACAAAGCTTCTATTGTTATTCAGGATAGAGTGATATATATAAGAAGCTACCCCCAGGGCTCCCCCACTATCGCCGGCCGCAGGCTGAATAAAAACCTTTTTAAAAGGAGTATTCTCAAGAATCTTGCTATTGGCGACACAATTGAGAAACAACCCGCCGGCCAAACAAAGATTATCCATCCTTGAACTTGCATAAAGATTATTGGCAATAATAATTAAAATCTCTTCGGTAAATTCTTGCAAACTGGCAGCTATATCACAATGTCTTTGCTCAATTTTCTCCTGTGGTTTCCTGTCTTTACCTAAAACCTCAATCAACTTATTACTATACATCCTTGAGCCCTTATTGAACCCAAAAAATTTCTGGTCAATCATAAAGCTGCCATCTGGTTTTACAATTACCATTTCTCTAAATTTATCCAAATAACAAGGTTTTCCGTACCCGGCCAACCCCATGACTTTGCCTTCGCCGATTAAAGCCTCCAGGCCCAAGTAGGTCGTAATTGCCGTATAAAATAGCCCCAATGAATTAGGAAAATGCATCTCATTAATAATCTTAATATCTTTTCCCCGGCCTACACCGATAGTCATCGAACCCCATTCGCCTACTCCATCAGCAGTAAGAATCGCCGCTTCTTCGAAAGGAGAAACTAAAAAAGCGCTTGCTGCATGTGATAAATGGTGCTTAATAAACAATACCTTACCTTCATAACCAAGTTCTTTTTTTAATAACAGCGGTAGGGTTAAGCGTTCTTCAAGCCAGTTCGGTACGGTATCTAGAAAATTTTTAAAAGAAAACGGATATGCCCTTAGATGGCTTAATAGAACACGGTATAATTTTAGAAAAGGTTTTTCATAGAAGCCGATATAATTAATATCATCTATGGTTAAATTTGATCTCTGCAGGCAAAAATTAATTGCGTTAACTGGGAATACCGGCGAATTCTTTTGCCGGGTAAAACGCTCTTCTGAAACCGCTGCAATTATTTTACCATCCTGCAACAAGCAGGCAGCTGAATCATGATAAAAACAGGATATACCTAATATATTCATTAATTATCCTTAAACCAATAAGGTTTTAAATACCTGCATAGATAAAAGCTATAATCGCGTTGGGGCCGATATAAAAAACAATCAGTGCCAGGAGAGCTAGGATTATCAACATAGGGGCTAAAAAATAGATCTTATGTTTCCTAATCATATAGAACGCTTCTTTTAAGATATACCCAATCTTGGTCATAACTTCTCCATTCTTTTATGATTGACGAAAACTATCCTCAATATCAGGTTGATACCCTGAGGCCGGAACCCAAAAGGAAGAATCGTCTTTGTTATTGCCAGTTAAAATTCTCCGGTTAAAAAATACAATAAAAATCAAGGTAATCCCTAAGCCTAAGAAATAAACCACGGTTAAAGAAACCGTGATTAATATCTTCTGGACTATCCTGATGAGCTTTTGAACCAGCCTTTTTAGCATTATATTTAATTAACTCCAGAGAATAAGTAAATTTATTAACCCAGATATTTTATTATATCTCTAATCTTTATCTGGTTCTACCAATTTTATTTATTTTGTTTATTTATACGCTTCAATTGAAATTGCCTTAATCTTGTTTTTAACATAAAACCGCAGAACTCACTTATAAACTAACGTAAGCTTAGTCACAATTCATCCCGAACTTCTCAAAAAGTCAATAATCTTTCCAGGGTTTAATATACCATTCTAAAACAAGCTAAGAATAGGCCTATTCTGGCCACAAAACTTAGTTAAATCGCTCCTTTACTTCTCCGGATACCCTACTGTTTGTGCCAGAATAATTTTTTGATTAGTTCTTAATTTCATGGCTTTAGATAGCTCCGGTTTATCAATCCACCCGCGCACAACAGTCGCTAAACCAACGGACGCACAGTACAAATAGACATTCTCACTTATAAAGCCTGTATCAGTAGCGGCATAAAAAAGCGTATCATCACCTGAAGTTTTACCCATTTTTGCAAGGTCCGCCACAAAAATAAGGTTAATCGGAGCCTTTTTAACAAACAATTGTTTTCCGGTTAAACCCCGGATGTCTTCTGTCAAAACTCGTTTTAATATATTCTCCTTGGCAACATACAGGTATAAACCATCAGATTTTGCAACATAGATATCGATTTCCTGCATATTCATGGTTGAAGGGGCAGTCCGGTAGCCTGAGAGCGGGCGATTTATTCCGTTAGCCGCCCAAAGTAAATCTGAGATTACCTGCAAGGGCAAATCTTTAGAACTGAAATCACGCTGGGTCTTCCTCTCTTTTAGCGCCTGCATTAATGGCTTGTCGTTTTCCATTTGCGGGCCTAACAACATCACGGATACTGTTTCCTGAGCCCAAATTACCCCAACCAAAATAAATACACCGGTTAAGATGATACTAATAGTTAAAATATTCTTTTTATTCATCACATCCTCCTGTTAGAGCTGTTATTTAGCTTGTTTAAAAAATGCTTGAACCTTAGAACTTAATTCAGCAATCGTGCCGATTGGACAAAAGTATCTGCACCAAAATTTAGGAATAAAAAATGCCCCAATACTAATTAAGATTACGATCAATGTCGATACCATCCCCCAGGCATATCCTGCTTTTCCAAAATATCCCTCTAGCCGCGACCCCAGAAAGGTTAAAAAATACATCCAAAGGGATAAAAACAAAGTAATATAAGCCAACCAGGATAACCACGAGAAAAGTTTAAAATGCTTTTTTGAAAGCTGGGCTTGAAATTCCTGAAAAGTGCCCAAAGGACAAACCGCAGTACACCAGAATCTGCCTGATAAATTTAACCCGACAAAACTAATGAAGAAAAATGTCCTGGATAGTCCCCATGGGCATTTATCCGGGCAAGCACGGCAAAAAACATAAGGCACCTTAAAATAGCACCTGAAAGCCGGCAAGAGCACAAACGGCAGAAATATAATTCCGCCGATAAGTTTTAGCCAAATCCGAGGATGAAATTTTTGATTCACCCATTTTAGAATTAAAAAACAAAATAACAAAACACAAAAAATCCGGATAAAAATTAAAACTGAATGCTTCCAGAAAAAATAAAGCAACGCTAAGGTTTTTTCCGAATAAGCTGTTATACCAATAAACATACCCACTAGTAAAAAAATCAAAAATAAAATAATGGTTTTTTTATTCTTCTGTTCTGTCATTTGTCTGAGAATAAAAATGTCCCAAAAACCGTAAAATTCAATAGGGCTAAAATTAAACAGGACTTATCAATACCAAGTATAGGAATAAAAAAAACCGCACTTAAAGCTGATCCCAAACAGGAACCAAGTAAATCAAACCCATAAGTCAAACCCGCCACTGAGCCATATTCCTTGCTGCCGGATGCATCAAGATAAATTTTATTTGATAAAGAAAATAATAATCCCCCTAATAATCCGGATACTAAAGACAAGGCGGGGAAAAATATGTTCGCTCCAAACCAAATTCCTAGCTGTCCATTTGAAGATGAAAAACAATGCAATACAATTGGGATTATTAAAGAAAACACGCCTATCCCCAACTGCACCGCCATAATCGGCCGTAATCCAGATTTAATTTTATTTATTTTCTTGCCCACCCACCAGCTTGCGGCTGCCAACCCCGCCATAAAAAAAGTAAAAAGTATGCCCAACTTATAAAACAGATAGCCATAAATAATCTGAAATGAAAATAAAAGTACTACCTGGATGGCAGACTGGCTAAAACCCGCTACCCCAACTGAAATTAAAGCTAACGGTTTCCTTAGACTTATCCTTCTTAGAAATATAAAGATTGCCACAAAAAAACTCAAAACCGTCCAGATTATCCTCTCATCTACGGATTTAAGTATTCCCGAGAATAAAGACCCCTTAAAGCGCGCTGCCCAAGAGATAATGCCATAATAATACGCTGAAGGCCTAAAATCATAATTAATCTTTATATTTTTATCTTCGGACAATAGCTGTTCAAAATAAGCTACCTTCTGTGTTGATAGACGAGAAAATAAATAATACTCGCGCACATACTTTAGATCTAAACTCCTCTTCCTTGCCATTTGCATAAGTAGGTTATAATCGTAGGTCAATGTGCCTTTTGAGTTCGAAGCCAAAAAATATGCCGAATCTCCCGGAAAGACTTTTATCTCAGGAAATACCATTTTCATAGTAGCATAGATGGACCGCAAAAAGTTTCCCATATCCACACTAATATAATTTTCAGAAGCATTAAGATAAAATGAAATTATCCCCTTTTCTTTTAACCGGCTGGCAGCCTCCCGAAAGAATTCATAGGTGTAAAATCTGTTTAACTGCGCAGTGTAAGGATCACCTAAATGCACAATAATACAATCATATTTCTTCCCTGGCCTTTTAATAAAATATCTGCCATCAGCGTTAACCACAGAAACCTTCGGATTCCTTAAAACTGCTGAATATTCGGGCGTAAGCAACTTATCGGACATCTTTACGATCATCGGATCAAGCTCAACGTAATCAACCTGTCGTATCGGATGCTTAAGGATTTCATCCAACAAGCCACCTACTCCGCCTCCAATCAAAAGCACCTCTAGGGGCGCAGGGTGTTCTAAAAGAATAAAATGCACCGCTTCTTCCGATGTTCTTTTTTCGGGTACAGTAAAGAGCCGCATTCCGTTTTCAAAAAATGATGTTGCTCCCTCTCTTTCAAGAGCAAGGGCGTTTCCATATATGGAATTTTTTGATGCTAAAATTTTATACCCAGGCCATTGCTTGCTTAAAAGATAAGTATCCAGCCTGCCCCATCCATTTAATAACCATGAAAAAATTAAAATAATAATTAATAAAACATTAACAATTACATGCAACGGTTTTATTTTCTTAAGAGATAAAATAAGAAATAAACCTGCTGCGGCATTCAAAAAACACAGAACCGAAATAATCTGGAGATTGCTTAATAATCGCACCAACAAAAAACTAATCAACAAGCCTCCTGCCATAGAGCCGAAGGATTCCAGGGCATAGACTCTGGAAATACTAGCGGCTCCGGATTTCTTCTGGGATTGATAAAGACTGCAGGAAAGGCTAAACATGAAACCCAAGATTGCGCACAGGGGAAGTAGAATTAAAAAACTCAATAAACTAACAATATGAAAAGGAATAATTTCTCCGGCATTAAATTGAAGAACCTGCCTAGCACATCTTGTATAGAGAATGCCAAGCGGAAGAATAAAAATCAGCGAGATTTGACATAGCCAAAAAACAAGATACCCCGGCTTGATTTTATCGCTAAACTTTCCCAATAAAAAGCTGCCTATAGCTCCGGTAATTAGCCAGCTGGCTAAAATCAAACCTACTGAAAGCTCATCTGAGGAGAACGAAGCTAAAAATTCACGGATAAAAATAATCTGGCCGGCCATGGCGGTAAAACCAGCGAATATTATTGATACGTATAAAGCCTTTTTCATTTTTTATATCCCAAAATAAACCATAAGCCGATCAGTATAAGTATTAAAGCACAAACCATCCTAAACGCCAATCTTGTGTGCGAAGATTTTAGAAACTTCTCCGGAATCCAAATCAATAAACCTGCAAATCCCGCCGCCATAATCACGCCTGAAATAAATGTTCCTAAACCAAAACATAGCCCGTAAAGCGCTCCCTGCAGCGCATTCTTAGAAATAATTACAATCTCAAAAAGTAAAGCCAAAAGCGGCGCACATGGGCTTATTCCAATAATCAGGCCAAACAGAAACAGCCCCCCGAAAGCACTAGCCTTAAGAGGATCTCTTTGACATTTTGTTTTATCACTTTTATTGAGTAAGATAAATATGCCTAATCCAATGCTAATAATACCAGCTAAAGGATCAAGATAGAAAACGAGGCTTGAATCAATAAACTTACGTAAAAGCATGCCTGATATACCGGCCAAAAAACCCAGCACAATATAAGCCAACAGTCTTCCGCAAAAAAATATTAATATATCAATTAAGGATTTTCGATATCCTTTTTGTATTCCCGAAACAAAAGTCACAATAATCGGAAGGCAGAAAAAAAGGCATGGACCAGCAAAACCCATACCAAACCCAAGGATAAAAACCTGCAATAATGTAACTGGCATATTTTATTTCCAGATTCCGGATATTTTATATCCGCAGAATTTGCAACGTCCGTCCTTAATATTCACTTCATTTACCCTGTATCCGGAGCGAGAAATTATTAATTTATTACAATTCGGGCAATAAGTATTTTCATGGGATGTACCAGGCAGATTGCCTATATAGACATACTTTAGCCCTACCTCTTTTGCGATCCTGTATGCTTCTTCCATTTTTTCATCCGAGGTAGGAGGAAGATTGGCCAGCCGATACGCAGGCGTAAAACGGCTAAAATGTAAAGGCACATCATCGCCAAGGTTATCTTTAATCCAAACGCACATTTTACGTATTTGATTAGGATCATCATTTTCTCCGGGAATAACCAAGTTAGTTATTTCAAGCCAGACACCTTGCGCTTTAATAGTCTTTAAAGTATCTAAAACAGGCTGTAATTCTACTAAAATCCCCATTTTACGGTAAAAATTACTATCAAAACTCTTCAAATCCACATTGACCGCATCCAGATATTTAAGAAGGTTTAATAATGGCTCATGATTCACATAACCACAAGTGTGCATAACATTACGCAGTCCCTTTTCTCTGGCCAGTTTAGCAATATCCAGCATATATTCATAAAAGATGGTCGGCTCAGTATAGGTATAAGCGATAAATTTAGAATTATTTTTAATCGCCAAGTTTACTATTTCTTCAGGGCTAGCAGTGTAATTATTTGTCTCATCCGGCCGGGATTGAGAGATCTGCCAATTCTGACAAAATAGGCAACGCATATTGCAACCGGCAACCGCCAGAGAAAAAGCACTCTCTCCGGGCGCAACATGAAAAAATGGTTTTTTCTCAATCGGATCAACTTGTAAGCTAACCGGATTACCATAAGCTAACGTATAAAGCGCCCCCTTTTTGTTTATCCTGGCGGTACAGATTCCCCTTTGGCCATCGGCAAGAATGCACTTATGCGGACATAAATCGCACTGCACAATTTCATTATTAACTTTATGCCAATAACTAGCGATATGGGAAAAAAGTGATTTGTTTTCAGCGGCGAAAGAAGGAATTAAAGTAAGGGATAAAAATAAAGCCAGCGCAAATAATAATTTTCTCATTACTCACCTCTAAAAAATACAAGCTATTAAGTAAAATTATACGCTGCCGTTTCAGAAGGAATGTAGAATATGTTACCGGATTCTAGAAAATTAAAAATTAGGTTGCCTTAATCTAAAATAAACGCAGATGGAGCACATATAAAAAAACTGAACGGTTAAGTTCAGTCTGCAATCAACTACTTAAAATTTAATACCTGTTTAAACATTTTTTCAATTAGCCATTATCATAATCGATATTGCCCTATTGAGACCATCTTTCTTAGTGGCGGCATATTCAACAAGTACCTTATCTCCAATTTTAATTTTCTTTAGGCTTAACACTTCCCAAGCCGATCCATAAACGCCAATACCGGAAGTTAAAATAAAGCTCATTGTCTGCCCCAGATCATTGATAACCACAATCTCATGCTTAGGACCATTAATAGAATCGGGTAAAACAATTGAATCTACTCGGCCTTTAAAGGCTTGCGATTGAATAACCTCTTGCCGGAATGTCTGTATCTCCGCCAAACCGTAAGAATAAATCGACAGTAGGATAAATAATAGAAGAATGAGTTTTTTCATTTCTGCTCTGCGCTAGATGCTTGATGCACGCCGTTAGTTTTTCTGGTCGAAAAATTTTAACACAAGCAGAAAATCTGCCTGAGCAAATATTATTCCGTCGATTCATCAATATGTTACAACAATCTATTCATTATTACAAGCACAACATTGGCCTGGAGGTTACCCGATGTTTTTGACTAAAATGGGCACATTTTGGGCACGAGGTTTATTTATTAAATACTTTTTTTAATATGACATTGGCAATATTTTCGGCTAAAAGCCGGTTACCTTTTTCTGTACAATGGCCAAAATCACCTCCGAACATATCCACAAAATACTCTTTCCCGCTACTTTGTTTCAGTGCTTCCTCGAATACGCTTTCGTTATCCACAAAGATAACACTTTCATCTTTCTCAAATATATTTTTTAGCTGCTTCACGCTACGCATTGGATACTGCACACAGACCAACCTTATCCCATTTTTATCAAGAATTTCTTTGAGTTTACGGTAGCTATTAATTGTAACCGAAACATAATTCCCAAATCTAAATTTATTGGCTTTTTGAGCATATTCTTTTGCCAACCCTGATTTACCTATTTCTTCGTATAATACTGAAACTGCTCTATACGCTTTATAATCCTCAGAATTAAACTCTATGGTTTTTCTTAGTAAATCCTCAACCTGGGTAAATTTGCCTTGAGTTCGATAAAGCCACCCTAATTCAACACAAGAATTAACATCATAAGGATTAAGCTCAATGGCTTTCTTGAATGCGTCTTCGGCTTGGGGTAGTTTGCCTCCTTCAACTCGATAAAAAAAACCTAATTCATAGTATACATAATCACTCTTAGGATTAAGCTCTATAGCTTTCTTGAATACGTCTTCGCCTTGGAAGAATTTGCCTTGAACTTGATAAAAAAGACCTAATTCAACAGAGGCTCTAACGTTTTTAGGATTAAGTTCGATGGCTTTCTTGAATGCGTCTTCGGCTTGGGGGGATATGCCTTGAACTCGATAAAGCCACCCTAATTCAAAGTAGGCAATATCGTTTTTAGGGTTTAGCTCTATGGCTTTCTTGAGTGCGTCTTCGGCTTGGGAGAATTTGCCTCGTTCTTGATAAAACCGCCCTAATTCAATGTAGGCACTATCGTTTTTAGGATTAAGCTCGATGGCTTTCTTGAGTGTGTCTTCCGTTGGAATAGACTCAGCATAAATTTCTTTTGGCCCGATTATTGAAAAATAAATTTGGGCTTTCCCGAAATGCAGCTTGTCTTCGCTGGGCTTATAAAACCCCATTTCCTTAGCTTTAGTCAAAATATGTAACCGAATAAGTTTCATCAGTTTATAGACTCTAAGAGATTTGTATAAAGGCATACTTTTTGAAGTGGCGGCTACTTCAAAAGGAACCTGTTCCCCTCGATCATTAACCCCCATCATCGTCACTACTATATCCGGATGATACTCGCCCAGGTAAGATTCTACTTGACTTAATATAACTGGAGTATTCGTGGCTGCCCTGCCTTTATCTATTACGCTAAAACGAACTCCAATATTACGCTTATTTAAAGCTTCCTCAAGAAAAGAAGGATATTGGCCTTGAGTAGTAGACTCCCCTAAACACATAATACGATATCTACCTTTTTGCTTTATGGATTGTAAATTCCTGTGTTCTTGCATGGACAGCAGAATAAACCCACCTAAACGTAGACTGGTTTCTAAAAGCACAAAAAATAAAAATAACCCGAATAATACTAGGGTTATTCTTTGCTTAAAATATACTCTGGGTATTAAAGATTTATGTTTTTTCATAAAGTTAATTAAGATTAACTATAACACTGCCACTCAAAAATTATTAGCAATCTTTAATTAAATTCTGAGATTCTAAAGTTCGAAAGGGGGCACAAAACCGTTCAATACATTAAAAGATTTATATAAATTATTACAATTGATTATATTATAAAATGACAAAATTAATTCAAATCGGCAGGGCCCTGCTTCGCAAGACTCCACTAGCCTCAAAAGTTCAGAAACATATATGACGGAAATTTTTCGGAGAGGCAGGGCCCTGCTGTACATCCTGCTCCGCAGGACTCCTGCTGGGCCTTAAAAATTTCAGCCCCACATATTACAGAAATTTTTCGGAGAGGCAGGGAATTTAACCCTAGCACTCATAAGATAATTATAGTCAACAACTTACATTGGTACAACTCATTTGGTATACAAAAATAGTACGGTCTTGCCTAATAAATGGTTCAAATCCCCAACCGAAGATTGGCCAGCTCTTACGCCTGCAGCACGTCTGCCTTGGACGGAGATGAAAAAGATAAAGGAATTTTATGTAACGCCCGAATGAAGCATCTCCTACTAACTATTTTCTATACGGGTTTAACAGTTCTAACAATCGAGGCGCAACGACATATCCTAAGTCAATCGCCCTATCACAATGCCTAATGGCCAAAGCGTATTTCTTTTCATAATAATATGCTAATGCTAAATTGTTATGAATGAGGGCAAAATCAGGATTAATTTCTAATACCTTTTTGAATAATGCTATGGCTTCTTTAAATCTGCCAACAAATATATATGTAATCCCCAACTCATTATTCAACGCTAAATTATTGGGGTCTAATTCTAATGCCATTCTATATAACACTATGGCTTCATTGTTCTTTCCGGCTTCTTTGTATTTACTGCCACTTTCATAATACTGCCGAAACAACCCTGCATCTATTGCTTTTATCTTATTATATGATTCCATCGCTTCTTCATTTTTACCAATAGCCCGGTATAAACCGATAAGGTAAAGATGTATAGTCTTACGATCGATATCTGAAACAAAACCTATAACATGATTAAAATCAGAGATAGCTTTATCATATTCCTTTTTTGAACTAAATGCTATGCCCCGGTTATTATACGCCATTATGGAATTTGGATATTTATCTATGACATCATTCCATAAAGTTAAGCTGTCTTTCCATACCTTGCACCTTTCCCGAGTCAATAAAACTAGGATGCTTATTACACATGCTAAAAAAGTCAGAACAATAATTTTAATTACACGCCTATATTTGGCTATATCTTTGTATAGCCAAACTAAACCTTCTGCCACTAAATAAAAAATCCCAATTGAAGGAAGATACATATACCGATCTGCAACTATTGTTTCACCAATTGGTATAAATTGGAGGACCGGTAGAATACTAATTAAAAAAAAGGCGTTACTAAAAATAATTTTCTTTTTATATGCACCGAAAAACAATATTGTTATACACAAAATAATGTAAATAGAAGGAAGCATTAGTAATTCAGGAGTAAAATGAATATCCATCCGAGGATAAAGACAAGAAAGTTTAATGGGCATAAATGTCTTATTGAGATAAAACATGATGCTATAATTTGCAGTTGCGACTTTATTAAATAGATTAGTGCCGTTTCCTCCTCTTATGGCTCCACTTACATACTGACCGATGACAGCAATGACACCAAAAATAAAAGATAAAATAAAGAAAGGAATTTTATCTATGAGCGTATTTCTATCCCGTTCTCTACAAATAAAATAGTCTATATTTAGCAAAATGAAGGGCAAAATTACAGCCATTGCCTTTGATAATAGAGAAAGGGTAAATAAAGCCAGGGCAAAATAATAATATTTTCCTATCTTACGTGTTCTTAAGTAATAACAATAACAAATAATCGCCGCTAAAAAAAATAGCGTATAAAGCAGGTCCTTTCTCTCACTAATCCAGGCGACTGATTCTACATGCAGAGGATGTAAACCAAATAAAAGTGTTGTGATCGAAGAAATTGATATTCTTTGGGTAAGTATATAAATCAACCAAAACACAAGGAGGCAATTAAGTAAGTGCAAAATAAGGCTTGTTAAATGATATCCAAAAGGGGCCAACTTAAAAAACCTATATTCAAATAAATAAGATAACATGGTCAAAGGTTGATAATTGCTGACAAAAAAAGACGTAAAAATCTGCTTTACGCTATGGAAAGAGAAACTCTGAATAACTGTGTTCTTTGTTACATACAAATCATCATCCCAGTTAACAAAGCGGTTCTTTAAACATGGCGAAAATGCCACAAATGTAATAATTAAAACTAGGGTTAATAAAATTATTATTTTAAAGTTTTTCATTCGATTAAACATCTTTTGAGCAAAAAAGAGGTGAGTTGATTAACCTGAGGTGATGTAGATAAAAAACTACCAGAACCAGTACGGATTGCAGCCCATAGACAATACAACGCCTTAAATTAATCGAAGAGGAACCTCTGAAATAACGAACCGGTATGGGGATATCCCCTATTAAAAACCCAAAATGAACAGCCTGAACCAATATTTGCGTATCAAAAACAAAATCATTAGAATTATTATTATATGGAATTTTCTCTAATACCGCTCTGCTATACGCTCTAAATCCAGAATGAAACTCTCCAAGATTTTGACCAAGAAAAAGATTTTCAACAATAGTTAAAAAACGGTTTGCTAAATATTTATACAATGGCATACCGGAAGCAAGGCACTCTTTTCGCGTTCTAACCCTATTGCCAAGAAT
>Ga0182027_10009095_pt1 | contig 14337 bp, 15 predicted proteins | sample 712E1DmetaG_FD_121300 | JGI IMG/M metagenome (GOLD analysis project Ga0182027, IMG submission 121300) | Permafrost microbial communities from Stordalen Mire, Sweden - 712E1D metaG (Illumina Assembly) | ecosystem: Environmental > Terrestrial > Soil > Wetlands > Permafrost | place: Sweden...
TCCCCGACTTCGGTCGGTTTTGCCGCGTATGCGGCTGACGGGCTGCGCGCGGCAAAGCCGTGCTCGCCCAAAACCTCCCTCGTCGCTCACGCGACCACAACGGGTTCACCCACGGACGGGTTAAGGATTTTTCTTTGAAAAATATTATTTACTTCGCCATAAGGCGGAAAAAAGTGATGTTTCAATTTTTGGTTTTGAGACTTGGTAATAGACCCTGTCTAGTTGACTCGTATTATGTCGCAGTCAACTGTCTGCGCTCGGTCTGATTTTGAAGTTCCTGTGACCCATGGAACGAATTTTACTTCGGTATCTTGTCCATTGTGGACGTCATTTGCTCCCGAGAGCGTGACATCGAGTGTCTTAGTGTCGTAGTGTGCGCTCACTCTCCAATGCGAGTCGAGTTGGGACCAGTGAATCGTTTCTCCAGGGTTGACGTGCAACAGGAAGTGATGAATGACGCCACCAATCGGCACATTATTTGTCAGGCTTGGCGGCGGCAACAAGATGATGTCTGCCGGTCGGTCCGCAATCGTCGGTTGAGCGGCGGCGGCTCGTGCCGGAATGGCCTGTGGGGTCGGCGCTAATGATGGAGGGGACAAGCCCGGGGCTTGTGGTTTCGTAAACCCACTGTTTTCTGCGCCGCGCCGTAGGGTTTGTGTGGTGCTAATGAGAATGGCAATGAGGCAGCAAACGCCGATGAACACCATTGCGCGCAATGGATCAATTTTATTCATTTTCCAATTTTGAAAATCGCCTGCACAGAGCTTGCAAGATTTGCTTTTGCAACGCAAGGAAAAGTCGTCGTTTTGGAGTGTGATATAATTTCCTCGCGCATTTGCTTTTTTCCGAGGCTCATTCCCAGCCGTGCCTCTATTACCTTGGCGGCTCGTAACCAATCGCATGTCGCCAACAAAGACGTTCTCGTCAAATACAGGTCTGACGAGAATATCTTTATGGAGTAGAGGTTCGATTGTGAAATGAATAATCAAGAGCACATTGTTTTAGGGGAGCGCGAACATTGGGGGCAAAAATTGCCCTTCGCTCTTTCTCAACTCGACCGCCGTCACCATTTATACACCATTGGAAAAAGCGGAGCGGGCAAAACGACCCTGCTCCGCAATTTGATCCTCCAAGACATTGAAGCCGGCCACGGCGTCGCAGTCATTGACCCGCATGGCGATTTGGCGAATGAACTCCTTGACTGCATTCCCCGGCGGCGGATTGAGGATGTGGCATATTTCAACCCCGCCGACGCAGAACATCCAATCGGCTTCAACCTGCTGGGATACACCCCGCCAGATGAGCGGCATTTGGTCGCCTCCGGCATCGTGAGTGTTTTCAAAAGCATCTGGTCGGATTCCTGGGGGCCGCGCCTGGAATATATTTTATACGCCGCCGTTGCCGCCCTCCTGGATTGCGACAATGTGAGTTTGCTCGGCGTCCAGCGAATGCTTTCTGATGGCCGGTATCGGGCATGGGTGGTGAAGCAAATCAAAGACCCGATAGTGCGATCTTTTTGGGTGGATGAATTTGAAAACTATGACAAAAAGTTCATGCAGGAAGCGATTGCCCCGATCCAAAACAAGGTTGGTCAATTGCTCATGTCGCCGCATGTGAGAAATATCCTGGGCCAAGTGCGCAGCCGGATTGACGCCCGCTTCATGATGGACATGTGAGAAGAGCCTGTTGAACTTGCGCTCGATCTATTCCATGAGTGCGCATCCTGCTGCTCCGAATCGCGAGTCGCACCGCCTTCGCTCTCGGTGTCCGTCTCGCCAATGAAATCACCATCGGCCTCACTCCAATTGTCGCTGGTGCTGCGAATCGTTCGGGTTTCCTCCACGAGCTCCATCACCTTTGTCGAATACATTTCCAACTTGATTTCGTCTGGATTCAAGACGCCCATAAATAATGACTGAGCCAGGGGCTTTAAATTTTCCTCGCCCTCAAGACTAAACACAATCTTGCTTCGGGCGTTCGCCATGACTGAATCATAGACCTGTGATCCGTTTGCTCCGGCATGAAGAATCTGACGGGGAAATTGATTGGCGAGAGTCAAGTGAAGCCCAAATCCTCGTGCCTGGTCGAGATTCTTGGCAATCGTCGGGGTGACAAAATTCTGGAATTCATCTATATAAACGTAAAAGGGTTTGACATCGCCCTCCTCCGTGCCTTTGCCGCGCTCTTTGGCCGCTGTCCACAAGTCGCTTAATAACAGGGTGGCAAAAAGAGACGCATCTTCTTCGGACACGCGCCCCCCTTCGGTGGAAAGATTTGCGATGATGATTTGTCCTTCCTCAAGTGCCCTGCCAAGATCAAGTGATGCCCCATTCTGGCCGAACATGAGGCGTAGTTTTTCAGCATCCAAAAAGTCATAAAAGCGGTTGATGGAGCTTGAAAACTGTGCGTCAAAATCACGCGGTGACAGGGCATTTGAAAATGCCCAGCCTCTCGCAACCGAGTCTTTCGATAACCCCTCGGTGAGTTCAATGCGAAGTCATTGATTCGTGCGGTCAATGAGATATTTAACTTCCCCCAGCGTCATTTTCTTCTCATACACCGGCCATAGAATTTCTTTTGCCAAACGCGCAAAGAGTGGAGTTTTATCGGTTCCGTCTGCCCCCCAGACATAAGCCATTGCCTGCACAAAGTTGCTCACGACAACGGCCGGGTCCGCAACGGTGCGTGGCCGCATGACGTTATATGCAATCGTCCAGTCGTCCTGGCGCAAATCAATTGGGACTATGGGAACATCTTTGAGATACGGTTCGTTCCAGGCAATCCAATTGATGAGGCTGTTGTAGAGGCTGCCGTGAGGGTCAATGATCAAAGCGCCACATTTGCTCCGGTGCCAATTTTTGATGTCCTGTCGGGCGAGATGTTCCAGCATTTTCGACTTGCCGGTGCCGGTTGAACCGCAAATGTATAAATGCGTAGAACGCATTTCCGGCGTCATTTCAAGCGGGACGCCCTTGCCGTCGGCAATTCCAAGATTCAACGAATTTCCAGGAGCACGTCGCATAATGGAGCGAGAATATTCAAAATCGCATCAAATGTCAAATCGTTTTCGATGAAGGGCAATCACCAGGGGGGCGGAAAATGTTGGATTCTCACGTCGTAGTATTGACGCCATACACGCTTAATGATATACCTCAAACGGGTAATAGGGTAAAGCGGTATGCACAACGTATGCCGTTTTTGACAACAAAATACAAATAGAAAGATATTGAATGAAAATAAATAAAATCCCTGGTATAGCGGGGGCAATGGCTCTCGCTTTGTTCGCATTGGCGAATACATCAGATGCACAGCGTGTCACTGCCAAGTCGGTGACTGACGCTGAACTTCAAGCACAGATTGATGCAATGCGCATTGGTTTTGGAAACAATGCACCGGGCCTTCCGCCGATGCCTCCACTGCCGACGCTGGAACAGCTCAAAACGATCAGGGCGAAAGCGGCACTGCGGAGAATGTCTCCGATGTCACCGAGTCCGATGGCCCCTAGCCCTCAACCTCAACCACCAACCTACGTGCCGATCGACCTTGGTGCCTTGAACGGCAGTTCCAGTTTTGCCGAATCAATCAATAGTAATGCTCAAGTGGTTGGTCGTTACACAGTCAGTGGCGTCAACCACGCCTTTCTGTGGTCGGGCGGCTCCTTAATGCAAGACCTCGGTGTATTAGCCGGATATTCTCAAAGCGAGGCGAAACAAATCAATGCCAGTGGACAAACGGTTGGGTTCGTTGGAAGTGGCAGTTCCACCCAAGCCTTTCTGTACTCGGGAAACTCGTTACAAGGTCTTGGTGGCACGAGCGTTGCCTGGGCAATCAATACCAAAGGTCAAATTTGCGGATATGCTTATACCAACGGTGTCCAACACGCTGTTCTCTGGAATAGCGGTGTCCTCAAAGACCTCGGTACGTTTGGCGGTGACAGCAGTGCTGCCTACGCAATCAATGACATTGGTCAAGTGGCTGGAAACATCGTTACTGGCAGTATCACCCGCGCGTACCTGTATTCAGGTAGTTCTCCACAGGATATTGGAACGATAGGAGGCAACAACAGTGCAACTGAAAGCATGAACAATGCCGGACAGATTGTTGGTTTCTCTGAAACTACAACTACTGGCGTGTATCATGCCTTCCTGTTTTCAGACAACTCCATTCAGGACATTGACACCTTAAACAGTCCAAACAGTGCAGCCTTCGGAATCAATAACAATGGTTGGGTTGTGGGTGGTTATACTACAAATAACAATGGGCATGGGTTCGTGTATATAGGTAAGCAAATGTATGACCTTAATGCTCTGCTCATTAATCCCAATTCAGGTTGGACACTTGTGGATGCAACTGCCATCAACGATGCAGGACAGATCGTCGGGTATGGAAGCAATCCGTCAGGGCAGTATCATGCGTTTCTGCTTAATCCTCTGCCAAACGGAGCACCTCCGGCTTCAAGCACCGTGCGGACAAGTTTGCCAACGTATGGCATATGTCCGGCTCCGCAGGAAGGTCAAGATAGTCTTGTGGTAATCACACATGGATGGATCAATCCATCGATTGAGACAGTTCAACAAGCCATTGACTCGGTCAATTCAATGTCAAATGCCATTGTCCAGTATTTAAACGCTCATAGTTTAAATAACTGGAAAGTGTTGGGGTGGATGTGGACAAATGAAGCCTACATTCCATTGTATATCGGGGGGCCTGCAACGGCTCTTCACAACTCACATCAGCAAGGAAAAATACTTGGTGATTGCATTGTCTCTCAAGGTAACTGGACTCGCATCCATTTCATCGCTCATAGCGCTGGAGCGGGTCTGATCCAGACAGCTACCGAAGACATACGGGCAACATCACCAAATTCAGCGAACATCACAATCCAATGTACGTTTCTTGATGCGTATGACGGTGCATTATTGGAATATATTCCTGAGTATGGCTACGGGGCCAATTGGTCGGATAGCTACTTCTCGCGTGACTTATTGACTGGGGCTGCAACACAGCAACCCCTACTTCACGCGTATAATGTTGATGTCACGACACTTGACGAACAAGCGACTGTTAGCCAACTGAATGAGTACGTGTCGAGCAGTGACCCAAGTGTCCCATGTTTAGTAACAGAGTCAAGTCATGGTTGGCCAATAGACTTCTATATGAACACCATTACTGGTGGCGTTTTTCCGCCAGTATATCGGGGTTCGTACTATGATGGTTTCGGCTTTCCACTTAGTGAAGAGGCAAATACGTTCGCTTTTGCCACAAATCAGTATCCGCGAGGAAACGGTTCATTCGGAAATTCTGTACCAACAACAATCCTTGGTCCTGAAGATCCGACCTGCGTACCGTATGTTTTCTCGTCTGGATATGCCGGTTCAGTAGCTGACTTCACATCAGCGTCGTCAACTATTCAGAGTATAACGGGTACTCTTCAAAAGTTTCTGGGTTCTGTTAAACCAGGAACCGACTCACCAGTTTGGGTCGCAACCGTTATCACCGACACTAACTCACTTAATTCCGTGTCGTTTTATGCCCAGTTTACGAGTGCTACAGGAGCACATGGGTTATTGTCGGTCTATTGGGACACCAACATGATTGGATTAGTGGATGAGGCTGCAGTTCAGCCGGGGCTCCAATACTACAGTCTTTCATTTCCCAGCACGGTTGCAAATACAAGCCATGTTTTGGGATTCCACCTTGATCCATTCACATCAGTACATTCAACCATGACAATCACAAATATTGTTACTGGTTGTACAGGAGTGAGTCAACCGTTCTCGCTCTCTGTCACTACCAACAAAAGCAATGGATTGATTGTGTATCAGTTGCTTGGACAGCCCGCAATGTACACTGTCCAATCCTCAACAGATCTGTTGAATTGGACAAATATTGCTGTTCTGGCAAATACCAACGGTTCGGTCAACTTCGTTGATCCAACCTCTACCAACAATTCCTTTTGTTTTTATCGCGTCACGGCGCCTTGATCACCACCTCACGTGGAATTGGTTTCTTAGAATCGCAGAGTCTGCTTTAGAGTGGACTCTTTTTATTACCCAGTTGTTTGACTCCAACCAAGAAGCATTATTGCCATATAGAGAATAAATATAAATGCCAATATCCCTATAATACCTAGATAAGTTCCCACTGACGATTCTTTGAGTTTTATACTTTTCATAGCACAATATATTCCAAGAATATCAAAAATTGGGATTAAAGATGTTATGAAACCTGAATTCAGTATCGATAGATTACCATGTAATACTGCTTGATTTGCATAAAACAGCAAACTCCACAACCCAAAAGCCAACAGCAAAGATACCGCAGATAAAAGAGCATACTTATATTTCTTAATGATTGTCATGCCGAGAATTATACCACATCGTTGTACGGGCGATTATGGGTCGTGTGGATAATGGGAAATAACTTATCGCTGGATAAAGAGTTTTGCGTCGGGAACTTTGAGGCCGTTCCCTTCCCACCAAAATCGCTCCTTGGGGATAAAATCGGTTGCCAAATTGAGTGTCTCGCCGCGCACTGCCGTCCGGTAGCGGGTTGACCTCCGGCTGTAACCGCCGCCTGTCATTTTTTTGCCCTTTTCCGAATACCACGTCTTTTGGGGAACTGTTTTATGATTCGGGTCAAAATGATAACGGGCAACCGAAAGTCCCTCCGTCCAGTAATATACACGACCGAAATAAGCGGCGTGAATCCACTTTTCCCACAACTGCGGGGCGTAACGCTTGCCGTCCAGTTTCGGTGTCCAGGGCAACAGCCACAGAACGTAAATCCCCTTCTGCGCGTATTCGATGGTCCGGTGCATAATCGTTTCCAGTGAGAGAAAACTAATTTGAACCTCAATGGCGACTGGAACTCCATTGATATACGCGCTCACGTCGGGTCGGACGCTTCCCAGCGGTCGCTCCAGGGCGGCTTTCTCGACACCGGGTTCTCGTCGGAGCGCCTCGTAAATCTGCATCTTGCACTTTCGGTGGTCCTCGGACTCCCCCGCTTCGTATTTGCACGCAAGCGGATTGACATGCGCGAAGTGATTAACGCGGCGCCTGCCGGTTTTGAGAATGACTTCTTCGTTGCACTCTGGGCAGACGAACCGAGCATTCGATTTTTTCAACACCGAATATGCGATCACGGATTGACCATCTGATTTTTGTTTTGCGCAGAGCATCGGAGAAGGTTGAAATAATAATATCAATGTGTTCCAAAACGTGCAAACCTAGTGGGTCAAACACCTATCCTCCCCAAACCGTATAGGCCAGAATTGGCGAATTAGTGTGCGAGGCAGGGTGTGGGGTTTGTGAACAAAAAAAGCCGCTACGAGGTCAACTTGTGGCGATTTGGAAATGAAATGAGAATCTGGTCGAGAGTAAATGTTCCGAGTTGCTTTGGCATTGAGTCAGCAAATACCACGTAACGAAAATCACCTATTTCCTTCGGCGGTTCCGGATTCATGTGGGATACACGCTTAAAATTAAATCTTGGGTTGAGGGCACCGTGAGGGAATAGCGGAGCATCATGGTGGTTGCAATAGGTCAACCGATAACTAGATTCGCTGCCAATTTCCTCGATGGTCGCGTTGTCATAATATATCAGCTTGCCACGGAATCGAGTGGGTACATTCAGGCTTATTCCGACATACCGAGCAAGAACATCGCTTGTATTAATTATAGTCAAGCAAAGGCCCCCATCGTGTCCCGCGTCGGTTCTCTGTGAATAAAGAACAAATCTGGCTTCAACAAACACCGATGGATGCGTTTTGCGATTCATGACGTCGCGCACTTCGTGGTCTGCCATTGGCACAGACTCGAAGTTATATCGTCTGTAATATCGATAATCGTTCGCTTGGTGAGCGGTTCGTCCCTCTGGGATTTCAATGACGTATGCGACGTGATTTGGGCCAGAATTCAATTCCACCGGATAAATTATAATGCCAGGAATACGCGGTCGAATTTGAGAAACTATGTGCTCTATCCACTCCTTTGCAAATTCCACTCGGTCAATTGGGTCGAGGCGCTCAGGCAGGTGTTTTCGATTCGTATCATGGAATTCAGCGACACCATAAATAAGCAAACCGCCCGCTGAGTTTGCCATCGAGGAAACGTCCTTGGTGATGTCGAACTTCTTCTTGTCATCTCGCGCAATTGCGCCGGCAGCTTTGAACTCAAGCGTAAGACTTTCTTCGATTTTGTCTTGAATCAATTTGGTCAGTTTTGTTTCGTTCCAACAACCTGTTTGACCGGCGGCGTCTGTGTTAGGAAATGACACTGGCGTAACTTCCATTGCGGGAGAAAGGTCCGCCGAATGTTCTTTTTGACCCCGGAATGCGTCGCGTGAAGCCAGTTCCGTTTTGATCAAGTCCGCGAATGCGTGTATTCGTAGAAGTGCGGATTGATTATGGCCAGTGACGCTCATACAGGCGAGCATCATCTCCTGTAGAACTTCATCTGGCAGAGATTTGTAGGAGCCGTCGCGGATCACCTTTTCAGCATCACAATATGTCATATGTAAATTGCAGATCCAATAATTGCAGAAGTTGGCGCATCATGATTAATGGCGTCTGTAAAAATAGTCGGATCAAACGCCTTCATCCAATTTGATAAAGTGGTGAGTAAATTCTATTCTCTTAAACAAATAGCCCGTCAAATCTTGTGTTGTGGATGGCAACCACCGAAATCTTTCAGCAACCATGCGGAATCTCTCACGGAGTGCCCCATCCAGTGATTGAGATTTTGCCTGCTCTTGATACAACAACATGGCTCGGTTTCTTGCCTCCGAATCTCTAATTCCAGCGACCAGATACATTTCGATAAGGGCGCCCAAATCCGAGTTCATAAATTTATCACCCCCCGGAAAGCTGCGGAGATAATCAAGGACCTCCTTGGGTTCAGCGTGTCCCTCCGCATATCGAAAGTAGAGATCGCGATTGCGAGCACGTAGGCAGATTAGAGTTCCAAGCTGCGTTCCGTGCAAATAGAAATTGTGGGGCGTCGTTCGTACCACGATGGCAATTTGCGTAAAGCACTGTTCTTGTGTCCGTAGCGGGAAATCAAAAAGTGAAAACAATCCAGCGACAGCTTCTTCAAGAGTTGGCCTGTCGGAGCGTGTGTCCCCCGTCCTTCTTGAGAATAATGTATTCAAACCAAATCGCTCGAATTGTGCCTGAACAAAAAGTTGCGCTTTCGGCTTCGGTAAACTGTATTCCAAGTCAATAAATCTCCGGAGATAGCCGTCTGAATTCAGTCCCGCTCCATATAGTGATTGAACGCTGTGTCCCAACTGTTCTTTGTCAATCGCCAGAACGAAAACCAGGCCATCGACATTGAATAGGTGTTTCACCTTTTCGAGCAATTCGATTGCATAATCGGGACGGCAACGATCCAATTCGTCAATGATAAAAACGACGGGTTTACTTGGTATGGACTGCTGCGATTCGGCACTTTTTGCAACTAGGCCTGCCAAACTTTTACGAAATTCATGGATGGTGTTTTTGTCGGCTTCGTATTTTTCAATCTTTTTTTTCGCGATGTCTTCGGCGAGCTTTCCAAGCTCCTCTCCAAAGCCCTTCAAGTCCAGCACTCCGGCGGTGGCGATTTTGATAAGTGAAGGTGTTGCCGTCTTCACCAACGCTGCTCCAAAGTGTTTCACCTTTTGGAAGTTTTCAGTAAATTGCGTTTGGCTCCCTTTATCCCCAGCGTGATCGAGGGATGAGCCTATTTCACCGATCAATGAGACCAGCGGCGATTCGCTGAAATCGTTTTCCCATGCGCTGAAATAAAGACATCGAAATCCAGACGCGCGCAACACCTCAACCCACATTTTCAAAAAGGTGGTTTTGCCAGTTCCCCACGGGGAATCAATTGCCAGCACGAACGGCTCGGTCAGATTCTCGACAAATTGCTTTAGAACGTTGGCACTTTCTGCACGATTAAGCAGGTCGTGCTCAAATGGATTCTTTGACGAGATTTCGATTGGCGGAGCTTTCAATCTCATTGGAACAGCATGAAGCGGAATCATTTCCGGTCAAGGCAATTGTGGATTTGGCCTGTGGCGGCCGTCCCCATTGGGGGTATCCGGTAGGGGGGCTTGGGGGTAGGGGTCGCCGCCTCGGCTCCCGGCATTGAGCACGAAAAAACCTTCGCTCTGGCGGGTGGAAGGAGCACAATTTTGATTTCCACAATTGCGGCGATTGGGTAATGTTCGGGCATGTCCTTGCGCAAAGAATTATTTGATCGGGCTTCAATCCTCCAAAAGGCGACTTTTCAGGAGGTTACGCCCCGGCTATTGTCCATCCTCGTCTGGATGGATTCTCAACCGGAGATTAAGAAAATCCTCGATGAATTGAGGGATGATTCCGCGATTCGTGAGATAATCGAAAAAAGCAGTCTGCACTCGCCGCCTCAAGCCACCAATATTCAGCAGATCGCGGGGGTGGGGCTGACTATTCTTGACGTGTGCGCGAAGGAAAAAACACAGGTGGCCAACGTCGCAATGTCTTGTGGAATTGATAGCCCGAGTGGGGATATGACTTTCGACGGAGCCAGTGATGCAGCAATGGAGCGATATGTGGTTCCATTTTTAAATTATGTTTTGAACCGGTTTCCGGAAGACCCCGCTGTTGTCGAAACGGGAACATCAAACCAACCGTTCGTCCCTGTGGCGATTCAAGAGAGCTTGGAGGCGTTCCGAAGGGATTACCCGGACAGCATGAAAACCTGTTTTATCATGATGCAATTTTCTGAGACAGCTTCGCACGCTGGGATTGAAAAGACGATCAAGGAAACTTTGTCAAAATTCAGTTTTACTGGCGTGTTGGCCAGGGACAAGCAATACCATGAAGATTTATACCCGAATATCCAAACGTATATGCACGGATGCGGATTTGGGATTGCTGTCTTTGAACGAATCGAGCAGGACGACTTTAATCCAAACGTGTCCTTGGAAATCGGATATATGCTCGGACTCAAGAAGGGAGTCCTTTTGCTCAAAGAGAAAACATTAAAATCCCTTCATGCAGATTTGGTGGGAAAACTTTATCACCCGTTTGATGTGCAAAACGTCACAAAAACAATTCCTCCCCAACTCGAACGTTGGATGGAAGATCGGGGGTTGGTTTAACCAGACATGAGCACTGAAAGGAATCCAGTTTGGGTTGGTAGAAAGCGTGAAAAACACATGGCTTTAGCCTCGTGGATTTTTGGTAGCCTTCTTCTGATTTTCCTTGTAGCTTTTTGCTTCATAATTCCTGAACCGACGCCAAGCCAAGCACAAATCATGCATTTTATCATGGCGGCTCTGAGTGGATTTTTTGCTTACTTCTTTGTTGGCGATGCCGTACTCAAAGGGAACATCAAAGGTCAAAAACTTGCGGCCGGTGGAGGGTTCGCGTTGTTTCTTGTAATGCAGTTTCTTGTTGATCCATCCGAATTGAGGTCAGCAGCAGGGGCATTCTTCCCAAACTGGGTTCGGTCCGACGCACGAATCAAAGATGCCCAAACCATCCTGCAACGCATGCATTTGTTGAACAAAGAACCTGATGGTGTTCGCGATATTGCAACTTCAAAGGCTCTGCGTGAATTCCAGGAGAGACACGATCTGCGCCCTGACAGCCTATTGAGCAAGGAAACGGTGGCTGCACTCCACCAATTATCCGAGAATTCATTGGACCGGTTTCATTCCATGCAACCCTCAGGTTCCATGGTCCCTTCGGCCCCAGTTGAAATGAAGTCGCTGCAAACAAATTCAAGTGCAAGTGAATCGTCTCCAGAAAAACGAACAGAAGCGGATATCGGCCAAAAGCCCCTTGCGATAAGCATAAAGAGGGTTGCGACGGAATCATTCGCAGAACTACTTTCCAAAACGGAGAATCGGACTGGCGTAAACTACGTCCTGTCAATATTCAGTCGGGAGCTCGCAAGCAACGATCCGAATAATTTTTGGTTTGATGTTTACGAGGATACCAAGTCGGGAGCCTCCTTTGTGACAAAGGCCGGAGTCAATCTGGTCTCAAGTGATAATCACTTCAGCGCCCGCGACATGAGTTCGGAAATGGAGATTGACATAAACGAACGCGGAGATAGTTCCTTAGATTATTTGATGAGTTCTCAACACCCACCGACCACTATTGATTCTGAATCTGAGATACATTGGACTGTCGATCCTCGCTGGAGCTTGCCTTCGATGCGTTGGATTAATTATCCGAACGGAGCTGCATGGGGAAGGGTTGCTTGGTCAGGATCTACGCTCAGTTCGAGATTTTTCGCCGTAACTATCATAACCGTGCAACATCAATCTGTAATGAGAATTTGCGTTAGCCACAGAAATCCCGTTGATGTCCCAGTGGAGTGGATGGAAATGGATTTAGCGGCACACTTCTCCGGATTCAATTCCAATTAGCAGTTCTTCCAATGAGTGGTGCAGGTGGTTGCATGTTTTTCTCACCCCCTGGGGGAGGTCTGCCGATGGCAGGGGGTCGGGGGGTCGGGGTCGCCGCCTCGCCACCTGCATTGAGCACAAAAAACCCCGCGCTCTGGCGGGGCTTTTTTGCTGGAATTGTCAGACCCTAATCACCGCTCTACTCCGACGTAAAGATTTCGCCGGGGTTACGATGCCGGCTGGAAGGCCGTTTTGGGATATTGAGGTTCTCGGCTAAAATCTCAAGACTGCTCCAAAACAACTGGTCGCAGTAATCGTCAGCGAGTTTTCCGGCGAGTTCCTTCATCGTGGCGTCGTCAACGCTGGCGGTGTCAAACCCGATGCTTTCAAGGTCTTCGCGGCAAACGGTGGTGATTGGAAAATCTACATACTCTGGCATGATGGTGTTTTAATTTTTTGGCTGATAATGTTCGTCCCGACCTGCGACGAATTTATGGGGAAACGATGAGTGCGCCCTGCTTCATGGCTTGGCCGATGATGCTCTTGGTGTGCAACTGTCGGCCTGACAGTTTTTGCACGGTCTCGTCAATGTGATTGAGGATTCTGAATCGTCCGTCGGCCAAAAGGCGTATCGTTTTACGCGAATAGATGCCGCCGTTGAGCATGACCTTGAACTCATGCTGACCTCGGGAGACCGCCTGACGCAATTGTCGGGTGTTGAGTATCTGTTGCATGATTTTGTTTTTGAGCGGCATGGAGCCACTCGGTTAATGGTGCTGTTGCTGATAATCTTTGACCTGCGGGCATGGGGTTTTGCTTTTAATAATCTTCGGGCAAAAGGACGGTGGTGGAATTGCGGTCAGCTTCGGTGATAATCCAGAATTTCACGCCCTTGCTGTCATGATATGCCGAAAAGAGCCGTCCGCCGATTTGAAGGGCAGTCTCATTCGCCGCTTTGTCCTCGGCACACACGTCGCCCCAATCGCCAATTTTGTGCCGCTCAAAGGCGTCCAAGATGTCCAGACACGGAAGCTCTCTACTGGCTCCCGCCGTAAAATACAGACTGCCTGTCCAAAACTTCGCTTTTGGTTCTCCGCTCGCGCTGTTCGTTTGCGTCATCTGCTGTTCGTTAAATTGATAATTCAGACTCCCGACTATTGAGCCTGTGAAGGGAAACCGCGTCGGCGGCTCTGCCCCTTGCGTATCACCTGACCGCCCTTCTGGCCGGCGGTGATACCGTTGCGGTAACTTTCCAGCACTTTCTCGGAAACCCAACGGACAATGGACACAGTGTCCTCGTTGCCGGTGAGCTTCGCCTCAAGCTCCGCTTCAAACTGTTGGATGTATGTCATTTTCATTTTTTTTGGCTGATAAAATTCGACTTTTGCGCGGAGTGGCGTTCGCCGCTCTGCCCTCTGGACGCACCGTCCGAAGTCAAGGCGTAGTTCGAGCGCGGTGGAACGACTTCGACCGGGCTGGGCTGGAACGACCTTGACCGGACGGTACAATGGGAAGAGGGCGCGGCGAACAAACCCGTCCCTGTTCCTGGCGAGGTGGCGGCATGGGGGGAATATATAAATGTCGGCTGAAAGCCGAATCCGTAAAAACGTGACGCTTTGCGTCACCTGTTAAAACCAGTATGAGCGATCATGGCGGGTGAGCGCGAAAAACTCCCCTAATCTGGTAGGGATTTTTCGTGCTTGCCGCCCGCTCATTCCTCAGGCCAAAGTCTTGGGATGCTCTGCTCACAAGCCTTTGGCCGCTCCCGCGTCAGCGGGTCCTTAAACCGTGTTATACTCGTATCAAGGACATTGTCCTTTACCCGTCTAACCCGTCCGTGGGTGAACCCGTTGTGGTCGCGTGAGCGACGAGGGAGGTTTTGGGCGAGCACGGCTTTGCCGCGCGCAGCCCGTCAGCCGCATACGCGGCAAAACCGACCGAAGTCGGGGA
>Ga0182027_10009096_pt1 | contig 14335 bp, 14 predicted proteins | sample 712E1DmetaG_FD_121300 | JGI IMG/M metagenome (GOLD analysis project Ga0182027, IMG submission 121300) | Permafrost microbial communities from Stordalen Mire, Sweden - 712E1D metaG (Illumina Assembly) | ecosystem: Environmental > Terrestrial > Soil > Wetlands > Permafrost | place: Sweden...
CCTCCTGAAGTCGGTTCGAGAAGCGCTGGCCTTGGCGAATCCGGATGATTTCTTCAAGACCTGGGACGTGCTGGCTTCGCTGCGGGAGTCGTTTCGCGACCGGACGAGGCTCGGCATTTCCGGCGAGGAAACCCCTCTTTCCCTGCAGGAAATCCAGGCGTTTCTTGAGCAACTGGACAAATCTCTAGCCGCCGGTCTTAAGAGAGCGTTTGCGCGCGGCGGGCTTTGCACCACGTATTTCATCAATGAAGTGGTCGAATATGAAAAGCTGCCGGCCGCGCCGCATTCCGGGGATCCCGATACGGCGCCTCCCGCGTATGTCCGCGCGCTCCGCTTCAAACAGACGCCGGTGAGCTATTTTCTCGAAGGGGCCGTTCATGCGCTGCGGGTGGCGCGGGATGCGAAAGAGGCCAGACGGTTATACCAGGCGGTCAAAGCCTCCGAGCTTTATGACCGCAAGCTCAAGATGTACAAGTTGAATGTTCCGCTAGAGAAGGAATCCTACGAGATCGGCCGGAACAAGGTTTTTCCGCCCGGATGGCTGGAAAATGAGTCCATTTTCCTCCACATGCATTACAAATTCCTCCTGGAAACGCTGCGCAGCGGCCTGCCGGAAGAATTTTTTAACGAGATGAAAAACGGAATTGTGGCGTTTCACGATCCTGCCGTTTACGGCCGGTCTCCTCTTGAAAATTCTTCTTTTATCGCTTCCAGCCGCTTCCCCGATGCGCGCGTCCATGGGACCGGCTTCGTTGCGCGCCTGTCCGGCTCGACCGCCGAGTGGATCAGCATGGTTTTCCACATGGGCCTTGGTTCAAACCCGTTCCAGTACAAGGAAGGGCAGCTGCGTTTTGAACCGTCGCCGACTCTGGCGAAATGGCTCTTTACCCGCAAAGCCGATGGGGGCTTCGCGAAACATACCTTCGGGTTTAAGCTCTTCGGCAAGACCTGGATCGTTTATCATAATCCATCCATGCGCGACACCTATGCGGGCAAGGGACTTCATCCGGTACGCTATCAACTCCAATACGAAGATGGGCGGGACCTTGTTCATAAAGGGAGATTCCTGCCGGATGAACCGGCCAGAGACTTGCGCGACGGGAAGCTTCAGCGCCTAACGATCGACCTCGGCTGACCCTTTTTGCGCATTCCGTCGAAGGAATGCTAAAATGACGTTCCCATGCGGTTTTTTTTCGTTGGTCTTTCGCTGATCGGATCTAATACGGTCGCTTTTTCAGCCTACCAGCAGCAGCTTGTTCCGATCATCCGGGAAATTAAAACCTCCTCTGCTCCTTCGGTTACCGAATGGAAAACGTTCGTCCAAATGGCCAACTATGGCGGCACGCCCTATGTGTCGCTTGTGCAGATGGCGGAGCTATTAAACGGCCATCTGCGCTGGGCTCCGGTGTCAAAGACCGTCGATTTATCAGTCCATAATGAGACGATTCGTTTTTCCTATAATTCGGTGCATGTCTGGATCAGCGGCCGGTCGCACCGGCTGGCTCACCCGACGGTAAAAAATGACGACGGTTTCTGGGTCCCTGTCAGCTTTTTCTCCTCAACTGATTTTTTCCACACGACCCGGACGAAACTCGAATGGCCTCCGGCGCCGGTTTCCAAAACTCCCGCTCTCCCACTCGCCCGGTCGCCCGCTCCTGCGTTCAGCCCGCAACGTGCGATTCGCCGCATCGTCATCGACCCCGGCCATGGAGGGAAAGATCCCGGAGCGGTTGGACCGCATGGTATTGAAGAAAAAACGATGAATCTCCAGATGGCCCAAAGGCTCGCGGACACCCTGCGCGACCATTATCACTATGAAGTCTTGCTGACGCGTACGGATGATACCTTCATCCCGCTTGAACGCCGCGCGGCTCTGGCCAACAGCCAAAACGCCGATCTATTTATTTCGATTCACTGCAACGCCTCGCTTTCTTCGAAGCTGAAAGGCTTCGAAGTGTATTTCCTGTCGGAACGCGCGTCTGATCCGCATGCGGATGCGGTGGCCCGCTTTGAAAACGCTCCCCTGGCTCTCGAAGGCAAGCCGGTGCCTTCTCCGAATCAGGTGGCGGCGGTGTTGCGGTCTCTCGTCAAAACCGCCAACATCAACGAAGCGTCGGCCTTGGGGTCGCTTATTGACCGTCACGTTGGTGAAAGGCTTTCTGAGCCATCTCTCGGTGTTAAACAGGCGGCATTTTACGTTCTGCGCGGCGCCGAAATGCCGGCGGTGCTGGTGGAAACGGCGTTTTTGACCAACCCGAAGGAGGAAAAATTGCTCCAGAATGAATCGTTCCGGCAGAAATTTGTCGAAGGACTGGCCGCTGGCGTGGCGGCTTACGACGAACGGAAACAGAAGGAAAGACGATGACAAACATCTTACCCATTGGGCTCTTCGATTCCGGAGTTGGCGGGCTGACTGTGCTCCGCGAGCTCGCCCGGCAGTTGCCTCAGGAGTCCACCCTTTATTTCGGCGACACCGCCCGTGTTCCCTACGGGTCCAAATCGCGCGACGTGATTTCCCGGTTTTCGCTGGAAATCGTCCAGTTTCTCCTGCAGGAAAAAGTGAAAATGATTGTGGTGGCCTGCAATACGGCGAGCGCGTTTGCGCTGACGGCTGTCCGGTCTCGATTTGACGTTCCGATCATCGGGGTGATCAATCCCGGCGCGCAGGCGGCCGTTTCCATGACCAAAACCGGCCGCGTCGGCGTCATCGGAACGGAAGGCACGATTGAAAGCCAGGCCTACAGCGAAGCCATCCATGAACTTAAACCCGAAGTCCAGGTGTTTGGACAAGCTTGCCCGTTGATTGTTCCCCTGGTCGAAGAAGGATGGCTCGATAAGCCCGTCGCGCTCGAAATCGTTAAGGAATATCTCTTTCCGCTTCTCGCCAATAGGATTGACGCGATGGTCCTGGGATGCACCCATTATCCACTGTTAAAAAATTTACTGGCGCGCGTGGTGGGGCCCGACATTCGACTGATTGATTCCGCCGAAGAGACGGCGCGAATCGTTGGGCGTCAGCTCAAGGAATTGCATCTGGAGGCGCCTCCCGATGCGCCCGTATTAAGGCGCTTCTTCGTCAGCGACGCTCCGGAGAAGTTTGAAAAGATCGGCCAGCGCTTCCTCGGCCAGCCCATCCCCGGCGTGAAGAGGGTGGATATCAGTCAATGGATGTGAGGGCACCCGCAGGGCTGGGTGAGGCATGAGCCGCTACCAGGTGATCGTTGAGGCAGGGTTTTCAAGCGCGCACGCGCTGCGGCATTACCATGGAGCCAAGGAGCCCTCTCATGGGCATAATTTCCGGGTGCAGGTCGTGGTAGAGGGAAAAAGGCTCCAAAACAAGGTAAAATATGTGACGGACTTCGTGCGGCTCCAGAAAGCCCTGTGGGCGGTCGTCAAACCCCTGGACCACGTTAACCTGAACGAGATTCCGCCTTTTACAGCCGAAAATCCAAGCGCGGAAAACCTTGCTCGGTTCATTAGCGAAAAATTAGCGCGGCGCTGGCGTGAAACGGGCGTCCGGCTTGAGTCTGTTACGGTCTGGGAAACGTCCGACACGGCCGCCCGCTACCTGCCGTGAAGGCAGGAGTGGCGGTGAAGTTGGATGCCCGGATCCTTGAAATATTTGTCAGCCGGCAGGGAGAAGGGATCTGTGTCGGCGATCCCCATCTCTTCATCCGGTTCGGCGGTTGCAATGTGGTCTGCGACTATTGCGACACGCCGGAAAGCATCCCGGCTGGGGCCGGACAGAGCTGGACGTTGGCCCAGGTCCTCCGACAGGTTGAACGGATCGGCCGAGAGGAAGCGCAGGCGGTCACTCTGACGGGCGGCGAGCCGCTTCTCCAGGTGAGTTTCCTGGAATGTCTGATTCCGGACCTGAAGCGCAAGGGCTATAAAATTTATCTGGAAACCAACGGGACCTTGCCCCAGGCGTTGGAGAGGGTTGTCGAGGGGTGCGATTGGATCTCCATGGATCTGAAGCCGGAAAGCGCGATCCGTCGCGAGATGTGGGAGGCTCATCGATGGTTTCTCAAAACGGGCGGAAAGAAAATATTCGTCAAGATGGTGCTCACGACGGCGACCTCGGAAGAGGAGCTTCGGCGCGCCGTGACTTTGATCGCTGGCGTGCGGCCCGATATTCCGTTCGTCCTGCAGCCGGCCACGCCGTGGGGAACGGCGGCGAGTATTCCGCTGGCGCGGTTGGCGTCCTGGTGGGACCTGGCGAGCCGGGAGCTTCCGGACGTGCGCATTCTTCCTCAAATTCACCGGCTCTGGGGGATTCCGTGACCAAGAATCTGTTCATCGCGGGAACGCCAGGGGTGGGCAAGACCACCCTTCTGCGCGAAGTCACACTCGCCAAACGCGAGCGCATCGGCGGTTTTTATACCGAACACATGCTCGCTGGGCGCGTCCGCAAGGGATTTGTCATGCGGACCTTTGATGGTCAGGAACGGGTCCTCGCCGCCAAAGGTATGAAGAGCAGCCACCAGCTCGGCAAGTACGGGGTCGATATTAATGCGCTCGAGAACGTCGGGATTCCGGCGCTCAAGCTCGCGCTCATGGCCAAAGACGTGATCGTGATCGACGAGATCGGGTCCATGGAGATGATGTCGGAGCGCTTCCGGCAGACCCTTCTGGAATGCCTGACTTCGACCAAGCCCGTCTTAGCCACCATCCGGGCCGCCTCCCAGCCTTTCTCCGACCAAGTCAAGAAATTCTCCGACACCCAGACCGTCACCCTGACCAAAGCCAATTACAATCAAGTCAAACTGCAAGTCCGCAGGTGGCTTGAAGCCCACCTCTAAGGACCTTGTCCATGGACTTCCCTTCCATCATCCTGAGGCCGAAGGAGGAAGGGCGACTGGAGGGGGGGCACTTGTGGGCTTTCTCGAACGAAGTCGCCCAGGCGCCCGCGAATGTTCCCGCCGGAACGCTCGCGGATCTCTTTAAGGCCGGGAAAGGGTTTCTTGGTCGCGGTTTTTATCATCCCCATTCCCTCATCGCCTTCCGTATCCTCACCGATCAGAAAGACCAGGACATCGATCAGGCGTTTTTTGAAAAGCGGTTCACCAATGCTCTGGAGTGGCGTGAAGAGCTTTATCCGGACACGCGCGCTTACCGTCTGGTTTTTGGGGAAAGCGATGAGCTTCCAGGATTGATCATTGATCGTTATGGCGACTTTCTCGTGGTCCAGGCGCTTTCCGCGGGCATGGAGCGTCTGAAAGAGATGATCATCCCGGCGCTCGAAAATGTGGTGCTCGCAAAAGGGATCCTCTGGCGGGCCGATGCGACGTTACGAGAGCTCGAGGGCCTTCCGATTGAGGCGTCGCAAGTGGTTCTCGGCAAGATTCCACCCCGAGTCGATATCCAGATGGAAAACGGTCATTTTTCCGTGGATCTTTTTGGCGGACAGAAAACCGGTTTTTACTTCGACCAACGTGACAACCGCCAGGCTCTCTCGAAATATTGCGATGGGGCCAGAGTGCTTGACGCGTTCTGTTATTCCGGCGGTTTCGGTATCGCTGCCGCGCGAGCGGGGGCCCGTGAAGTGGTTTTTGTCGACAGCTCGCATGCGGCGCTTGAACTGACTGAAGAAAACGCCGTGCGCAATCAGCTTCAGGGGAAGTTCACGTGCGTCGAAGGGGATGCCCTGGCGCTTCTGGCCTCGGAGCCTCCCGGTGGTCCGTTCGACGTGATCTCTATTGATCCGCCCGCGTACGCGCGCTCAAAGAAGCACCTTCCCCTGGCGCTCAAGGCCTACGAGAAACTGAATACCTTGGCGATGAAAGCCTTGAAGCGCGGCGGGATCCTGGCAAGTTCCTCCTGCTCGCACCATGTCGACCGTGAACTTTTCGTCCAGATGCTCCGGCGATCCGCGCGCAAGGCCGGTAAAACCTTCCGCCTCCTCGAGCTCCGCTCCCAGGCCAAAGATCACCCGATTTTGTTGGCCATGCCCGAAACCGAATATCTAAAATGTGCCATCCTGCAGGTCTTATGAATGTTTAAGAAAATTCAGCACATCCATTTTGTGGGAATCGGGGGAGCCGGGATGAGCGGCATTGCCGAGGTGTTGTTGACGCTCGGCTATAAAGTTTCGGGGTCGGATTTGAAAGAAACGTCCGTCACCCAGCGGTTGAAGAAGCTGGGAGCGCAAATCGCTATCGGGCATGAGGCGTCGAATATCGAGGGGTCCCAGGTCGTCGTGACCTCCACGGCCGTGGCGGCCGTCAATCCCGAAGTTCTGGCGGCGCGTGAGCGGAATATTCCCGTCATCCCGCGCATCGAGATGCTGGCGGAGATCGCGCGGTTGAAATACACGATCGCGGTCGCCGGCACGCATGGAAAGACGACGACGACCTCCATGGTGGCGGAGGTCCTTCAAGCGGGCGGTCTTGACCCGACGGTTATTGTCGGCGGACGTTTAAAACGACTGGATTCGGGGGCCAAACTCGGCAAAGGCGATTTTCTGGTGGCGGAAGCCGATGAGTCCGACGGTTCTTTTTTGAAACTCTCGCCGGCCTTGGCGATTATCACGAATATCGACAATGATCATCTCGATTACTGGGGCAGCTTCGACCGGATCTGCGATGGGTTCGTTCAGTATGCCGGGCGCGTGCCCTTTTATGGCTGCGTAATCGCCTGCCTCGATGACCTCCATGTCCGCAACCAGCTCCCGCGTCTGACGCGCCGGGTCGTCACGTACGGGATCGAAACGGCCGCTCAGGTGCGCGCGTCCAACGTGCAAATGAACGCCGAAGGCACTTCCTTTGATGTCGCGGTTGAAGGCAAACGTCTAGGGACCTTGCGGATGCAGGTGCCGGGGCGTCACAACGTCTTGAACGCTCTGGCGGCCACGGTCGCAGGCCTTGAGCTGGGAATTTCCTTTGCGCAGATCGCCGAAGGGCTGGCCGCCTTTGAAGGTGTCGGGCGCCGCATGGAGCTCAAGGGCGAGAAAGACGGCGTGCGCATCATCGATGATTACGGCCATCACCCGACGGAAATCCGGGCCACCCTTTCCGCTCTGCGCGACCGGTATCCCGATAACCGCCTGGTCGTCCTGTTCCAGCCCCACCGCTTTACGCGCACGCAGTCCTTATGGAATGAGTTTTCCCAATCCTTCGATCATGCCGATCAAGTCTATATTCTTGATATCTATCCGGCGGGCGAAGCGCCTATTCCCGGTGTCAGTTCCGATTTAATTCTGGAGCCTCTCAAGAAAAACCACAAGGCGGCTTTTGCTCTGCCTGCTCCGGTGGACCCCGCCAAACTCTCGCAGGAGCTCCGCGCCGGAGACATCGTTCTGACGCTTGGCGCCGGAGACGTCTGGAAAGTCGGGGAGCAGTTGTTGGAAACGAATGTCCCTCGCTGACGACCTCCGCTACGCTTGTCACGCCGTCATTCCCCAGGAACCTTTGTCCCGGCACACCTCTCTGTCCATCGGCGGGCCGGCGGATTATTACGCCGAGGTCGCAACCGTCGAAGAATTAATCGGTCTGAGGCGGTCGGTGACGCTGCACAAGTTGCCGGTGTTTTTCCTCGGAGCCGGGTCCAACCTGCTCGTGTCCGATCGCGGGATTCGCGGGCTCGTGATCCATCTGCAGGGTGATTTCCGTCGCATTGAGTTTAAAGGGAATCTCGTCAAGGTGGGCGCCGCGGCCATGATGCCGGCGGTCGCCAAACAGGCGGCCGAGAAGGGGCTTTCGGGAATCGAATCTCTCATCGGCGTCCCGGGAACCATCGGCGGTGGGCTCGTCATGAACGCGGGTACGCGGGAAGGCTGGCTGGGGAACGTTGTTTCCTCGGTCGATGTCGTGGGCGATTCCCTGAACGTCGAGACTCTGACATCGGATGCCTTCGGATTCTCTTACCGAAAATCGAATCTGGAAGGCCGCTGGATCATCGGGGCCGAGCTGGCTTTGAAATCTGAAGAACCAGCTTCTATAATGAAGCGAATTGAATCCCTTCTCCAGTACCGTTCACGCACTCAGCCGTTATCCACCTCCAACTGTGGCTCCGTCTTTAAAAATCCGCCCGAAGGGCCTGCGGCGCAATGGATCGAAAAAGCCGGACTTAAAGGCGTTGCCGTGGGAAAAGCCCGGGTCTCCGAGCGGCATGCGAATTTTATCATCAATGAAAAAAACGCTACGGCGTCGGATGTGCGGGTCCTGATGAGCCGGATCCAGGAAAAGGTGCTGAAAGAATTTAACGTACGTCTCGAACCCGAAGTGAAGCTGGTAGGCGAATGGTAAAGGATTTTGAACGATGGTTCCGCCGCCGGCGGATCGGAGTGCTGATGGGCGGGAGGTCCGCAGAGCGCTCGATCTCGTTTCTTACCGGCAAGGCCATCTTCGCGTCGCTCAAGCGTCAGGGGTTTACGGCGGTCGCCATCGACGCGGCCCGGCCGCTTCCCGAGGCTCTCAAGAAAAACAAAATCGATTTTGCCTACCTGGCTCTCCATGGCACGGGAGGGGAAGACGGCTGCGTTCAAGGCCTTCTGGAGTGGCTGAGGATTCCTTATACGGGTTCGGGGGTCTTTGCTTCCGCGGCGGCCATGGATAAGAAGGCGAGCAAGCGTCTATTCGATGCGGCGAAGTTGCCGACGGCTCCCTGGTACGCCTTGGACCAACCGGACGGGATGGGCAGCCGCCTCGGATATCCGGTGGTGGTCAAACCCGCCAGCCAGGGGTCGGCGGTGGGTGTTTCCATTGTGAAGAAGGCGAACGATTGGCCCGCGGCATTGAAGAACGCTTTCCGTTACGACGGCACCGCGATCGTCGAGAGATTGCTTCGAGGGCCGGAAATTACCATTGGAATCCTCGGCCGTCGGGCGCTGCCGATCATTGAAATACTTCCGCAGCACCATCGTCCCTTCTACGACTTCCACGCGAAATACGCACCCGGCGGATCGCGGCACATTCTGCCCGCCAGGATATCCGCTGCCCAAGCGCGACGGGCCACGGAACTGGCACAAGCGGCTTGTCAGATTCTCGGAATCCGTGCCGTGGCCCGCGTCGATTTTATTGTCGATCGCCGGCGCGGCCCCTGCCTCCTCGAAGTGAATACCATCCCGGGGATGACGAAAACGTCGTTGCTCCCTGAAGCCGCGCGCGCCGCCGGCATCGATTTCGATACCCTCGTTTTAAAAATTGCGGAGTATTCGGTTGTCGCGTAAGTTCCGCAAGCAGAAAGTTGTTCTGCGGTTTAAACGTCGGGAGCTGCTCAAGCACCGACTGCGTGTGATGGGCGTTCGCGGCGTCGTTTTTGCGCTGATCATTGGTTTCGGCGCAGGATTAGTGACGGGAGGGGATTCCTTTGCCTCCCGGTTCATTCGGAAGCACACTCCTCAGATCGATCTGAACCTGCCCCTGGCCCTGGCCGGCCTGCCGGTTCTGTCCGATCTTCCAAAAAAACCCTTCTGGCTTTGGTTCCCTGGATCCGGTTTCTGGCTTCAGAGGCGGGTTTGCCGTCTGCATCTGTCGGCCCGGGCCGTTCAACTGGAAAGGCATTTTGAAGCGAATCGTCTCACCATCCACGTGGAGCCGCGCATTCCTCTGGTTTTATGGAACGGTTCGGGGCTCGACAAAGACGGGATTCTTTTTCCCGTGACGCCCGGGACCTGGAATGCGTTGCCCAAGGCCGCCTTCCCGGCGTCGGTCAATAAGCATGATCTCAGCCGATGGCTGACCAGGCTCGCCTCCGTCGCGGGCTTATGGCCGCAGGTGGCGGCCGTTCGCCAGGACGCTTCCGAGACGATGGAGTTGACGCTCAAAACCGGCACCGTCATAACATGGGGGACGCTCGAGACGGAATCGGCGACCCGCAAAGCGCAAACGCTCCTGCGGGTTCTCGACGATGCGCATCAAAATCTCAGCGGAGCGGCGCGCGCCGATTTGCGCTTTTTCGAGCAGGGACGCATAATAGTGTTGCCGAAAGGCAAATAGAGGTGTAGGGGCGCACCGCTGTGCGCCCGACCGGGGTCAGGGAGGCGGAGGTCATGGCCAAAACGGATATTATTGCGGGATTAGACATCGGCAGCGCCCAGGTGGCGTGCGTGATTGGTCGTCGTGATCCTCAGACCAGCCAAATTGAGATTTTAAGCGGGGCCCGAAGCGCGTGTCTGGGGGGGCTTAAGGGCGGTGTGGTCATCAATATCAATGAAACCGCCCGCGCCATCACCCGCATTTGCGAGGAAGCCGAAGATGCGGCCAAGGAGATGGTCAAAGACGTCACCATCGCCGTGCGCGGCAACCACCTTCAGACGTTCAACAATCACGGCGCCTTAAACATCGCGCGCACGGACAAGGAAATCACCGCCGACGATGTCGACAAGGCGATTGAAAGCGCCCAGGCCGTCCACCTGTCAGCCGACCGCGAAATAATTCACACGATTCCCCAGGGCTTCACGCTCGACCGCCAGCAGGGCGTGCCCAACCCCGTCGGCATGGAGGGTTCTCTCCTCGAAGTCGATGTCCATATCGTCACGGCGTCGCGCTCCCATCTGAGTAACATTTTCAAAGCCATTAATATCGCGGGCTTTTCCGTCACCGAGCCGATTTACGGGCTCCTGGCGGCCGGCGAAGTCGTCGTCACTCAGGAAGAGCGGGACCTCGGGTCCCTTCTCATCGATATTGGAGGCCAGACGACGGATGTCGCCGTTTATTTCGACGGAAGCGTCCATTTCACAGAGAAGCTTCCGATCGGCGCCGACGCGATCACGCGCGATCTCGCTTACGGATTGCGGACCTCGCTTTCTCAGGCCCAGCAGATCAAGGAAAACTACGGCGTCGCGCTCTCCAGCCTCCTGGAGCAGAATGAAGGAGAAGTGAATTTCACGGCGATGGATGGCCGGACGTTCCGGAAGGTCAATCGCCGGATGCTCATCGACATCATCGAGCCGCGCGTCGAAGAAATTTTTACGCTCGTCTCGGAGAAACTGCAGGATTCGGGTTACGCCGATCGCGTGGTCCCGGGCGGGGCGGTGTTGACGGGAGGGGGATCGCTCCTGAAGGGCATCGAACAGGCGTCAGAGAAGGTCCTCCAGCTTTCCAGCCGCATCGGGCTGCCGCAGGGGGTGATCGGGAAAAGCGAAATCGTCGGCCATCCCAGCTTTGCGACGGCCATCGGGCTTCTTGCCTTTCCCTTCCGCGGCGACGGCCAGTGGGCCGGTTCTTCGTCGGTCGCGCGGCGCCGTGCGCGCTCCGGGACTTCAATGGTTCAGCGCGTGAAAGAATGGGTTGAGGAAACCTTTTAATGAGAATTAAACTCGCCGAAGACGTGCGCGAACAACCCGCCGTCATCCGGGTCATCGGGGTCGGCGGAGGCGGCGGCAACGCCGTCAACCGCATGATCGAGTCCGGACTGCGTCATGTGGAATTTTGCGCGGCCAACACCGATGCCCAGGCGCTCAGGCGCAGCAAAGCGCCTCTGATGATCCAATTGGGCGAACGCCTCACGCGCGGTCTTGGCGCGGGCGGCAATCCCAGCATGGGCCGCCAGGCGGCGGAAGAAAGCACCGAGAAGATCAAAGAGGTCCTCTCGGGTTCGGACATGGTTTTTGTCACGGCGGGAATGGGCGGCGGAACAGGGACCGGCGGAGCGCCTCTCGTGGCCCGCATCGCCAAGGAAGAGTGCAAAGCGCTCACGGTCGGTGTGGTGACGCGCCCTTTCCAGTTTGAAGGTCGAGTCAAACTGGCGCAGGCGGAAAACGGGCTCAAAGAGCTGAAAGCTTATTGCGATACTCTGATTGTGATTCCCAACGACCGGCTTCTCTCAATCGTGGAGCCGACGACGCGTTTTGAAGACGCCTTCCGCATCGCCGACGATGTGTTGCGGCAGGCCGTGCAGGCGATCTCGAACGTCATCACTCATCCGGGTGAGATCAACATGGATTTTGCCAACGTCCGCACGGTGATGACGGGTGCCGGAGAGGCGCTCATGGGCATCGGCGAAGCCCGTGGTCCGGACCGTGCGCTTCGCGCGGCGCAGCTGGCGGTCAAAAACCCCCTGCTCGAAGACGTCACGATCGATGGCGCCAAAGGCGTGATCACCAACATTGTGGGGAGCCGCGATATCACGCTGCATGAGGTCGGCGAAGCGATGAATTACATCTACAGCGCCTGCCCCGAGGCGCATGTCTTTTACGGGCATGCTTTTGATGAGACGCTGGAAGACCGCATCCAGATCACCGTGATCGCGACAGGATTTCCCGCGATCCGGGCCGCGGGCTTGGCCGGACGAAAAGCGACGCAGGGCCGGGTTCCCTCGCGCTCCGTGGCGGATCGCCGCAGCAGCGCCCGCGCCGGAACGCTTCCCGCCGCCGGCGATTCCATTTCGGACGATTCCGAAATCGGCGCGGTGAATAAAAAGACGATCGAGGAAGAGCTGCAGAAACCCGCCTTCCTTCGGTTGAGGTCGAACCGGTACCGCTCCTGATCTCCTGAGTTCACGCATGGACCTCCGATTCCTTCTCCAGGTCATGGCCGAAAAAAATGCGTCCGATCTGCATGTGCGTTCCAACCGCCAGGCGGTCTTTCGAGTCGATGGAAACCTGTCCTATCGAACACCGGAAGCGATTCCCGGCGACCAGGTCGAGCATTGGGTGAAAAGCATTCTGAATGAGAGGCAGATGCGTGTTTTTGAGGAACGACTCGAATGCGACATGGCGCTATCCGTCGAAGGGCTCGGCCGTTTTCGCGTCAACATCTACCGTCAAAGAAACGTGGTGAATATCGCTTTCCGCGTCGTGCCCCAGCGAATTCCGACCTTTGAGCAATTGAAGCTCCCGCCGGTCGTCCGAAAAATTGCAGACGAACCGCGCGGACTGGTGCTGGTGACCGGGACTACAGGAAGCGGAAAATCGACGACCTTGGCCGCCATGATCGATTACATCAATTCGACCCGGAGCCGGCACATCATCACAATTGAAGATCCGATCGAATACCTTCACTCGGACAAGCAGTCGATTCTCTCCCAGCGCGAGTTGCAGGCCGATACGCTCAGTTATCCGGAAGCGTTGAAGCATGCGGTCCGCCAGGACCCGGATGTCATTCTTCTCGGCGAAATGCGCGATTTGGATACGATGGCCGCCGCCTTGACGGCCGCTCAGACGGGACACCTGGTGCTCTCAACCATTCATACGATCGACGCCGTCCAGACTGTCAATCGCATCATCGACGTGTTCCCGCCACATCAGCAGAACCAGATCCGCTTTCAACTGGGCGATACGCTTCGCGGCGTCATTTCCCAGCGTCTTCTGCCGCATGCGGGAGGCGTCGGACGGGTGCCGGCGGTCGAAATCATGATCGTCACTCCGATTATCCGAAAATTCATTCTGGAAAATACTCTCAGCGAAATCACCAGCATCATGAAACAGGGCGCCTATTATGGGATGCAGACGTTTTATCAAGCGCTGGTCAATCTCATTCAAAAAGGGGAGATCACCCTCGAAACGGCGCTCGAAGCCTCCTCCAATCCGGAAGAAATTATGATGGCCATCCGCGGTGTGCAGACCGGATCGGAAAACAGCGGGACCTTCTTCCAGCAGCCTTGACGGGCGCCTTTTTTTCGACGGGTGTTCGCCAAGGCGACGCGCGGTCGCCCGGCGCACTTGCCCGTATCCTCCGATGGCGGAAATGGCCCGTTCAGGCGGCCTCCGCAGAGCAGGTCCACGGCACGCGGCTCCAGATTGTCCCGGCGCTTTCACGCCCGAAAAAATACCACGGAACCGACGGACTGCTCACGGAAGAGGTCGGGCAGCCAGTTGCGGTCTTTACGGCGGATTGCGTTCCGGTTTTTATCAGCGGCGATCGGGGACGTGTGGTCGGGATGCTGCACGCCGGCTGGCGAGGTGTTCAAGGGCAAATCCTTCCGAAAGCGGTGAGACTATTGCGCCGCCGCTGGCGGATTCGTCCCACCGCCATTGACGTCTGGGCCGGGCCTTCGATCGGCGCCTGTTGTTTTACGGCGGGTTGGGACGTTGCTCGATATTTCCCGTCCACAAGACGTCGTCTGCGCGCCGCCTGGCGGGTTGACCTAGCGGGGGAACTCCGGGCCCAGGCCAAACGGCTCAGGATCCGCTGGTTAAGCAAAAAACCCTCTCCGGGATGTACAATGCATGGGTTCCGCCACTTCTCTTACCGGCGGGACAAGACGGCCAAACGACAAGTCTCTGTGATCATGAAACGAGAGGAATCATGAATTCGCTGAGTAGATTGCGTCATCGGATTGATCAGCTCGACCGTGCCCTTCTGGAGCTTTTGAGCCAGCGAGGACGCCTGGTGAAGGACATCGGAGCCATTAAAGAGAAAAAGGGCCAGGCCATCTTTGTCCCCGAGAGGGA
>Ga0182027_10009097_pt1 | contig 14332 bp, 11 predicted proteins | sample 712E1DmetaG_FD_121300 | JGI IMG/M metagenome (GOLD analysis project Ga0182027, IMG submission 121300) | Permafrost microbial communities from Stordalen Mire, Sweden - 712E1D metaG (Illumina Assembly) | ecosystem: Environmental > Terrestrial > Soil > Wetlands > Permafrost | place: Sweden...
GAAGTGCATTCCGGGTATCTATGGCTAAGGAGACCATCCCTAATGAAGTCATCTCTGCTTATAGTCGCAACGGCTCTGATGTTCGGCGTTGCCGCGTGCAGCAATTCGCGCAATCAGCAGCCCGCTCCCGCCGCTTCGTCCTCTGGCGGCGTAAGCAATGCGGTCAGCGGCCCATTCACCGATCAGGAATTGCAGGCCTTCACCGCGCTCAATCCCATCGACACCCACACCCACGTCTTCCGTAGCGACCCGGCCTTCAATGCCATGCTCCAAAGACTCAACCTCCGCGTTCTCGACATTGTCCTCGTCGACGACAACAATCCAGAGTTGAAAGACCTGTCAGTGGAGAGCAAAGCCGCATGGCAGTTTATCCACGGCAGCGGCGGCCACGCTATCCTTTGCACAACCTTCGATCCCTACAAAGTGCGTGAGCCCGCATTTACCCAAACCTCAATTCGCGGCATTGATCGCGAGTTCAGTCAAGGCGCCATCGCGGTCAAAATATGGAAGAACATCGGCATGGAGATTAAAGACGCCGCCGGGAACTACATCCTTCCCGACGATCCCGCCTTTGAGCCGATCTACAAAGACATTTCCGCCCACGGTAGAACTCTCATTGCGCACGTCGCAGATCCAAACAGCATGTTTGATCCGCCCAACCCAGATGCGCCGGACTACTCCTACATTCAGCAGAACCCTTTCTGGTATCAGTACGGCAAGCCTCATCCCGCTTCAAAGGAGAAGATTCTTCAGGCGCGCGATCATTTGCTGGAGCTGAATCCCGGCCTGCGCGTAGTGGGAGCACACTTGGGCAGCATGGAAGGTGATTTCCATCAGCTCGCCCAACACCTCGACCGCTATCCTAACTTCGCGGTCGATCTTGCTGCCCGCATGCCTTACCTGATGATGCAGCCCCGCGCTGACATGATCGCCTTCATCCTGAAATATCAGGACCGGCTGATCTACGCCACCGACAACGGATTCTCTGCCAAGAATTCGCTGCAGCCGAGCCTCAACGAATGGGAAGAGTCCTACGCGCACGACTGGCGATACTTCGCCACCAATGACACGCTGGAATACAAGGGCCGGCCGGTACAAGGACTCGCTTTGCCCGAGCCGGTTCTGCGAAAGCTCTATCACGACAACGCGGCACACTGGTTCCCAGGCATCGTGCCGACCGGGCATTGAGCTTGGAAGTTCCCTGTGGTCGTCTGGGATGGTGTCGAGGCAGACCTGTGCTCAGGAAACCTCAACCGCAATCACCCGCCCAAAACGAAAACGCCAGAGACTTTGCAGTCCCTGGCGCTTTCCGAGTGATCTGGTAGCTTATTGGATCATGCATCGACCCGTTCAGCTTGTTGATGAGGATTCGAGTTGCCTCGCATCCTGCATCTTCCGGCTTGGCCAACAACGCGTCTCCGGGTTGCCCCGTACCCCGCATCCTTCGGCCGCGCTGGCGACGAATCTTCGGGTTGCCCCGAATCTTCGGTCCATTCTACTGTGCCGGGACGGATCTCCAAGTTGCCTCGAATCTCGCGCCCTTCAGCGGTACCGTTGATGAAACTCCGGGTTGCCCCGATTCTTCGCTCTGCGGTATCGCCTACGATGAGTCTCCGGGTTGCCCCGCAGCCTGCATCTTCCGGCTTTGTCGGCGATGGATCTCCGAGTTGCCTCGAGTCTCGCATCCTTCGGCGCTCCCAGTGGTGAAGTCCCGGGTTGCCCCGTTCGTTCGCTCCTCCGGTATCGCCTCTGATGAGGTCGCGGGTTACCCCGATTCCTGCATCTCCGGCACCGGCTGGTGTTCGCCCGGGTCACCCCGAACTTGGCACCTTCCGGTTGTGCCAGCGGTGAAGCTTCGGGTTGCCCCGAATCTTCGCTCCTCTGGCCCGCCGACTGATCGAATATTCAGGTTGCCCTGAATTCCCGATCCTTCTGCGGCGCCGACGTTTGAGTTTCCAGGTTACCCCGAATCCCCAACCTTTCGGCTTGACCGTTTATGCTTCCCCGGGTTGCCCCGGTTCCGCATCTCCGGCTGGATCGATGATGAATCCCCGTCTGTACTCGAACTTTGCATCCCCTGGCAAGCCAGCGGATGAATCTTCGTGTGCAACCGAGTCCGACAATCCTTGCCCGACGCTCGATGCTCTCTTAATCTCAATCCGACTTTCCACCGCCGGCAAGCCGACCATGGAACATCAGTTCAATCTCAATCCTGCATCTACTTGCCTGACCCGAACTGCTGTCCAACTCCCTACAGGGTCACCAACTGAAAGAGACATTAGGGCAGCCCGATCTGTGGATGCAAGTGCAAAACTCAAGTAAATCTGTGGATATCACCATTCATGGTGCATTCACAATGGAATGTTGATTTCAGTCTGTGTTTTGGTGCGAAGAGCTGGCCGATCTACCGCGAAAAACTGGGCGAAACGGGCCATTTTTTAAGATGGAGGGAGATTAAAGCGTGGAGCTTGGCAAGATTCGATTTATCTTTGCGGAATGATTCGTAACCCGCGTGACGTGTTCCGCATCCAATCATGCGCATGACAACCACGATTCCGCAGATCGCCGCAGAGCGCATTTCAGGACGGGTCGCCTCGGCGGTCGAAGAAGGACTTGCGTCGCAACCCAAACGGCTTCCTCCCTGGCTCTTTTACGATGCGGCCGGTTCCGAACTCTTCGAACAGATCACGGAGTTGCCTGAGTACTATCTGACCCGGACGGAGCGGGCCATTCTGGCGACGCATGCCGATAGGATGATTGCCCAGGCTGCGGACGGAAGGCGGCTGCGAATTGCCGAACTGGGTGCGGGCTCGGCCAGTAAGACCCGCCTGCTGCTGGCTGCGGCGGCACGGAGGCAGGGGGTAGTGGTGTACGAGCCGCTGGACGTGTCAATGAGTGCGCTGGAGGTGGCACGGGAGCGGATCGAGCGCGAGATTCCCGGCGTCGAGGTGGCACCGCGGCTGGTGGACTACGCACACGAACTGGACCTGGAACCGTCTGACGCGGGTGAGCGGCGACTGGTGCTCTACATCGGGTCGAGCATCGGCAACTTCGAACCCGAGGCTGCCGCAATGCTTCTCCGGCGGATTCATGCAAGCCTGCAGCCGGGCGACGGGCTGCTGCTGGGCGTGGACCTGGTGAAGGAGGACTCTATTCTGCGGGCGGCGTATGACGATGCGGCGGGAGTTACCTCTGCCTTCAATCGCAACCTACTGACGCGGTTGAACCGGGAACTGGGGGCGGAGTTCGATGCGGAGACCTTTGCGCATCGGGCGGTGTGGAACGCTGCGGAGTCGCGAATGGAGATGCACCTGGAGAGCCGGGTTGCGCAGAGTGTGCGCGTGGCGGGGCTGGGCTTGGATGTGAATTTCCGCGCGGGCGAGAGGATCCATACCGAGAACAGCTACAAATATTGGCCGGGGCAGGCGGAGGCGATGCTGGGCGCGGCGGGATTTGCGCCGGTGGAGAGCTGGATGGACGCGCAGGGATGGTTTGCGGTGTGTTTGGGAAGGGCGGAGTGAGAAGCCGCTTCCAGCTTCCAGCTGCTAGCTATCCCAGGTCACAAAATCGGGACCTGGGGCACCCGCACCCGGCTCTTACTGCGCCGATACCCCCCTCCCCCTATTCTGTGAGTAAATTATTAATCTTAATGGACTTAGCGAATAGAGGTGGCGCTAAATTATTGATAACATTGGAGTTGGCTGCAGAATCTTCTAAGGAAAGGGTTTACGGCACCGATCCGGCGCGAAACCGGCGGCACGCACTTTTTCTCCTTCTTCGTTGTGCCTAAGCCGAGGAAATAATCTGCAAGGTTCCCTTGGGGAATTGCGAGTCAGGGGACAGGTAGAGTTTCGGGGTGCCCGAAACGCGGTTTGGTTATTGCTTTCCCAGGTCCCAAAATCGGGACCTGGGGCACCCAATCTTTTGCGACTGGTTCTATTTTGGGGCGGCGATGCGGACCAGCAGCACGTCGTGGCTGGCGATCTCAATAGGCATGTTGTCGGTGAGTTGCATCTCCTTGCCGGTCCACAGGTCTTTGGCCTGCTGCGGGCCATGGAGGCCGAGCTTGGCCAGGCTCAAGTGGAAGGGATGCGTGGAGAAGCGGTTGTCGCCCGCCGCAAGGACGGCGATGGCCATTGCGCCGCCCGAAAGATGGCGAGTCCAGACTTCGACTTCACCATCGGTATAGGTGCGGGAGGCCTGCTTGCCCAGCTTGTCCTGGTCGATGGCGATGACGTCGCGGTTGGTGAGGATGGCCGAGATCTCGGGCTTCATGTTGGGCAGGTCGTTGCCGGCCAGGAGAGGCGAGGCCAGCATGGCCCACATAGAGAAGTGGGCGCGATTCTCGGCCAGCGTGAGGTCACCGTTCCCCACTTCAAGCATGTCGGGGTCATTCCAGTGGCCGGGGCCGGCGTATTTTTCTAGTCCTGCCTGCTGGCTGAGAATGGCGTAGACGCGGTCCCAGTGGGGATCGATGTCGCCGGTAGTGCGCCATGAGTTGCCGCCGAGGGCGGGCGCCCACTCCCACGGAGCGTCCCACCCGTATTGGCAGAGCGAGAAGACAATGGGGCGGCCGGCGGCTTTGAGGGCCTTCGACATCTTGTCGTAGGCTGCGACCATGAGGCGCATCTGTGCGGCCTTGTCGTTGGGAGCCTGTTTTTCCATCACGTCCGGAATGAAGCTGCACAGGTCGTACTTGAGATAGTCGATGCCCCACGAGGCGTAGAGCTGGGCATCCTGCTCTTCATGGCCCAGCGAAGCGGTGTAGCCGCCGCAGGTCTTGGTTCCCGGCCCGGAGTAGATGCCGATCTTCAGGCCACGGGAGTGGACGTAGTCGGCCAGGGCTTTCATGTCAGGGAATTTGGAGTTGGTATGCAGCACTCCGTTCGCGTCGCGATCTGCCTCCCAGGTGTCGTCGATGTTGACGTAGATGTAGCCCGCGTCTTTCATCCCCGTAGAGACCAGTTGGTCGGCGGCAGCGCGAATGTCCTTGTCAGTGACCTTCTCGGCAAAGAAGTTCCAACTGTTCCAACCCATGGGGGGCGTCTGCGCCACCTGCGGTGGGGCCAAGTGCGCCTTCGGCGCGGAGGGAGTCTGTGCGATGGCGGTGAGAGAGGCAAGGAGCAGAGCGGCGAGCGGCAAAGAACGTGAAACATACATGGCGGAATCCCTCATGGAAACGATTTCAGTGGAAGTTTATTCTTGCGGCGCGGGTTTGGGCAATTGCGGGAACAACGGCTCGCCCTAGTCCACCTTCCGTGAGCCAGGTCTCTGACCGTGTGATCTCGTGCTTTCCTACCCTTGCGGCAAGAACAAATACGTCGCAAGGATGGGCCACCCATATCGGTACAGCATCAAGCAGTCAGAGGCATAGTTGTTCTTTACTGCGAATCATTCAATTCGCAGCAGGCACGGTGGCGTAGCGAGGAGTGGCGGCCATCAGGGCCTCCACCGCCTGCACGGAACCGATGCCGCCGCGAGCGCCTTTGGCGGTGCAGTTGAGGGCGGCAGCGGCGCAGGCAAAATCGAGCTGCCGGGTGAGCGGCCAACCTTGCAAGAGTCCGTAGATGAAGCCGGCGTGAAAGATGTCGCCGGCTCCGGTGGTGTCGGCAACGGAGACGCGGTACGCGGGGCGCAGATGGAAATGACTGCCGTCCCAGGCCAACACGCCGTCCTGGCCGAGGGTGGCCGCGGCGACCGTGCAGCCGTAGCGGCGCTTGATGATGCGCAAGGCCTGCTCCAGGTTGCGCTGGCCGGTGAGGCGCACAGGGAAGTCGCGGCTGACGATGAGATAGTCGACGTTCGAGACCAGGTCGTCGACGCCGGAATAAAGCTCGTCAAGGTCGGCGATGACGGGGATCCCAGCGGAGCGCGCCCAGCCGGCGGCAACAGTGGCTGCGGCGGTTTCAAATCCGTCCAAGTGCAGCACCCGGGCGTTCACGATCCATGCGCGGTCGAGGTCCGCGGGCTGCAGAAGCAGGCGCTCGTCGCGACGGCAAAGCACTGTGCGCTCGCCTCCGGCATCGACCAGAATCAGCGATTGCGGGCTGGCAGCATTAGCCACGGTAATGATTCGCGCGTCGACGCCGGTGCGGGCAAACTCACGGCGATGCAGATTGGCCGCCTCGTCATCGCCCACCTTGCCTACATAGCGGGTGGTGAGTCCCCAGGTTTGGCAGGCCACGACCGCGGTCGCAGTTTGTCCGCCGGGCAAGAGAGATGAATGGGTGTACTCGACCTTGGAGCCGCGCTCGGGATAGGTGGCGAGAGGGATCAGGGTGTCGGTAGCGTTCAGCCCCACGCCGACAAGGTCAACCAGCGACGGCTCGGTCATAAGTATCCATTGTACCGGGAGCGTGAACAGGGCCTAGGAGAACTTGGTTGTCTTCCACAGTCCCCAGGCGGAGATGGCGGCGGTGACGACAAGCGCCGCGACCAGAACGCCGACCCATACCAGGTTCATTCCAAGCGCGGGCACGCGCGCGTCCAGCCCGAGGTACACAAACACGCCCACGGCGACGGCGAGAATCACATAGTCCCACCATGCGCGCTGCGGCCCATTGGCGGCGACGGGCACACCTGCGCAGGCTTCAAGCACACGGTTGTAGTCCAGTTGATAACGGGTGCACTCGCGCTGCAAAGCTTGGTTGGCCGAGGCGTGCTCGCGCTCAGTGGCGACGGCCGTGCTGACAGCCAGTGCGCCAAGAATCATGACCAGCGATCCAGCCACGACCAGCAGGCGGTGGGCCGCATCGGCGTGGGCCAGCTCGCCAAAGGCCAACGCGCCCCAGGCCAGTCCCCACAACTGGTTGGTGTTGGAGAGTGGAATGCCGCGGCCGATCCCGAGATACTTGGTGGCGTACTGCTGAAACAGGTCGCCAATGACCCAGACGAATCCGCCCAGGAACAGCCAGAAGAGCATGTGCCGAGTCTGGGGAGAATGAATGACGGCGATGGTTGCGGTCCGGTCCAGAGCCAGCGCCAAGGCGAAGACCGCGCCCAACTCGCCGACGGTAAAGACGGTGACGAACGAGAGAGGATTCATGCCGCTGATGTAGGCCTTGCGGTAGGGAATATACATGGTTCCCCACAAGAGACTGGCACCGGCGGCAGCCAGGACGCCTGAAGCGGCGCGGCCGGGGTGGGGACCTCCGCCATGGATGGTGCTGAAGCCGAGCATGATGGCCGCGGCAACAATGGCGAGTGCGCCGAGTACTACCTTGGCCACATTTCTGCCACTGGCGCCCTTGAGCTCACCGAACAGCAGACGGCCCCATAAGATGCCGACCAGCGCGTTGGTGTTCCAGAGGGGGAAGGCGATGGCCAGGCCCACGTCGCGAATGGCAAAGACAGTGAGCGTGTTGGCCACGGCCCACAACATGCCGGCGAGGATGGCGGTGGGAAGGAGGTGCTTGTTTCGCGACAGATCCGCGAAGACCTGGCGCGTGCCTTTGAGCAGAGTGGGCACGGTCCATCGGGCAGTGAAGACCCCGGCCACCATGCAGAGCGAAATGGAGTAGGGCGAGAGGCCGGAGTTGACGAGCTTGGTGGGCGCCTCCGCAGCACCCAGCCAGACGCCGGCGGAGAGCCCGCACAACACACCCAGCCCGTGAGCGGAGTTGAAGCCGACCGTTGCTGCTGTCTTCTGCGGTCGGCTCATGATGTGTGGATAGTCCTTTCGTAAAGTGGGGACGCGGCGCAGGCCACGAGGCTCACGCCGGCCGCGAGAAGGGGATCAATGCAGCGTGATGAGGAGCGCAAGGCCGATGCAAAAGACGGTGAGGGGAATGAGGAAGTGGCTGTCAGTGAGGATAGCCCCGGTCTGCTCAAGAAATTTCATCGGCGTCCTTTGGAATTGCACTGGTTCGGCTGGCGCAAACATAAAGACGCGGTTGGGTGGATGTCAAGGTGAGTGGTTGTGAGCGGGAGGCTCCCACTCGCGGCGGGATGAGCCAATGCCAAGAGTGAGAGCCACGATTCCGCGGGATGCATACCGCTATTTCAGCGAGCTCATGTCGATCACGAAGCGGTACTTCACATCCTGGCGCAACATGCGTTCGAAGGCTTCGTTGACTTTCTGAATGGGGATGACTTCGACGTCGGAGGTGATGTTGTGCTGACCGCAGTAGTCGAGCATCTCCTGGGTCTCGGTCACGCCACCGATCATGGAGCCGGCGATGGAGGCGCGGCGTGTGATGAGATTGAATACGCTGATGGACGGAGGCTTGTCCGGCAGGCCAACCAGGGTCATGGTGGCGTCCAGCTTGAGAAGGGCGAGATAGGTGTCGAGCGAGTGAGGCGCGGCGGCCGTGTCGAGGATGAAGTCGAAAGACTTGGATTGAGCCTTCATGGCGTCGGCATCGGTGGAGAGCACGACCTCGTCGGCGCCGAGACGAAGTGCGTCTTCCTTCTTTTTGAACGAGGTTGTGAACTGGACGACATGAGCTCCGAAAGAATGAGCGAACTTGAGCGCCATGTGGCCGAGGCCACCGAGTCCGACGATGCCAACCTTTTTGCCCGGACCGGCACCCCAATGGCGCAGCGGCGAATAGGTGGTGATGCCGGCGCAAAGGAGGGGGGCGACGCCGGGGAGAGAAAGATTCTCCGGGACGGTGTGGGCGTAGCGCTCGTCGACGACGTAATTGCTGGAGTAGCCCCCCCTGGTGATGGAACCGTCGAAGCGGTCGGGGGTGTTGTAGGCCTCGACCATGCCTTCAACGCAGAAGTTCTCCTGTCCCTTTTTGCAGGGGTCGCAGTGCCGGCAGGAGTCGATGACGACGCCGATGGCCGCGATCTGACCGGGCTTGAACCGGGTGACACTGCTGCCGGTGGCGGTGACACGGCCTACAATCTCGTGACCGGGAACCATGGGAAAGCTGGAGAATCCCCACTCGTTTCGAGACTGGTGGAGATCGGAGTGGCAAACCCCGCAATAGAGGATATCGACGGTGATATCGGTGGGACCGGGCTCGCGGCGGGTGAAGGAGAAGGGGGCAAGAGGAGATTGCGCGTTGAGCGCGGCATAACCTTTGGATGACGGCATAAATGGATTCCTTTCCGGACAGAAGTCTATCGCAACGGTGCGCGTGGAAACGCGCTTGGAGCGCACTCGAATCCTCACTTTTCTGTGATTTTTCTCGTTTTGGAGGAGATTAGTGGCGCTGAGCGGAAACTACGCGTGGGATGTTCTGAAGATCGGGGAGGAACTCGATTTGCTTGAAGCCGGAATCGATCAAAAGGGAGCGAACGACCGCAGCCTGGCCGCAGCCGATTTCGAGAGCAACATAGCCGCCGGGAGTCAATGCGGCAAAGGCGGCGGGGATGAGGCGGCGATAGACTTGAAGGCCGTCGTCGCCGGCAAAGAGTGCGAGGGCGGGCTCGTAGTCGCGCACTTCGACGGCCAATGAGGCACGGTCGGCGCCGGGCACATAGGGCGGGTTGGAGACGACGATGTCGAACTGCTCTGCGGCAACCGGTGCCAGCAAATCACCGGGCAGAAAGCGGATGCGGACGGCGACGCCGTTTTGTTCGGCATTCCGGCGCGCGAGGGCCAGTGCGGGCGGGGAGATGTCTACGGCGGTGATTTCAGCCTGAGAAAGCTTGTGAGCCAAGGCAACGGCGATGGCACCCGAGCCTGTGCCTACGTCCACAATGCGGGGAGTGGTGAAACTGGCGGCGAGTTCCAGAACCTTTTCGACCAGGTGCTCGGTTTCAGGACGCGGGATAAGCACATCGCGCGTGACGCGGAAGGGAAGGCCGTAGAACTCAGTCTCGCCGGTGATGTATTGAATCGGCTCACCTTGAGCGCGGCGATCGAGAAGGCCAGCGTAGCCGATGGCCGTGCATCCGCCGAACTCGTCATCGAGATGTGCCATCAGCCATGCTCGATTCTTGCCAATCAGGTGCAGCAGCAGCGTTTCAGCGTCGCGGCGCGCGCGCTCAGGATGGGGGCCGGCGCAGAGTTGCGTGTCGCCCTTGGCGAGCCAATCTCGCAGAGTCATCAGGCGGCCTGGCTGTCGGCTTTCAATTGCTCGGCCTGGTAGTGGGCGATAAGCGCATCGACGATCGGTTGCAGGCGACCCTCCATGACCAGGTCGAGTTGATGGAGTGTAAGTCCGATGCGATGGTCGGTGAGGCGGTTCTGGGGGAAGTTGTAGGTGCGGATTTTTTCGCTGCGATCGCCTGTGCCTACCATTTGCCGACGCTCCTTGGCAAGTTCAGCATTCTGGCGATCCATCTCCATTTCGTAAAGCCGCGAGCGCAGCACGCGCATGCCCTTAATGCGGTTTTTGATTTGCGATTTTTCGTCCTGGCAACTGACCACGGTATTGGTGGGCAGGTGGGTGATGCGCACAGCGGAGTAGGTGGTGTTTACTGACTGACCGCCGGGTCCCGACGAGCAGAAGGTATCGATGCGAATGTCCTTGGCCTCAATCTTGATGTCCACTTCTTCGGCTTCAGGCAGCACGGCGACGGTCACGGCCGAGGTGTGTACGCGACCCTGCGTCTCAGTGGCAGGAACACGCTGCACGCGATGCACACCGCTCTCCCACTTGAGCTGCGAGTAGACGCGCTCGCCCTCGATGATGGCGATGACTTCCTTGTAGCCGCCCACGCCCGATTCGGAGACCGAAAGCAACTCGATCTTCCAGCGATGCTGCTCAGCAAAGCGCGTATACATGCGGAAGATCTCAGCGGCGAAAAGCGAAGCTTCGTCCCCGCCGGTGCCGGCACGAATTTCGAGAATCACGTTCTTCTCGTCGTTGGGATCCTGGGGCAAGAGCAGAACCTTGATCTCTTCCTCAAGGGCGGCCGCGCGAGGCTCAAGCGCGGCGATCTCCTCTGCGGCCATGGCGCGCATATCAGGATCGCTCTCGGCCATCATGGCGCGGGATTCGGCAAGACCCTGCTGGACCTGCTTCAACTCGCGGTACTTTTCTACCGGGGTCTCGATTTCGCTCAGCGCCTTGGCGGTCTTTTGATATTTTTCGTGGTCGTTGATGATTTCGGGCAACGCGAACTGCGCCTGCAGGTCGTTGTAGCGCTGCTCCATTTGTTCCAGACGATCGATCATGGCCCCTCCGGGGTTTCAAGTTTTGGAATAGTGAGGTGGAAATGGGCGCAGGACAAATGTGGGCGGCGGGCGCCGCTAGAGGAGGGCCGGGATGGGCTGATGGAGGACCATTCCGTCTACCATTCTAACGCAAAACGAGGTGAGTTGAGATTTGCGGGCTACCGGGCGTCAAGGGCGAACCCCATCCCAGCGACGAAGACCTGTCGGCGGAACAGCGAAGAATTGGGGCAGGTTGCGAATCAAGGTTGGGACGGCAACGCCGGAGCGGTCCGGAGCCGGAACTGGAACTTTTCGCATATGATGGTCGGCGGTTCGGTAACGGCCACTTTAAATGCGCACCAGAACCACGGAAAGAGAAGAAGGAGACCGGGATGAGCGAAGGAATGCAGCCAGTGGCAGGAAACGCAATGAATGGAATATCCAGGCGGGAGCTGTTACGGAGGGCTTCAGCGGCAGTAGTCGTGGGCGGGATGGGCAAACTGTCGTTCGCTCGAACCGTGGAGGCTAAGTCTTCGACGGCTGCGGACAAGAAAGAGGCCTTTCCGGACAAATTCCTCTGGGGATGCGCAACGGCCGCACACCAGGTGGAAGGAAACAATACGAACAGCGACTTCTGGACGCTGGAACACCTGCAGCAGAGCATGTTCAAAGAGCCGTCGGGCGATGCGTGCGATCACTATCACCTGTATCCGCAGGACATCGCCATGCTTGCCGACCTGGGATTCAACACCTATCGCTTTTCACTGGAATGGGCGCGGATCGAACCGGAGGAGGGGTTCTTCTCTAATGCCGAGCTGGACCACTATCGGCGCATGCTGGTGGCCTGCCATGAACATCAACTGACCCCGTTGGTTACTTACTATCATTTCTCGCTGCCGCGGTGGTTTGCGATCAAGGGCGGGTGGAACAATGCAAAGGCTGCCGACCTGTATGCGCGGTATTGCGAGAAGGCTACGAGGCACCTGGGCGACCTGGTTGGATATGCCTCGACCATGAACGAGCCGGATGTTTCGCAACTGCTGAACTGGTTCAACCTGCCCGGAGCGCCGGCGGGAATGAGCATCGCCGAGATGATGCAGGCGGGATTGGCGAACGTGCGCAAGGAGTTGAACGCTCCGGAGTTTGCCGATTTTTTCCTCGGTGATGGGAAGAAGACCCGCGATGGGCTGCTGACCGCGCACGCGAAGGGGAAGGATGCGATGAAATCGGTGCGGCCCGACATGCCGGTGGGGTTCAACCTGGCCATGTCAGACGATCAAGCGGCACCCGAAGACAGCCATCTGGAAGAGAAGCGAGCGGATGTGTATGCACCCTGGCTGGAAGCGGCCAGGCATTGCGACTACCTGGGCGTGCAGACGTACTCGCGATCGATTGTTGGGAAGAGAGATCTGCCGGTGCCGAAAGACGCAGAGGTTACGCAGACTGGAATGGAGTTTTATCCGGAGTGCGTGGAACATGTGGTGCGGTATGCAGCGAAAGAGACGGGCGTGCCGATTATTGTGACCGAGAACGGCATTGCCACCGAGGACGATACGCGGCGCGTGGAGTATTATCAGCGGGCACTGGCCGGGTTGAAGAGGGCGATCGACGACGGCGTGGACGTGCGAGGCTACGTTGCGTGGTCACTGATGGATAACTTCGAGTGGATGTCGGGTTATACGCCAAGGTTTGGCCTGGTCGCCGTGGACTCGAAGACGCAGAAGCGGACGATCAAGCCCAGTGCGGCGGTTCTGGGCAACATTGCGCGGAGGAATTCGCTGTAGGGACCGAGCAACGGACGCACAGGCTCAGAAGCACTCAATGTGATCGCAGGCGTTCATCAGCGGTACCTGCAGATTCGATTGGTGGTCGGGGTCGGAGTAGATGGTGATGGTGGCCGGCTTGAAGTCCCCAGGCCGGGCGGTCATGATGTTGGTCACAAAGGTCTGCGGGTTGCGGTCGTAGAGCGGGAACCATGTGCTCTGAATCTCGATCATTACGGTGTGGCCGGCTTTGAAGACGTGGTCCACGTCGTGCAGGCTGTAGCGGTATTCGTGGACTGAGCCGGAGCGCAGCGGGGTGGGTTTCTCGAAGGATTGAAGATACCGCCCACGAAAGATTTCGGCATTGGTCATCAATTGGTAGCCGCGCATTTTGGGGTCGGGGTCGTCGTCAGGATATTGGTCAATCAGCTTGACCACCATGTCGTTGTCGGTGCCGGTGGTGGAAGCGAAGATGTCAGCTACCGCTTCGCCGGTCACGATCAGATCTTTCTTGAGCACGGGCAGCTTCCACGCAGCCAGGTCCGTGCGGCCGGCCACGAAGCGCTGGTCCTCGGTAAGCCAGTTGAACCACTGCGAGCCTTGGCCATAGGTGGGCTGGATGGGTTGATGGCGGTAAGGAACGGGGTGGGCAGGATCGCTAACGTAGGTGGTGGCGGCCTTTGCCGTTGAGTCGCTCCAGCCGAGTTTGCCATCGCCCAGAAGGTAGAGGCTGGTGGGCTGCGATTTGATAGGCGGGAAGTGCGCGTAGTGCTGCCAGGTGTTGGAGCCGGTCTGGAAGCTGACCGTGTCTTCGATGTCGAAGCCCGGCTCATCTTTCAAATAGTGGGCGAAGAAAGTGGCCTCGACGCGGGCGCGAAACTCTTTGCCGATGGGCTCGGTGTAGTCAAGATTGCCCAGGCGCCGCGAGGAAGAGCCCCAATAGCCGTGGCGCCAGGGGCCGAGAACGAGAAAGTTCCGATGATTCGCGTCGTGCGGCTCCAGGCGCGCGTATTCCTCCTGTGGGCCCCACATATCTTCCTGGTCGTAATATCCGCCCACGCTGAGGGTGGGTACAGTGACCGCATTCAAATGGTGCTCGACGCCGCGGGAGGACCAGACAGAGTCATAGGCGGGGTGTTCGAGAAAGAGCTTCCATGTGGGCAGCAGATCCATGCCGGATTTTTTTACGTCCTCGGCAAAGGAACCACGCTCAAGAAAGTAGTCGTAGCCGTCGCGGGGCTTACCGTCTTTATCCTTGCCGTAGCCGACATCGGTGCGCTCGTTGCTGGATTCCATGCCCAGGACGTAGTCGTATCCGTAGCTCTGGCGGAAAGCGCCGTTGTGAAAGAAGTCGTCGCCCATCCACACATCGATCATGGGGGCCTGCGGCGAGATGGCTTTGACGGCGGGATGGGGATCGATGCCGGCCATCATGGCCAGAAATCCCGGATAGCTGGTGCCCACAAAGCCCGCACGGCCATTGTTCCCGGCGACGTTCTTCAGCAGCCAGTCCACC
>Ga0182027_10009098_pt1 | contig 14330 bp, 10 predicted proteins | sample 712E1DmetaG_FD_121300 | JGI IMG/M metagenome (GOLD analysis project Ga0182027, IMG submission 121300) | Permafrost microbial communities from Stordalen Mire, Sweden - 712E1D metaG (Illumina Assembly) | ecosystem: Environmental > Terrestrial > Soil > Wetlands > Permafrost | place: Sweden...
TAAGAGCTCACCGGTCCTGCTGGCAACAGCAGGAGCCGTACGTCTGATGGGTTGAAAGACCATGTATACCGGCTTCAGGGCTGCTCGTCCTTGCCGGGGGGTAGGTCGTATGATCCTGGCAGTGATGCCTGGACAAGATAAATGATGGAAACCGGTTTTATAATCTTTTGCAGATAACAAAACCGGAACAGAATCCGGCTTACAGGCCGGCTGCAAAAAAATATTGGGCGAAGTTTCAACCTTCGCCCAACTTATTATACAAGATATTCTATGGTAATTATTTAATTTTGAAAATACTGTCTTCCATAGGAACATTTACTTCCACTTTATCGAAAGTCATACTGATTTCCATTCCACCTCCTGAAATGGTCGTTTTCATAGGCAACAGAAAACCATTGGTTTCAGTATAGTCAGTAGGATATGTATCAACAGTTACTAACTGTCCTCCCTGATTTACTGTGGAGCTTGTTTTTACAAGAAGAAATGTTCCTTTGTCCAGAAACATATATGTAGTATTCCCCCCATCAAGGCTAGCTTTTATTTTAAAAGCAGGTTTTTCATTCACTTTTTCTTCACCCTCCAATGAAAGCTGGCCATTTTTCAAATATTGAACCAATGTGTTCTGGAAAAGACTACTATTCAAAGTTTGTTTTACCTGTTCGGGTGTCATTTCAACCGGATCATTAGATCCCATCATTGGATTTATGGAATATCCTTTTACCCCGTCAAAAACCGATATCATATCCTGTCCGTTTACAGTGGTAATGGTCTTTATCTTATTTGGGTTCTTCATCCACATCTCCATTTTCATATCCATGCCCATCATAGACATTTTCGCAGTTATTTTTACTGTTGAAAGGCTGGCAACTTTATCCAGTTTGTTTGCAACTGAATACTTTTTTACAATTTCATCAAGGGTCTGGGCATTTAGCATTGTAAATACGAGGAGCCCGGTTACAGCGAGGATTAATTTTTTCATAATGTTTGTTTTAGAATTAATAATATTAAAAAGAATTAACTGTTTTTCGTAAAGAAATTAACTGCCTGAGAAGGTTTTCCATTTCAGAGAGTCTGAGCATATTGGCGCCATCAGACAAGGCAATTGATGGATTGGGATGTGTTTCAATGAAAATGCCATCAGCGCCGGCAGCAATAGCTGCTTTCCCGATTGTCCCGATCAGTTCCGGTTTTCCGCCTGTAATGCCTGAAGCCTGATTTGGCTGTTGAAGCGAATGAGTAATATCCATTATAACAGGCACTCCATTTTTTTGCATTTCCGGTATATTCCTGAAATCAACGACAAGATCCTGATATCCGAAGGTATTACCTCTGTCTGTCAGCATAATATTGTTGTTACCAGCTTCCTTTACTTTTTCCACTGCAAATGCCATGGATGCTCCGGATAGAAACTGTCCTTTTTTAATATTTACCCATTTCCCTGTTTTTGCTGCAGCTACAAGAAGATCAGATTGTCTGCACAGGAAAGCCGGGATTTGTAAAACATCAACATATTCCGCTGCCATTGCTGCCTCGTTGGGGTTATGGATGTCAGTAATCACAGGAACAGAAAAACGACTTCTGGTTTCAGCAAGTATTTCGAGAGCTTTTATATCGCCTATACCCGTAAATGAATCGGCTTTTGATCGGTTTGCTTTTCTGTACGAAGCTTTAAATACAAAAGGTATATTGTATTTTTCAGACAATTCCAAAAGACGAGACGCTGTTTCATTAACAACCTCTTCATTCTCTACAACACAAGGACCTGCAATTAAAAGAAAGTTTCCAGATTCCTTGAATTTCAAACCGGGAATATTTATTCCAGCACTTTTCATCTTAAACAAAATTAAAAATAATTTTTAATTACGGTTTCTCATAATTATAAAAATCTGACCACATCCCTGAAAGTCTCTTTCTGATTTCTTCCTCTTTAGGATTCTGACCTGGTTCATAGATAATAGTTCCTTTTATTTCAGAAGGAAGAAAATTGTCCGCAACAAAATTGCCGGAAAAGCTATGGGCATATTTATAGTCATTACCATAGCCAATTTTCTTCATAAGTTTTGTCGGAGCATTCCTGATATGAAGAGGAACAGGCAGATCGCCCTCTTTCCTGACTATTTCCTGTGCTTCATCGATAGCCATAATAACTGAATTGCTCTTTGGTGAAGTTGCCAGATAAATTGCGGCTTCGGATAGAATTATCCTTGATTCAGGCCAGCCAATGACATTCACTGCTTCAAAACAAGCCTGAGCCAATAACAGTGCATTCGGATTTGCAAGGCCGATGTCTTCTGCTGCAAGAATGAGCATTCTTCTGGCAATAAATTTTGGATCTTCACCACCTTCAACCATCCTGGCAAGCCAGTAAACAGCCGCATTCGGATCACTTCCCCTTAATGATTTGATAAAAGCAGAAATAATATCATAATGCTGTTCACCATTTTTATCATAGAGCGCCAGGTTTTTTTGCACATGATCAAGAACTTTTTCATCTGTAATAACTATTGCTCCTGAACCTGATTCGCTTATTTCAGAAGAAACAACAAGTTCGAGCGCATTGAACAGTTTCCTGGCATCTCCTCCGGAAACCCTTAGAAGCGCTTCGTGTTCTTCCACCTTTATATCATATGTTTTCAGGTAGGTGTCCTTTTTAATAGCAATATTTAGAAGTTCTAAAAGCTCCTCTTCATTGAGAGGTTCCATTATATATACCTGGCAACGGGAGAGAAGCGGTGAAATGATTTCAAATGAAGGATTCTCGGTGGTCGCTCCGATTAATGTAATTATTCCCTGCTCAACTGCGCTAAGAAGCGAATCCTGCTGCGATTTATTGAAACGATGTATTTCATCAATGAAGAGGATTGGATTCGGCTGATTAAAGAATTGCTGTTTTTTTGCTTTTTCAATAGTTTCCCTGACATCTTTTACACCTGAATGAACGGCGCTGAGATGAAAAAACGGTCTTTTAAGCTTGTTGGCAATAATTCCGGCAAGGGTCGTTTTACCTACCCCCGGAGGACCCCAAAGTATAAAAGAAGGAATGTTACCTGATTCGATTGCCTTTCTCAGAACACTGTTGTTGCCTACAAGATGCGCCTGGCCGCAAAACTTATCAAGATCTTTTGGTCTCATTCTTTCGGCAAGGGGTTGGTTGGCCAGCATAAAATTCCGTTTTAACAAAGGTAATAAAAAGCTGATCGTGTAAAAAACATCTATCTCATTAAGAACTTTTACCTACCTGTATAGAAATGAAATTTATTAATTATCGCTTTGGTAGAAGGGAGGAATAGCGATTTTTATAATTTTGAGGTAAATAACCAAAACTGGTCAAATGAATAAATGTATTTTGCTACTTACAATTGTGGTAATCATATCTGGTTGTAGTACGAATTCAACTAAGAAGAGCAATGTCTTTATTGAAGGTCAGGGAATTGTTGCAAAGAATGGAATGGTGGTTTCAGATCATCCACAGGCTTCAAGGATTGGAGCAGAGATACTTAAAAAAGGAGGGAATGCCATTGATGCCGCCATTGCTACGGAGTTTGCGCTGGCAGTCTGTTATCCCGAAGCAGGTAACATCGGAGGCGGCGGATTTATGATCATCAGGCTGAACGATGGAACGATAAATGCTCTTGATTTCAGGGAAAAAGCGGCTGCTGGTGCATCAAGAGACATGTTTCTCGATAAATCAGGCAAAGTGACAGAGGGGCTTAGCACAAACACTCACCTGGCCAGCGGTGTTCCGGGAACAGTCGACGGATTACTGTCCGCTCATGCTAAATACGGAAAACTTCCTTTCAGAGAGATCATTCAGCCTGCAATTGATCTTGCTAAAAATGGATTCCCTGTCACGAAACAGCAGGCAGTTTCGCTGAATAATAACAGAAAAACTTTTATCGAAAGAAATTCAGGTCCAATAGCTTTTGTTAAAGACTCATTATGGAAAGAAGGAGATGTACTTAAACAACAGGAGCTATCAGAAACCCTGATCCGGATAAGAGATATTGGACATGACGGCTTTTATTCAGGCCAAATTGCTGAATTGATAATCAGGGAGATGAAACGCGGGAATGGCATAATAAATGTGAAAGATTTGAAGGCTTATAAATCAGAATGGAGAGAACCGCTTACCGGTCATTACAGAGGATATAAGATCATTACTATCTGCCCGCCTTCAAGTGGCGGTGTTACTCTTCTCCAACTGCTTACAATGACAGAGAATTATCCTCTGAAAGAAATAGGTTTCCATACCCCACAATCAATTCACTTAATGGTTGAAGAAGAAAGAAGGGCTTTTGCAGACAGGGCTGAATTTCTTGGTGACCCTGACTTTATGCGGATTCCGGTTAAAAAGTTGCTTGATAAAAAGTATCTCGCCGACAGAATGAAATCTTTCAAAAGTGAAAAAGCATCATTATCGACAGTCATTGGTCATGGTTCTCCGGAATCTCACCAGAGTGAACAGACTACTCATTATTCAGTGGTAGATTCAATGGGAAATGCAGTTTCGACAACCACTACGCTTAATAACACATTCGGAAATAGCATAGTTGTCACCGGAGCTGGCTTCCTGCTTAATAATCAGATGGATGATTTTTCAGTCAAACCCGGATTCCCGAATATGTATGGTCTTGTAGGGGGAGAAGCAAATTCTATTCAGCCAGGTAAAAGAATGCTCAGTTCGATGACTCCAACAATAGTCGAAAAAGAAAATAAATTATTCCTTGTTGTCGGATCCCCTGGTGGTTCAACAATCTCCACAACGGTCTTCCAGATCATTGTAAATATTCTTGATTTTGGCATGAATGTTCAGGATGCGGTCAATGCCGGAAGATTTCATCATCAATGGCTTCCGGATTATATCAGTTACGAAAGGAAATCCATTGACAGCACAACATTAAAGAAACTAGAGTTTATCGGGCATATTCTAAAAGTCAGAAATTCAATTGGTCTGGTCAATGCAATTCAGATAATGCCAGATGGGAAAAAGGCCGCAGGAGTCGATCCGAGAGGTTATAATTCAGCTTCTGGCTTCTGATATATTTTGCAGTTAAATAATTTTTACTAAATTGCCTGAAATTTATTTTCTTTAAAAAAAATAAATTAATACTTTTAACAGACGAAATTTGAATTTTAGATTTACATTTTGAATTAAGTTGCAGTATTTGAATTTTTTCAAATATTTAATCAGTTATGAAAAAGCCTCTACTAATTGTAATTATTATTCTGGCTATTATTCTTTTTTTGCCGGCTGTTAGCTTTATCCGTTGGGCATTCCAGGAGAAAAAACCAATGGGTATATATATTCTGGATAAGACTGTTCCGAATCTTGAGAGAGATCATCACCGATCATTTACATGGATTCTTAACAATGAAAGATTTGTTAAGAAAAATAATAGCAGCTATTCTTTCAGAAAAGATTATTATGGTTTCTTCCCTTTACGTCCGCTTCGAGATAAAAAGTGGCAGCAGAATGGAATAAAGCTCGGGGATATACCTAATATGGTTACAAAGAACGATGCGATGTATTATGCAGATACATATGGAGTTTACTTTAATGACTGGTGGGAGGGAATCAACAATAGCCGCAGATCACGTAAATTATATGGTGATCTGAATAATAATGATAATCTTTTCTTTTCCGGTATGCAGGATAAGAATAAATTATGTATTCTTGAATACAATAGTTTTGATTATCCTACAATAGATTTGTTCAGATATAAAACAAAATTAAGACTCGGAATTGAATGGGGCGGATGGATAGGTAAGTATTTCAGCTCGCTAGATACAGCAGCAAAATCAAACAAGGATTTTCCCATCTGGATGACCGCTATGTACAGAAAAGAATACAGAAAACCTTGGACATATACTAAACCCGGTGTTGTATTTCTTAAAGACAGGAGCATCATTGTCCTTGAGGAAGGGACTCATCTTAAATCTGCTTACCCGTTTATCACAACAGATTCACTTTATCGCAAAAAATATGGTCTTCCCGGTAAGGTAGAGTTTCAGGGATGGTTCGATGTCATTGATCCATTGAAAACTAAAGTGATTTCCAAATTTAATCTTGAAACTACTCCGGCTGGCGATACACTCCTTTTTGAAAACTTCCTTACAAAACAATTCCCTGCAATAATTACCGATACTACTAATCAGAGAACATATTATTTTTCCGGTGACTTTGCTACGAATGATATTCCATTCTGGATTTCCAGATTTAAGGGGATTGAAAAGCTGAAAGGTATATTGTATACTGAAAAACCTTCAGATCCCAGGAGATTCTTCTGGCTGTATTACAGACCATTAATCAATGGCATCTTCAGCGATTATTATAAAACGCTGAGTAAAAAATAACACTTTTCTTCTAATATTATAAAATGCACAGGCTTGTTTCAAGCCTGTCTTTTTTTATGAAAATCACAATCATACAACCTGAAACTATCTGGGAAGATAAAGCATCAAATTTTTATAAAATTGAACAGATAATAGGCAATCTTTCCGAAGCATCAGATATTATTGTTCTTCCTGAAATGTTTACAACAGGATTTACATTGAACGCTGAAAAGCTAGCTGAAGAATTTAATGGTGAGACATTGAAATGGATGTCTGATCTTTCATTAAAGGGAAATTTTGCTATTTGTGGCAGCTTCATAATCAGGTTAGCGGGTGAGTTTTACAACCGTTTTTCTTTTGTTACCCCTGAAAATAAGTGTCTTTATTACGACAAACGTCATCTTTTTAGTCTCGGCGGTGAGAATGAAGTATATAGCTGTGGAAAAATTCGCCATGTGATTAATTACAATAGTTTCAGAATTCTCCCGATTGTGTGCTATGATCTCAGGTTTCCTGTCTGGTGCAGAAACAGGGGGGATTATGATATTCTGATATGTGTTGCAAGCTGGCCGGATGTCAGGAGAGAAGCCTGGAACAGCCTGCTGAAAGCAAGAGCAATTGAAAACCAGTGCTATGTGGTTGGAGTAAACCGTGTCGGAACTGATAATGAAGGAGTAAACCATGCAGGTGAATCTGTAGTACTTAATCCTTTGGGTTGGATTTTAGGAAAGGTTGATGAATATACTGAGGGTTCGGCGACTGTTGATATTTCAATGTCAGAGTTACAGCACTTCAGGGAAAAATTCCCTTTCTGGAAAGATTCAGATGATTATTCTATAAATATTTGAAGATCAACATCTCATGAACCTCATTAAAAGGGGTAATTTTTATTTCAAAGTCTCCAAGTCTCTCAGTCTCTCATTCTCCCAAAAGTACCCTCAATCGTTTAATCGTAAGGCTTCATATAGTACTTCAACAGGATGTAAAGCTACTCTTCCTGTCCCATCCTTTATATGATGCCTGCAACTGGTCCCAGGAGCTGCTATTATTGAGTTATTTTTACTATTCCTGATTTCTGGAAAAAGAATCAGCTCACCGATCTTGTTTGAAATGTCATAATGTTCTTTTTCATAACCAAAAGCTCCCGCCATACCACAACAGCCTGATCGGATCTCCCGGATTTTAAAGTTTTTTGGAATTGATAATGCCTCAATTGTGGGAGCAGATGATGCAATGGCTTTTTGCTGGCAATGCGTATGAAGGAGAAGCTCTTTTTCCGAATCGGTAAACTCTTCCCGCTTTATCCTTCCAGCCTTAAATTCCATTGAGATAAACTCATCGATCAGATAACAGTGTTTTGAAAGTTTCAGAGCTGATTCTCTCAGATCTGAACCGGCAAGATCGGGATATTCATCCCTGAACCCAAGTATCCCTGATGGTTCAATGCCTATTAACGGTAATTTATCATTTATAATCTCGCTGAAGAGAATGATATTCTTTCTGATAGCTTTCCTGGCTTTTCGTAACATCCCTTTGGAAATAAAAGTCCTGGCGGTTACATCATTCTTCATCGTTATTACTTCATAATTGAGCGATGTAAGTAGTTTGATAGCTTTAATACCGGTCTCAGTGTCATTGAAATCTGTAAATTCATCAATGAAAAGGCAAACTTTCCCTTTTGGAGATTTGGGATTAATGTCCTTAAGATTTTTGCTTATCCAGTTTCTGAGTGTTGTTCTATATATTAATGGTATGGATCTTTTAGGGGCAAATCCGGTTATCCGTTTTAATAAAAATGAAAAAAACTGATTCGCGGCAAAAAAATTAAATAATGTTGGAAATATTGATCCGACTTTATTGATTATATGAATATTAGCTATCATTCTTGTTCTGAGTGAAATTCCATGTTTGTCATTCCAATGTTGAAGAAACTCAGATTTTAACTTGGCGATATCGACATTTGAGGGACACTCTGATTTGCAACCTTTACACGAAAGACATAAATCAAGAATTTCATAGATCTCTTTATGATTCCAAGGATCAGAAGCTTCTTTGGTCAAAAATTCTCTCAGGATATTTGCTCTTGCCCTAGTGGTGTTCTTTTCATCATGTGTTGCCATGAAACTAGGGCACATCAATCCACCTATTATATCTGATTTTCTGCAATCGCCTGAACCATTGCAGTTTTCAACTGCTCTGATTACCCCGTCAGTCTGGGAGAAATCATAGTATGTTTCGAGAGAAGGAGTAATCTGACCCGGAGAATACCTTAAAAAAGTATTCATTGGTTTGGTATCAGTAATCTTACCAGGATTGAGAATATTTTCCGGATCCCAGCAATGTTTGATCTGCTTCAGAAGCTCATAGTTCTTTTCCCCGATAATAATAGAAATAAACTCACCCCTGAGCCTTCCGTCACCATGTTCCCCGCTCATGGACCCTCTGTACTTCTTCACAAGAGTGGCAGTTTCAAGTCCGAGTATTCTGAATAACTTCACATCCTCAGGATCTTTAAGATTCAATACCGGTCTGATATGCAACTCTCCGGTGCCGATATGGGCATGATAGACCGAATCTTTACCATATGATGAAAGCATCTTCTCAAAATCATCAATGAACTGTGGTAAATCATTAACTAACACTGCAGTATCCTCAATCAACGAAACAGGTTTTGAATCTCCCTTCATATTTGAAAGGACGCCAAGGCCTGCTTTGCGCAACTCCCAGACAGCAGGAATTTCTATTCCTCTTACAACAGGGAAGGAATAACCATAACCAGCTGTTTTCAAATCATTTATCATTCTGGCAATTGTGCTTTCAAGCTCCTCGTTGGTTTCCCTTACAAACTCAACGATCACAATTGCTCCTGGTTTACCTTCCACGAAGAAGCGGTTTTTACGCTGAGTTATATTTTCTTCAGTGAGGCTAAGTATTCTGTCATCCATCAATTCGACTGCCGATGGTCCATGTTTTAAAGCAATCAGATTAGCTTTAAAAGCCTCGTTCCTTTGGTTTAGATGAATGCATACAAGTGCTTTATATGCAGGCGGTAATGGAACCAGATTAAGTTTTACTTCTATAGAGATTGCAAGTGTTCCTTCAGATCCGGCCAGCAGTTTTGCAAAATTGAAGTCATTGACAGCTTCATCTGAAAAGACTTTAGAATTCAGAAGAGTATCCAGTGCATAACCAGTATTTCTTCTTGAAATCAATGGATCAGGAAATTCATCTCTGATACTTTTTCTGTTTGAGGGGTCTGAAAGAATTTCTTTAATATTCCTGTATATTTTTCCGGAATAATTGTCATTTTGACAATTATTTTCAAATGTCTCATTATCAACTGGTCCGAAGGTTTCTTCACTTCCATCAGCCAGAATGGTCTTTAGTTCAATCAGATGATCTCTGGTTGAGCCATAAACTACAGAATGTAAGCCACATGCATTATTACCAACCATTCCTCCTATATTGCACCTGTTTGAGGTTGAAGTTTCCGGACCAAATAATAATCCGAATTCTTTGAGCTTCATATTCAATTCATCGAGTACGACACCCGGTTCAACTCTCACCCATTTCTCTGCTACGTTGATTTCAAGAATTTTATTCATATATCTTGAGATATCAACAATCAAACCATTGGCAACTACTTGACCTGCAAGCGATGTTCCTGCAGCCCTTACTGTTACAGATATCTTTTCTCTGGAAGCGAAACTTAGAATATTTTTAATATCGGCTGCATTCTTAGGCCAGGCAACAGCAACAGGCACTTCCCTGTAAGCCGAAGCATCTGTCGAGTATATTGTTCTGGTTATAAGATCATGTTTCAGTTCACCTTCGAGAATCTCAGCCAGGTTATTCAATCTGGAAATAAAAGTATCCATACTTTAATTACAATTATAAATTGCTAAAATAGCAAAGGATTTGAACAAATAAAGAGAGACATCATCAAATAATAAATTGTTTGCCATGAATCTTAAATCCTGATATTAATCATGTTATTGAAAATTGTTTAATAGATTTTTTTTTTCGTACATTTAGAAATTAAAATCTTATTAATTAAATTACTGATTTACAATGGAGTTAATAGATCAAATCAAATTAAATGCCAGAAAACATAATAAGCGGATTGTCCTTCCTGAAGGCACTGAAGAAAGAACAATTCAGGCAGCAGATATTGCAATAGAAGAAGGTTTGGCTCAGATTATTTTAATTGGAAATCCATCTGAAATTAATGCCCTTGCAGTAAAGAAGGGTTTAAAAAACATCATAAGAGCCAAAATTGTCGATCCCAGATCACATGAAAAGAAGGATCATTATATTGATCTTATGGTTGAATTGCGCAAGCATAAAGGACTGACCAGGGAGGAAGCTTCAAAGCTTATTGAAGATCCGCTTTACCTTGGTGTACTGATGATTAAGAATGGTGATGCTGATGGAGAAGTTTCAGGTGCCGATCATGCAACAGGTGATGTTCTTAGACCTGCATTCCATTATGTTAAAACTGCTCCCGGAATTTCTGTTGTTTCAGGTGCATTCATAATGATACTTCAGGATAAAAGTTTCGGTGAAAATGGTATTCTGATCTATGCTGATGGAGCTGTCCATCCAAACCCAACAGACAATGAACTGGCCGAGATTGCTATTGCTACGGCTCATACAACCAGAGCAATAGCTGGTTTTGAACCAAGAATTGCCATGCTTAGTTTCTCGACAAAAGGAAGCGCATCTCATGAAATGGTTGATAAGGTGGTAAGTGCAACCAGAATTGCGAAGGAAATGGCTCCTGATCTGATGATTGATGGAGAACTTCAGGCAGACGCTGCTTTAATTGAAGCAATTGGTCAGAAAAAAGCACCTGGAAGCAAAATTGCGGGTAAAGCCAATGTTCTCATTTTCCCTGACCTTAATTGCGGTAACATAGCTTACAAGCTTACTCAGAGGCTGGCTCATGCTGAAGCAATCGGACCTATTTTGCAGGGTATGGCTGCACCGATCAATGACCTTTCAAGAGGTTGCTCCGTAAGCGATATAGTAAGTATGATTGCCATTACTTCAAACCAGGCTGCCGGTTTGAAAAAATAGTTTGGGATAACTTCAGATTGTTTCTCAGATAATTTAACCAATAATAATCAATCAGATAAAGGTATGTCAGAAAGTATTGAACAACTGGAAGATTATGCATTATATAAGGATACAAGACCAAAAACTCTGTTCTCACGTGTCGGAATAGTCGGTGCCGGATCAGTCGGACAAAATATTGCGCGGATGGTGAGCTCAAAAGGGCTCGACGTAATATTCCTTGATATTTCTCAGGAAAAGGTTGATCAGGCATATATTGAGCTTTCAAAGGAACTTGACAGGATAATTGAAAGATGGGGAATGACCAACTCCGAAAAACTTGCAATATTATCACGGATAAAAGGGACAACAGATTACAATAAGTTCAAAGGATGCGATATCGTGATCGAGGCTATTAAATCTTCGTCACGGGAGCAAAGCCATGAAGTACGCGCTAAAATTCTTCAGAATATTGAGCAATATGTTGACAGAGAAACAATTATTGCGACTAATTCATCAACTCAGGTTATTACAGAGCTTACTGCCGACCTTACATATAAAGACCGCTGTGTGAGCTTCCATTTTCTTACTCCCGAAGCTGATGCCAGGGTTGTGGAAATCGTTAAAGGTCTTTATACTTCACAAACTGCTTATGAAAACACAATCAAGTTTGCAAATTTAATCGGAAAAAAGGTTATTCCGGTAAAAGAGTCTCCGGGCCTTATTAGCACCCGCCTTATGGTTCCTTTTATTAACGAAGCTTGTGAAATCCTGATGCAGGGGACTGGGAAAATGGAAGATATAGACACAACAATGAAGGTCGGATTTGGACTTCCTCTTGGTCCGTTTGAAATGGCGGATAAAATCGGCCTTGATAAAATTTTAAGATGGTGCGAAAACCTGTATGATGAATTTGGAGATAAAAAATATAAGGCATCACCTATGCTTAAAACACTTGTAAGGGCGAATCAATGGGGAAGAAGAACAGGAAAAGGATTTTATGAATATAACAAGGACGGAATAAAAATTGCGAAAAACACATCTCTTGAAGACTAGGTTGAACTGATGTGAAAGATCTTTGATATAACTTTTTAACTTTTTAATAATGAAAATATTAGTTCTTAATTGTGGGAGTTCTTCTATAAAATATCAGCTTTTCGACATGATCTCGGGGGTTGTGCTTGCAAAAGGTATTGTCGAAAAAATAGGATTGAAAGGATCTTTTCTGAAGAATGAAAGATTTGATGGGGATAAGGTAAAGCTGGAAGGTGAGATTCTTGATCATCAAAGTGGTATAGAATATATTCTTGGTATGATGATAAGTAAAAAGAGGGGTGTAATAAAAGATCTTAATGAAATAGACGCTGTTGGCCACAGGTTAGTTCATGGTGGTGAGACTTTCAAGGGAAGCTGTTATCTTGATGATATTACAATAAAAGGAGTTGAAGATTGTTCTGACCTGGCTCCACTTCATAACCCGGCTAATCTTAAAGGGATTTATGCCATGAAAGCTGTCCTTCCCAAGGTGCCTCAGGTAGGCGTTTTTGATACTTCATTTCATCAGACTATGCCGGACTATTCTTTTATGTATGCCATACCTTATTCTTTATATAAAAAATATGGTATCAGACGTTATGGCTTTCACGGAACAAGTCATAGCTACGTTGCCAAAAGAGCGTGCGAAGTATTGAAAGTAGATTATATTTCGAAAAAAATCATTACATGCCATCTGGGAAATGGAGCATCAATTACGGCTATAAAAGATGGAAAATCATTGGATACTTCAATGGGACTAACTCCTGTAGAAGGTCTGATTATGGGCACCCGATCTGGTGATATAGATGGTGGGGTCCTTACTTTAATAATGGAAAAAGAAGAAATAGATTATGCCTCCCTTAATACTTTGATTAATAAGCATAGCGGCTTGCTTGGAATCTCCGGAGTTTCATCCGATATGAGAGAAATTGAAGCAGCTGCAGCAGAAGGTAACGAGCGTGCAATCCTGTCTTTGAAAATGTATAATTACCGGGTAAAGAAATATATTGGAGCTTATGCCGCAGCCATGGGTGGCGTAGATATTGTTGTCTTTACCGGTGGCGTTGGTGAGAATGGGTGTGAAATAAGAGAAAATATTTGTACAGATCTTGAGTTTCTCGGTATTGAATTTGACCAGGAGAAAAATAAGGGTGTCCATAGTAAAGAGACAATTATAAGCAAAGACGGATCTCGTACAATTGTAATTGTCGTGCCAACAAACGAGGAATTCGTTATAGCCTCGGATACAAAGTATATAGTTGAGAATCTGAAAGTTTAGTACTAAAATTAATTTGAAATTATATGGTATTAAGAAAACTTGAAGACTTAAGAGGAATAGTTGCGAATGAACCGATTAAAAAGCTTGTGCTTGCAGCTGCTCAGGATCAGCATTCCCTGAGTGCAGTATTGAGAGCCTGGAAAGACGGAATAATCGAACCCATTCTTGTAGGTGATAAAGAGGCTATTCAGAATATTTCAGTTACAAATGGATATGATATCACGGGATTAAGGATTATCCATGAACCCGATACCGACCTGGCAGTTGAAATGGCTGTTAAAATAGCAAGCAGTAAACAGGCAGATGTTCTGATGAAAGGAAAGATAGGAACTTCCACATTGCTTAAATGTGTTCTGAATAAGGAGTGGGGACTTCGTACAGGCAATTTATTATCACATATTGCATTATTTGAAGTAGATACATATCATAAGCTTATTGCGGTGACTGATGTTGCAATGAATATTGCACCCAACCTGCAGGATAAAATTGCCATTGTAAATAATTCGATATCCTGTTTGCATAAGCTTGGTATTCAGATGCCGAAAGTCGCTGTGCTTGGAGCTGTCGAAATGGTAAATGAAAATATGGAGGCAACACTTCATGCAGCTCTTCTCTCAAAAATGAATCA
>Ga0182027_10009099_pt1 | contig 14330 bp, 9 predicted proteins | sample 712E1DmetaG_FD_121300 | JGI IMG/M metagenome (GOLD analysis project Ga0182027, IMG submission 121300) | Permafrost microbial communities from Stordalen Mire, Sweden - 712E1D metaG (Illumina Assembly) | ecosystem: Environmental > Terrestrial > Soil > Wetlands > Permafrost | place: Sweden...
AATATTAATATGATGAAAAAGATAGGCATTTTAACCGTAATTATGATGCTGGCAACTGCAACATCATTTGCACAGAAATATGCATTCGTTGATACTGAATATATCAGGAAAAATATTCCTGCGTTTAACACTGCCCAGGATCAGCTCGACAAACTTTCCAAACAATGGGAAAAAGAGGTTGCTGATGGCTATGCTATTGTCGAACAGATGTATAAATCTTATCAGAGTGAATCTGTACTTCTTTCTCAGGATATGAAAACCAAAAGAGAAGAAGCTATAGTCGCTAAAGAGAAAGAGATGAAGGATTTACAGAATAAGTACTTTGGTGTTCAGGGTGAATTGTTTAAAAAACGTGAAGAACTAGTGAAACCGATACAGGATGAAATATTAAAAGCTATTAAAGAAATTGCAGTTGAAGGAAGTTATGCAGTTATTTTTGATTCAGCTGCCGGAGGAAATATACTCTTTGCCAATCCAAAATACGACATCAGCGATCAGGTTCTTCAAAAATTAGGTTATAAAAATTAATTAATTACTTTTGTACAGATTGTAAAACAAAATTTACTTTAAGATGAAAAGATTTTTAGGAATTGCAGCTATTACTTTAATGGCTGTTTTTACCGGGCAGAATGTCCTGGCTCAGAGTTTCAAATTTGGTCATATAAACAGCGATGAACTGATTAAGGCGATGCCAGAGTATGACTCAGCAACTGTTAAGCTTGAAAAGACCCGCAAAGAGCTTATTAACGCTCTTGATATTATGCAGGTTGAACTTAAAAACAAAGCTGATGCTTATAACAAAGAGGCCAAAAACCTCACTGATCTTGTAAAACAGACAAAGGAACAGGAACTTCAGGATATGCAAACCAGAATCCAGGAATTCCAGACCAATGCTCAGACTCAGCTCCAGGATCAGCAGGTAGCACTTTTTCAGCCAATTTATAATAAAGCTGATAAAGCAGTGAAAGACGTTGGTAAAGAAGGTGGATTCACATATATATTTGACGTTTCAAAAGGTCAGGTGCTTTATTTTGATGAAACCAAGAGTACAAATATTATAGCTCTTGTCAAAACAAAACTAGGGTTGAAATAATTTATTTCATCATATCTTTCGACCATCCTTCAGGGGATGGTCATTTTTTTATAATTCTGAAGTGAAAGAGCAACCAATCGGAATTTTTGACTCTGGAGTCGGCGGATTAACTGTCGCGCACGCCATTAAGCAGATCTTACCTGCAGAAAGCCTTATCTACTTTGGAGATACAGCTCATCTTCCGTATGGTGATAAATCTGAAGAAGCCATCAGATTTTATTCCGGTAAGATTACAGAATTCCTTCTCGAACATAGAGCCAAAATAGTAGTTATAGCTTGTAATTCAGCATCAGCTTCAGCTTTTGAATTTCTGAAAAAAGAGTTCGGCAACCTGACAATTTTGCTCGACGTCATAGATCCAGTTGTCGATTACATCAGCACCAGGAATTTCAAAAAAATAGGAGTAATTGGAACAAAAAGAACTATTAGCTCAGGTACATATGAACATAAAGTGAAAGAAAAATCCTCTGACACCACTATAGTTTCACTTGCTACTCCATTATTTGTACCAATGATTGAGGAGGGCTTCATTTTCGATGATATAAGCAACGCAATTATCAGGACTTATCTTTCAAATGAATCATTATCAGGCATTCAGGCGCTGATTTTGGGTTGTACACACTATCCGATTATCAGGAACCAGATCAGCAAGTTTTTTAACTTCAATGTTGAAGTGGTTGACTCAGCCAGAATTGTATCGGTCATATTGCGTGAAGTACTTGAGAAAAATAATCTTTTGAATGATTCCGGAATTGTTAAAGATCAGTTTTTCGTATCTGATTATACGTACTATTTTGAAAAAATAGCACGTATGTTTTTTGAAGGCGAGATTAATCTGAACAAAGCTGATATCTGGAACTAACTATCCTGTTCAGATTTGAACCACCCGGCATACATTAAATAATTTTCTGCTATCTTTCTTATCATCTCTTCAGTCTGCCCGGGTTCAATCTTTTTAATAAATTTTGCCGGAACACCTCCCCATATACTGCCTGGTTCGACAATAGTGCCTGCAAGCATAAGAGCTCCTGCAGCAATTATTGAGTTTTCTCCTATAACCGCATCATCAAGAACAATTGCTCCAATTCCAATAAGGACGTTATCGCAGATCCTTGCACCATGAATAACAACATTATGCCCGATCGATACATTATCACCGATTACTATCACCGACTTTTTGTAGAGACAATGTAAAATAGTTCCATCCTGTACATTAACCTTATTGCCAATTCTTATTGAGTTAACATCACCTCTGATTACAGTGTTAAACCATATACTGCAATGATCTCCTATAATAACATCACCTATAATAGTAGCATTATCTGCCAGATAGCAACCCTTCCCTATCTTTGGTTCAAAACCTTTTACTTTAATTAACAATGGCATAATTATTTTCACGGTTTATACAACAAATATAAATCAAATTTTGTCCAGCTGACTCTAGCAGGAAGAAACATGATCAATATCATATTGTATATGCCCGCATTATTTGAATTTTGAACTTTTAATAGTTTAAATTTGTTCTTAGGTAACAGTTACTGATTTTATAACTATAAGAATTAGAAATGAGTAAGCGACTCTTCCAATGCATATGAAGATAAAATTGCATCGTATGCATTTGTTTTTAAATTGCGAAACTTTTAGTCGGAACATAAATAGCAAAAAGAAATTATGGGCAAAAAATCACAGGTAATCGAGAAAGACGAAGTTGTTATTCGGTTTTCCGGTGACTCGGGTGACGGCATGCAACTTACCGGAACACTGTTTTCTGATACAGCTGCATTGTACGGAAACGATTTATCGACTTTCCCGGATTACCCGGCTGAGATCAGGGCGCCACAAGGGTCAGTCGGAGGTGTTTCAGGATTCACAGTTCATCTGGGTCATTCAGAAATTAATACACCGGGCGATTATGCAGACGTGCTCATTGCAATGAACCCTGCAGCTATAAAAGCAAATGTCAAATGGATCAAACCGGGAAGTACAATTATATATGATGAAAACAACTTCACTGAAAAAAATATAGAAAAAGCCGGGTATAAGGAAGACCCGATCAAAGAGGAAAAGCTTGAAGATTTTAACATTATTGCAACTCCCATTTCCTCAATGGTTAAAGAAGCACTTAAGGATATGGGACTGGATCCAAAAACAATTCTCAGAACAAAAAACATGTTTGCTCTTGGAATGGTATACTGGCTTTTCGACAGGAAGCTGGGTTACACCGAGGATTTTTGCGATAAAAAATTCAAGAATAAGCCTGAGGTAGCAGAAGCCAATAAAATAGCTCTGAGGGCAGGTTATTATTATGCAGAAACTATTGAAGCTTTATCTCCTGTAAGAATTAATCCTGCTCCCATTGCCAAAGGTAAATACAGAAATATTAATGGAAATACTGCCACAGCCTGGGGATTTATAGCAGCAGCAGAAAAAGCTGGCCTTAAGCTCTATATCGGTTCATATCCCATAACACCTGCCACAGGTATACTTGAAGAACTGGCTGCAAGAAAAGATCTTGGGGTAAAGAGCTTTCAGGCGGAAGATGAGATAGCTGGAATCTGCACAGCTTTAGGAGCTAGTTTTGCAGGTTACCTGGCTGTAACTTCAACTTCAGGACCTGGCCTGGCTCTGAAATCAGAGGCTATTGGTCTTGCAGTTATGGTGGAACTTCCTATTGTCATCGTAAATGTCCAGAGGGGCGGCCCTTCCACAGGTCTGCCCACTAAAACTGAACAGGCTGATCTCATGCAGGCTCTCTATGGCCGGAATGGTGAGAGTCCTGTGGTTGTACTGGCTGCAAGTACTCCTTCAGATTGTTTCCATTATGCATTTGAGGCAGCCAGAATTGCGCTTGAGCATATGACTCCGGTTCTCCTGCTTACTGATGGTCTTATTGCGAACGGTTCCGAACCATGGAGAATACCAAAAATGTCAGATCTTCCTGCTATAAAGCCCCCCATTGCAAAAAGAAACAATGGACAGTTTTTACCTTATAAACGCGATCTTATTAGATTGACAAGATCGTGGGCAATCCCTGGTACTCCAGGACTTGAACATAGAATCGGTGGTCTGGAAAAAACTATTAAAGGAACCGTCTCATACATCCCTGAAAATCATGAAGAGATGGTGAAAATAAGAGCGGAAAAAGTAGAGAGGGTTGTCGAAAAAGTACCTGATCTCAAGGTTTATGGTGAAGAGTCAGGCGATCTTCTTATAGTTGGATGGGGAGGCTCATACGGACATCTTATTACATCTGTCAGAGAGCTGCAGACTGAAGGATATAAAGTGAGTCTGGTAAATTTCAACTATATTAAACCTTTCCCGAAAAATGTCAGGAATGTGTTTAAAGAATTCAAAAGAATAATAGTCTGCGAAATTAACCTGGGCCAATTTGCTGATTATCTTAGAATGAATTACCAGGAATTTACCTATGAACAGCTAACTAAGGTTCAGGGAGTTCCTTTTACAGTGACAGAGATCAAAGAAAAGTGCATTCAATTATTAGAGGGCAATTAAAATGGCAGAATCAGTAGTAACGCAATATACGGCAAAGGATTTTAAAAGTGATCAGGAAGTAAGATGGTGTCCTGGTTGTGGTGACCATGCTGTTCTTAGTTCAGTTCAAAAAGCATTAACCGAACTCGGCATTCCTAGAGAAAAGTTTGCCTTCATATCAGGTATCGGCTGCTCTTCACGATTTCCATATTACATGAATACTTATGGTTTTCATGGCATTCATGGACGAGCTTCGGCTATTGCCTCGGGTGTTAAAATAGCAAACCCGGAATTATCTGTATGGCAGATAACTGGCGATGGAGACGCGCTGGCTATCGGAGGGAACCATTTTATTCATGTTATCCGTCGCAATATCGATATCAATATAATATTGTTCAATAATGAAATATACGGGCTGACAAAAGGCCAATACTCACCAACATCATCAAAAGGTCTTGTCACTAAAACCTCACCATTTGGTACAGTTGAAGAGCCTTTTTCAGTAGGAGAACTTGTAATTGGTGCAAAAGGGAAATTTTTCGCAAGAACAATCGATACCAATATTTCACTTTCGACCCAGATTTATATCGAGGCAGCAAAACATAAAGGTACATCAGTTATCGAAGTACTACAGAATTGCGTAATATTCAACGATGGTATTCATGATGTCATCGCTGATAAGGAGGTCAGAGAAGAGAGAACCATTATACTGAAACAGGGTGAGCCAATGATATTTGGAAAGGGTAATGACAAAGGCCTTATACTTGACGGGCTGAAGCTCAAGGTTGTAAGAATAGGGGAAAATAGAATTACAGAAAAAAGCCTTCTCGTTCACGATGCAACTGAATCCAACCCTGGGATCCAATATATGCTTGCCAATATGAAATATCCGGAGTACCCTGTCGCTCTTGGCGTCATCCGGAGTGTGGCTGGCCCTACATATGAAAATGCTGTTGAAGAACAGATAAAAGATGTGCAGAAAACTGCCCGTATTAAATCAATGGATGAACTTATGAATTCCGGATCTGTATGGGAAGTTGAATAACATTATCTTAAAACGTAATAACCCCTTTTATTACCCATCTTTATTTTATTAGGAGGGGGAATTCTTTAATATTCAATATATTACGAACTCTCTTAGCTAACCAGAGAATTGGTTTGGGAGTAAATTCATGATTATAAAGAAGCATAGTTGCGAGTTTATTTCGTAGACTCTATACTTGAACTATTTTTAGTAATTTTAAAATCTGATGATTTAACTTATCCCTGGATGGATAAACTTAATTATAATGATCCTGAATATAAAAGGCTTCTGCATGAACAGCAGGAGAGATTGAAAGAACTTGCCTGTATTAACCGTACAACTTCTATCCTTAAAGAGGGAAAGTCAATTGAGGACGCTCTGCAACAGATAGTTCTTCTATTGCCTGCTGCCTGGCAATATCCCGAATATACTATTGCCAGAATCAAATTCATGAATAGAGTGTTTGAGACATCATATTTCTCTGAAACTGGTTGGAGAATGTACCAGGAATTTGTCGCAATTGATGGTGAAAAGGGATCTATTGAGGTTTATTATACCAGAGAATTCAGAGGCGAGGATGAGGGCCCGTTCCTGAAAGAGGAACGTGATCTTATACTGAACATCAGCAGCCTGATTACAGGCTATATCAACAGTTATAAGGCAAAAGATCTTTTCAGGATTCCGCAGTCTCAGGATAATATTGAAGATGATCCTAAAGGTGTTTCAAGCAGGAAACTGCTGCAGAAATTTCTTGATCGCCATAATGCCGAACGTGATGTCTTTCACGATCTTCAGCCATTTAAAGTTAAAGAAATATTGTTGGTGGCAAATCTATATGATGCCTATTCTATTGAAGGAGAGGGGAGGTTCTCAGATCATATTCTGGGGGAATATTATCAGCTAAGCCTGACTTCTATTCCGAGAGTCACAGGAGTATCTGGTGAAGAAGAGGCATTCAACAGACTGAAATCCAGACATTATGATATGATAATCATAATGATAGGTGTGGACAAGGCAAGTCCGATGAAACTGTGTAAAAAAATTAAGGATAAGTACCCCTATATCCCTACTTTCCTGTTACTTAATAGCCCGGGTGACATTGAATTCGTAAGAAAGCAGAAAGCAATAGGTATTCCATTCGATAATTATTTTGTGTGGACCGGCGAGTCAAAAGTCTTTTTTGCTATGGTCAAACTTCTTGAAGATCAGGTGAATGTAGAAAATGATACTAAAAAAGGACTTACAAGGGTTATCCTCATTGTCGAAGATTCTGCCGAGTATTATTCAAGCTACCTGCCAATTCTTTATACGCTAGTACTGGAACAAACAAAAAATCTTATTGAAGATGTTTCAACCGATGAGCTTTACAAAGTGCTTAAACTCAGGGCACGTCCTAAGATTCTTCTAGCACAGACTTATGAGGAAGCAATTATAATTTATAATGAATATAAAGACAGTCTGTTATGTGTAATCTCAGATATGAGATTTCCCAAGGGGAATGTTCTGTCTGACACAGCAGGCTTTGATCTTATCCGGTACGTAAAGAATGAGTTTCCGAATCTACCAACTGTTCTACAGTCTTCGGATTCTTCAAATGCAAATTATGCCTATACTCTCAAATCGAGTTTTATAAATAAAAACTCTGAGAGCCTTCTTCAGGATCTTAAGTCGTTTATTAACTATTATCTTGGTTTTGGTCATTTTGTTTACAGGGATAATAAAGGAAGGCAGATTGCTGTTGCAAAGTCCATAAAAGAGTTTGAGTCATACCTCGAAACCGTTCCTGAAGACTCTTTGGTTTACCATGCTATGAAAAACCACTTTTCACTCTGGCTTATGGCACGGGGTGAAGTTAAGATAGCTAAAATGATAAACCCGATGAAAGTGTCGGATTTTCAAAGTCTCAGGGAGTTGAGAACGTTTCTGATAGATGTCATCAGAAAACGTCGGAAAGAAATGAATAAAGGGAAGGTTGTAAATTTTGAAGAGTCAGCTGTTATTGATGAAACCAATGTTGTAAGTCTCGCAGGTGGATCGCTGGGTGGTAAAGGAAGAGGTCTCGCTTTTATTAATACATTGATTTATAGTTTTGAACTTGGAAGGCTGTTACCAGGGATAAACATTAAAACTCCTGTAACAGCCATTATCGGCACAGATGAGTTTGATATGTTCATGGAACGCAATCATCTGTGGGACAAGGTAAAAGAGGAGAGAGATTTTCAGACTCTTCAGAAGCTGTTTGTGGAAGGAAGTCTCAGTTACAGTCTTGAAAAAGAGTTGAAAATCTTTATAAAATTAATTGAAAAACCCCTTGCAGTGCGTTCTTCAAGCCTTTTTGAAGACTCAATGAGTCAACCCTTTTCAGGGATATTCGGGACCTACCTTCTGCCTAATAACCATCCTGATTTTGAAACAAGGCTCCTGCAGCTTGAAGAGGCAATCAAACTTGTATTTTCTTCAATTTATTCAAAAAATGCCCGTATCTATTTTGAGGCAATTAACTATAAGGTTGAGCAGGAAAAAATGGCAATTGTGATCCAGGAAGTTGTCGGTAACCGATATGAAGATGCTTTTTATCCGCATATCAGCGGAACAGCACAATCCTTCAACTTTTATCCGGTAGCTCATATGACACCGAAAGATGGATTTGCCGTTGTAGCGGTAGGGCTTGGACAATACGTGGTTGAAGGCGATAGGGCATTCAGGTTTTCTCCAAGCTATCCTTCTCTTGATATCGTTTCGCAAAACGACCTTTATACCGATTCCCAGGTAACTTTCTATGCCGTCGATATGGCTAAGAAAAATGTAAACCTGCTTGAAGGTGAAAATGCCGGACTTATTACTCTCGATATTAGCCAGGCTGAAAGACATGGTACTCTTAAACATTCCGCATCAGTTTATAATGCTGATAATGATTCAATTATTCCCGGACTTGATTCACCTGGACCACGAGTTATCAATTTTGCGAATATTCTTAAATATGAATACATTCCTCTGGCAAGTACACTTAAGGTAATTCTTGATGTTGTGAAAGAGGCTTTCGGAACTGCTGTGGAAATAGAATTTGCATTGGATCTTAATAAAGACAAAGCAGGAAACGCTTCTTTCTACCTGCTTCAGATTAAGCCACTTGTCGGTAGTGGTGCAGGTTATAATATTGATCCGGAAAGTATTGTAATGAATGATGTCATACTGGTGACAAAGAAATGCATGGGAAATGGAATAATTGATGATATCACCGATGTTATTTATATCGAACCCACCAGGTTCGACAACCTTCAGACTGAAAAAATGGCTGTGGAAATCGAGAACATAAATGACCTTATGTTGAAAGAAGGCAGACGGTATGTCCTGATTGGCCCTGGAAGATGGGGTACTCGTGACAGGTTTATCGGTATTCCGGTTGTATGGCCGCAGATATCAAATGCAAAAGTAATAGTCGAGGTCAGTCTTCCCGATTTTCACCTTGATGCATCTCTGGGTTCTCACTTTTTCCACAATGTTACCTCAATGAATGTCGGCTATTTTTCTATAAACCATGGATCTATGGATGGATCAATATTCTGGGAAAAATTACGAAAACAGGAAACTATTACAAAGGGTGAATTCTTCAACCACGTAAGATTTCAAAAACCATTATTGATAAGAATGGATGGAAAGAAAAGAATGGCTGTGATTTCAATGACAATTTAAGGACTGATTTTATGGCGATTATTGATGGAATACTGGATCTTCAGAAGTACGACTTCACAGATACTTCATTTGACCTCCTTATGCAGAAGCGGATTCACCGGGTACTTGTTATCTGCAGTAATTATGATAATTATATGCTGGAAGAAGACGGCAGGATTGATGAACAGATATTTAATGAGTATGTCTCTCTTAATCTTCATAATCCACCTAGTTTTGTGCAGACCGATAATGCTGAAGATGCCTTCAGAATTCTTGAAGAGGGCGACATCGATTTGGTTATTTCGATGCTAAGCCTGAAAGGAACCGACGTTTTTGCCCTTGCAAAAAGAATTAAAAGCAAATATGAAAGTATCCCGATTGTAGTATTGACATATTTTTCCAGGGAAGTTTCCTTAAAGCTTGAGCATGAGGATCTTAGTGCTATTGATTACGTTTTCTGCTGGCTTGGCGATGCATCACTTATTCTTGCAATTATAAAATTAATTGAGGATAAGATGAATGCAGATTATGATATCGAACATATTGGAGTTCAGGCAATCATACTGGTCGAAAACTCTATCAGATACATCTCATCCTATCTTCCTAATCTTTACAGGATCGTTCTTTTACAGTCGCTCGATTTTCAAAAAGAGGCGCTAAATGAACATCAGAGAATGCTCAAGATGAGAGGGCGTCCAAAAATTCTTCTAGCTACTAATTTTGAAGATGCGATAACTTTATACCAGAAGTACAAATACAATGTTCTGGGGGTGATTTCTGATATCAGCTATAAACGAAATGGTCTGATCGACGAAAATGCAGGCATTGAACTTTGCAAAATCGTCATGGAAGACGATGACAAAGTGCCATTTCTATTGCAGTCATCAAATGCTGAACTTAAAAAGACTGCTGAAAAACTTGGCGCAGGTTTTATTTATAAGTATTCAAAGTCACTTTCAATTGAATTGAGGAACTATATAATTCAGAATCTGGCTTTTGGACCATTCGTTTTCAGAGATCCTGATACCATGGAACAAATTGCTACTGCCAGCGATCTCCAGAGTCTTCAGCAGATAATACTCACTATTCCTGATAAAACGCTCGAATTTCATGCTAATAAAAATCATTTTTCAAAATGGTTGAATGCAAGAGCGCTTTTCCCTGTTGCACAAATGTTTAAATATATAAGGAAGGAAGATTTTGCAACAATGGATGAGATGAGGAGGTTCCTTTATGTAGCTATTTCCAGTTTCAGACTGGGTAAAGGAAGGGGTGTTATTGCAAAATTCGATAAAACAAGCTTTGATGAATATCAGACGTTTTCAAGGATCGGAGATGGATCTATAGGAGGAAAGGCTCGGGGACTTGCTTTTATTAACAGCATAATTAAAGAGAATAAGCTCTTCAATAAATTTCCTGATGTACTTATCACCATTCCAAGGACAGTTGTCATAAGCACTGATACTTTCGATGAATTTATGGAAAATAATGCTCTTTATTCTGTTGCTCTTTCAGATCTGACCGATGATGTGATACTTGCGCGGTTTATCGAAGCAAAACTTCCGGAGTGGGTTTATCAGGATCTCTATGCATTTCTGGATGTATCAAGGGTTTATCCCATAGCTGTCCGTTCATCGAGTAAACTTGAAGATTCACATTATCAGCCTTTTGCTGGAATATATTCCACATGTATGATCCCAAGAGTACCAGATAACAAGCAGATGGTAAAGATGTTATCTGACGCAATAAAAGAGGTTTATGCTTCGGTTTATTACAAAGTGAGCAAGGCCTATATGACAGCAACTGCAAATGTTATTGATGAGGAAAAGATGGGAATTGTCCTTCAGGAGGTTTGCGGAAACAGACATGGAGATATATTTTATCCGACCTTGTCAGGCGTGGCCAGATCGATAAACTACTATCCTATTGGTTCTGAAAAAGCTGAAGATGGAATTGTGAACCTGGCGTTTGGTCTCGGAAAACTTATTGTAGATGGTGGATCTTCATTAAGATTTTCACCCAGACACCCAAAGAAAGTACTTCAACTTACCTCTCCTGATGCTGCCATAAAAGAGACACAGAAAGAGTTTTATGCCATCGATCTAAATACTAATAGCTTCAGACCCTCGACAGATGACGGCGTAAACCTGCTTAAACTAAACATCAGGGACATAAAGAATGATGGCGCCATGAAATTTGTCGCATCCACTTATGATCATAATAATAATGTTCTATATGACGGAATTAACCGTCCCGGGAAAAGGATAATTACATTTTCGAACATTCTTCAACACAAACTGTTTCCACTTGCAGATATTCTCAATACTCTGCTTGAAATAGGACAGGAACAGATGAACAACCCTATTGAAATAGAATTTGCTGCTAACCTTGAAACACCTGCAGGGAGTCCTAAAATATTCAACTTTCTTCAGATAAGACCTATTGTTCAAAACGATCAGTCCTATAGTTTTAACATAGATCATGTTAAAATGATTGATACTATAATTCTTTCAGATTCTGCTCTTGGAAATGGTCTTTTTAAAGGAATTAAAGATCTGGTTTATGTAAAACCTGACTCTTTCGATGCAGCGCACAGCGAGAAAATTGCACTTGACATCGAGAAAATAAATCAGGATTTTGTCAGATACGGAACCAGCTACGTTCTAATAGGACCAGGCAGATGGGGCTCTTCCGATCCATGGCTTGGAATACCTGTTAAATGGCCTCAGATCTCTTCAGCCAGACTTATTGTCGAGTCGGGATTGAAGAATTATCATATCGATCCTAGTCAGGGAACCCATTTTTTCCAGAACGTCACCTCTTTCAGAGTTGGATATTTCACTATAAATCCTTTTAATAAAGAGGGTTATTACGATGTAGATTTTCTTGACAAACTTGAAGCTGTTTTTGAGGACGATTATGTGAGACACATAAGATTTAATAAGCCGCTCGATATTATGATCGACGGGAAAAAACATAAAGGTGTAATAATGAAACCCGTTCAATAATTATGGAAACAGCAAAGACGAAATATCTTGGTGATCTGAGAACAGAAATAATCCACCTCAGATCAGGGAGTGTTATTACAACAGATGCTCCGTTAGATAATAAAGGAAAAGGAGAAAATTTCTCTCCAACCGATATGGTTGCCTCGGCACTTGGAAGTTGTACATTTACTATAATGGGGATTGCAGCAAGGGAGCACGCTTTTTCAATTGATGGCAGCACATGCATGATAACAAAAACCATGACCGATAGTCCAAGGAAAATCGCAGAAATCAAAATTGAATTTGATTTTACAATGAACGATTACACTAACAAGCAGAAAAAAATCCTTGAGTATTGCGTGAAGACTTGTCCTGTTGCACTGTCGCTGAATGAATCTATCTTTCAGAATGTTATTCTGAATTTTAGATAATGGCTTAATTGCCTGGTAGCCAGATTCTGAAGGGGAGCTGTTAATTAATTAGCTGTAGCTTCTCAAAATGCAGCTCCCTCGGTAATCATATCTCTGTTTATCTTTTTAATTAATCCCTGGAGCACGTTTCCCGGCCCTACTTCAACAAATGAAGATGCTCCATCTGAAATCATATTAATTATACTTTGAGTCCATCTGACCGGAGAGGTCAACTGAGCTACAAGATTTCTTCTTATAACATCTGGGTCTGTTGATGGTTTTGCATTAACATTCTGATAAACCGGACAAACTGGTTTTTTGAAAACAGTATTTTTTATTGCTTCTTCCAACTCAAGACGTGCAGGTTCCATCAAGGGTGAATGAAAAGCGCCGCCTACCGCCAGCTTAAGAGCTCTTTTGGCACCTTTTTCTTTGAGTATCTCAATTGCTTTGTCAATTCCTTCGTTCGAACCGGATATAACAATCTGTCCAGGACTGTTATAGTTAGCTGGTACGACTATTTCTTTTATTGAAGCGCAAACCTCTTCAACGATCTTATCATCAAGACCAAGTATTGCAGCCATCGTTGAGGGGTTCATTTCACAGGCTTTCTGCATAGCCATGGCTCTCTTTAAAACAAGGACCAACCCATCCTCAAAAGATAAAGTCTTGTTTGTTACAAGTGATGAAAATTCACCCAGCGAATGACCAGCAACCATATCTGGCTTAAATCTATTTCCCATAACAGCAGCAAGAATTGTCGAATGCAGAAAAATAGCCGGCTGCGTAACTTTTGTCTGTTTCAGGTCTTCGTCGGTTCCCCCAAACATAAGGTCGGTTATCCTGAATCCCACAAGAGAATTTGCCCTATCAAACATCTCTTTAGCGAGATCTGAATTTTCATAAAGCTCTTTACCCATTCCTGTAAACTGTGCCCCCTGTCCCGGGAATACATATGCTTTCATAATCTGTCTTGAATATAAAATAATGAATAATTGGGCAAAAGTATAAAAAAAATATTCATTGAATTACTTCATGAATATTTACAATCTTTATGAAGGGTAGATTAATATCTCCTTAAGATAGTGTAGATTTCAACTTTCCTTAAGTATGATTTTCTAATGAAGTTTTGTGCCAATAAGGTGAACAAACTCTTCACGTGTATTAAGTTCTTCAAGGAAGATTCCGGTAAAGGCGGAAGTAGTAGTTACGGAATTCTGTTTCTGAACACCTCTTATCTGCATACACATATGCTGAGCTTCAATAACAACTGCAACTCCTAATGGATGAAGTGTATCCTGGATACAATTTCTGATCTGTGTGGTTAGTCGCTCCTGCACCTGAAGCCTTCTTGAAAAAGTTTCGACGACCCTTGCGATTTTGCTAAGCCCTGTAATGTAGCCATCGGGTATATAAGCAACATGCGCTTTTCCGAAAAATGGAAGCATGTGATGTTCACACATAGAGTAGATATCAATGTCCTTTACGATAACCATTTGTTTATATTCCTCTTTGAACATGGCAGATTTAAGGATCTGTTCCGCATCCATATTATAACCATTTGTAAGAAAGTGCATCGCTTTTGCAACTCTTGAAGGTGTCCGCTTAAGTCCTTCCCTCTCGGGATCTTCACCAAGAATTTGAAGTACCCT